>FWPU01000079.1_pt1 | contig 288591 bp, 252 predicted proteins | sample 2228361 | NCBI WGS metagenome assembly FWPU01 (sample SAMEA103939777, study PRJEB20133) | metagenome
TTGTCGACGCCGATCACCCGCTCGCCACGACCGAGCAGGGCCGCCGCCACATGCGCTCCGATGAAGCCGGCGACGCCGGTCAGCAGAATGGCCAAGGTGGTCCCTCCTTCAGTCGAGGTCGGCGAGCAGGCGGACGCGCAGCATGCGGCCCGGGTTCGCGGGCGGGCTTCCGGCCGGCAGGGCATCCACCAGCTCCATGCCCTCGACCACCTGCCCCCAGACGGTGTACTGCCCGTTCAGATGCGGCGCCGGCGCGAGGCAGATGAAGAACTGGCTGTCGGCACTGTCGGGATCCGCGGTGCGCGCCATGCCGACCGTCCCGCGCTCGAAGGGGATGTCGGAGAACTCGGCCGGAAGCCTGCCCTTGCCGGAGCCGCCGCGGCCGGTCCCCGTGGGGTCGCCGGTCTGGGCCACGAAGCCGGGGATCACGCGGTGGAAGATCAGCCCGTCGTAGAACCCTTCACGGGCGAGCCCGCGGATCCGGGCGACGTGCCGCGGCGCCACATCGGGCAGCATGCGGATCACGACCCTTCCGCCTTCGAGCTCGATCACGAGCGTGTTCTCCGGATCGAGCTCCTCGCTCCGGGCGCCGGAGACCGAGAGAGCGAGCAGGAACCCGAACAGGGTCAGAAGGGAGACTTTCACGCGTGACCTCCGCCATGCCGCACCAGCACGCGCCCCTAGGTAGCGCGCCGCACGCCCGGACCCAAGCGCGCCGGGTGCTCCCCGTGTACGCACGCGTCCGGTCCGCGCTCGCCGGCGGGCTCTCTGCCCTACTCGCGGCCTGTTCGGGACCGATGCTGCCCTTCGCGACGGACACGCCGCCTCTGGTGCTCACCACCATCGGGCATGCCGGCATCGCCGACGGCCGCGCGCGCTTCCGCGAGATCTTCTGTACCGTGCTCGCGCGCGAGGGCGGGGACTGCGATGCGCGTCTGTGGCGGGTCGGCACCGAGCCCGCAGCAGGTAGGGCGCCCGTGCCGGAGGGCCCGTTCGCACACCGCTGGCGCATCCTGCTCGTCACGGGCTTCGGCGCGCAGTGCTTCGCGCATCTGGTCCGGGCCTTCGAGGATGCGGAGCAGCGGCTCACGGCGCTCGGAGCCGGGCTCGTCCACGTCCCGGTCACCGCCTTCGGCGGGGTGGCGCAGAACGCCGCCATCGTCCGCGACACGGTGCTCGCGCAGGAGCCGGGGGACGGGACCCGGCTCGTGCTCCTCGGCTACTCCAAGGGTGCGGCGGACACGATGGAGGCCCTGCTCCGCTATCCGGAGCTCGGGGAGCACGTCGCCGCCTTCGTGAGCGTGGCCGGGGCGGTCAACGGCTCGCCGCTCGCCGAAGTGGTCCCGGGCTGGCTCGAGGAGTTCGTGGCGATGCTGCCGGGGACGGACTGCGCCATGGGCGACCGGCAGGCGCTCCTGGACCTCGCTCCGCGCCGCCAGCTCCGCGCCGTCGACGACGCCCGCGGGGGACTGCCCGTCCCGGCCTTCAGCCTCGTGGCCTTGGCCGACGAGCCGGAGATCTCGGAACTCCTGAAACCCTTCTGGTCGCGGCTCGCCGCGGCCGACCCGAGGAACGACGGGCAGATGCTCTGGTACGACCAGATCGTGCCGGAGAGCACGCTCCTCGCCTATCTGCGCGGCGATCATCTCGCCGTGGCCGTGCCCGTGGCGCAGAAGCTTCCCTGGCTCGCGAAGGACCGCATCGACCGCAACGACTTTCCCCGCGCCGCCCTGCTCGAGGCGATCCTGCGCTACCTCGACGAGGCGTTGCCCGAAGCTCCGGGCGCGCCGTCGCCTCCGGCGGCGGTTCCGGGGAAGAGCGGTCCGGGTGCGTCGATCACCAGCACGCGGCGGATGTCCTCGCCCCTCAGTCCGACGAGGCCCGGCCGGCGCGTGGCCGGCAGCACCGCGAGATCGTAGAGCTCGGTCACGATCCCGGAAAACCGCAGCCAGTGGCGGACGACGCCGGTCGCGAGTTCGATCACGAGGATCCCGCACCGCGCCTCGGCACCCCGCGCCCGCAGCTCCTCCTCGAGCGGCAGGTCGCCGAAGCTCGCGCGATCGCGCGGCAGCGACAGGCCCACGAGCGCGTGGCCATCGAGGAACGCGAGCCCGCGGGCGTAACCCGGGCAGAAGGCGAGCGCCTCGAAGCGCCCGGTCGCGGGGTCGAGGGTGCCGAGCCGTCCGCTGCCGGAATCGAGCAGCCAGAGCCTGCCGGCGTGCCAGCGCGGCGAATGGGGCATCGAGAATCCGTCCGCGAGGATCCGGTCGGCGCGGAGATCGATCACCACGCCCCCGTCGCGGCGCCGGTCGCGCCAGCCGTCGGCGACGTCCGAAGCCGCCACGGCGGTCGCGAACGCCGGCTCGCCATCGACCAGCGCGAGGCCGTTCAGATGACAGCGGTCCTCGGGCACGAGCCGGCTCACGAAGGGCGGCTTCCAGAGCGGAACGAAACTCTTCTCCGCCGACACCGTGGCGATGCAGTTGGTTCGCGTCGCAACGAACAGCACCCGCCCCGAGCGGTCGACGGCGATGTCGTGGATGTCGAGCTCGCCCGTCGTCCATGCGAGCTGCGGCACGAACAGCCGGTCGTGGCCGGGCGGCGCCGGACCCTCGCCCACCGCATCGGCGAACCACCAGAGCTGGAAGAGGGTCGCGAGCAGCATCCGGCGGCCGTCGGGTGCCGCCCACAGCCCCATCGCGCGCGGGAAGCTGCGCTCGGCCACGGCGAGCCGCTGGCCCTCCCCGGCCCCGATCAGAAACAGCTTGCCGGTCTCGTAGGTGGAGAGCGCGAGTGCCGCCCGCCGCTCCGCGAGGAAGGCGGCGAAGCCGGGGGAGCAGTCGATGCGCAGGGGCGGCGCTGCGGAGGCGTCGGGTCCGGACACGGCACGGCTTCCGGGTGACGTGCGGCCCATACAACCTCGAGGTGTCGCGTTCCAGAGGCAGATAGCCAGAAACGTCAGGGGTCGGGCCAGCTTTTTTCGATACCGGGTCTGGACAGGCAGGCTGTCCTTGCGTATATGCGCAAACGCGCAAGAGCGGAATTGCCCACAGATGCCCAACGTCCTCGATGTCCTCTCGGCCCTGGCCGATCCGAACCGGCTCGCGGCCATGCGCCGGCTCCGTGACGGCAGGGAACACTGCGTCTGCGAACTGATGCGGGAACTCGGCGCCACCCAGTCGCGCATGTCCCGTCACATGGCGGTGCTGCGACAGGCCGGACTGGTGGTCGCCCGCCGCGACGCGCAGTGGGTCCGCTATCGCCTCGACCCGGCATTGCCCCCGGAAATCGCCGCGATCGTCGACGCCGTCCTCGCGGCTTCCGACGCATGCACCATCCGTGAAAGGAACGCCGCATGATCCGCACCGACACTCTCGGGGAGCCCCGCGCCGGGCTTTCCGGATGGCTCTGGCATGTCGGCCTGCTCGCCCTGCTCGGGCTGTGGTGGGTCGTCTACCTGCAGCTTCCGGACTTCGCGGAAACCGTCACGGCGCTTCTGCCGGTGGACCGCGCGAGCCGCACCGGCGAAGCCGCCGCCTTCTTCCTCTACGACGCGCCCAAGGTGCTGATGCTGCTCACGCTCGCTGTCTTCGCGATGGGCGTGATCCGCACCTGGTTCAGCGCCGAACGGACCCGGGCGCTGCTGGCCGGGCGCCGTCAGGGCATCGGCAACCTGCTCGCGGCCGGCCTCGGCATCCTCACCCCCTTCTGCTCCTGCTCGGCCGTGCCACTGTTCGTCGGTTTCGTCTCCGCCGGCGTACCGCTGGGCGTCACCTTCTCCTTCCTGATCTCGGCGCCGATGGTGAACGAGGTGGCGCTCGTGCTGCTGTTCGGCCTCGTCGGCTGGCAGGTGGCGCTCGTCTATCTGGTCTTCGGGCTCGCCCTCGCCGTGGTGGCGGGCGTCGTCATCGGCCGGCTGGGTCTCGAGCACTGGCTCGAGGGCTGGGTGCGCGAACTGCGCCTCGGCGGCGGCTGCGGTTCCGGCTGCGGCGCGCGGCCGCCGACGCTGGTCGACCGCTACCGGCACGGCTTCGAGGCGGTCCGCGACATCCTGTCCCGCACCTGGCTCTGGATCGTCGCCGGCATCGCCGTCGGCGCGCTGATCCACGGTTACGTGCCGGAAGAGCTCATGGGCCGCATCATGGGCGCCGATGCGTGGTGGAGCGTGCCGGCGGCGGTGGTGCTCGGCATTCCCATGTACGCGAGTGCGGCGGGCGTCATCCCGGTGGTCGAGGCGTTGCTCGGCAAGGGCGCGGCGCTCGGCACGGTGCTCGCCTTCATGATGAGTGTCACCGCGCTCTCGCTCCCCGAGATGATCATCCTGCGCCGCGTGCTCAGCCTGCGCCTGATCGTCGTGTTCGTCGGCGTCGTCGCAGCCGGCATCGTCACGGTCGGTTTCCTGTTCAACGCCCTGCTCTGAGGGAGACACGAGAGATGAGACGCGTCACCGTCTACGGCCCCGGTTGCCGCCGCTGCGAGACGCTCGCGAAGATGGTCGAGGAGGCCGCCGCCGGGCTCGGCATCGGGGTCGAGATCGAGAAGGTCACGAACCCGGCGGAGATCGTCCAGGCCGGCGTGCTGTCGACCCCGGGGCTCGCCGTCGATGGCCGGCTCGTGCATGCAGGGGGCCTTCCGACCCGCGCGCAGATCGAAGCCTGGATCGCGGCCTGAAGCACGGACCGGCTTAAGGGCCGGCGGGGACGGACCGCCGGCCCTTCGCGACTCTTGCCGCCAGCGGCGATCCCGGCTAGCTGCGGGCGCGACCCGACCTGCGCACCTCCCGCCCGGCCAGAGGACCGCCGATGGATCTCGTGACCTGGGGCCACGCGGCCCTGCTCGGCCTCGTCGAGGGCCTGACCGAATTCGTGCCGGTCTCCTCCACCGGGCATCTGATCCTGCTCGTGGATCTGCTCGGTTTCCGCGGCCCGCCGGGCAAGGTGTTCGAGGTGGTGATCCAGTTCGGCGCCATCCTCGCCGTCTGCGTCGCCTATTTCGGGCGCCTGTGGCACGTGCTCGTGACCCTGCCGCGGGAGGCCCGGAGCCAGCGGTTCGCGGGCAACATCCTGCTCGCCTTCCTGCCCGCCATGGTGCTCGGCGCGACCCTGCACGGCTTCATCAAGAGCGTGCTGTTCGACCCGTGGGTCGTGTCGGTGGCGCTGATCCTCGGCGGCGTCGCGATCCTCGTGATCGAGCGCGGCATCTACGAACCGCGCGTCCGCGAGGTCGAGGACATGCCGGTGCGCACCGCGCTCGGCATCGGTTTCTGCCAGACGCTCGCGATGATCCCGGGGGTCTCGCGCTCCGGTGCCACCATCATGGGGGCACTGCTGCTGGGTGTGGAACGCCGGACGGCGGCCGAGTTCTCCTTCTTCCTCGCGATCCCGACGATGCTGGCGGCCGCCGTCTACGACCTCTTCAAGAACCGCGAGGTGCTGAGCACCGACGGCCTCGGCCTGATCGCGGTCGGCTTCGCCGTCGCGTTCATTGCGGCGCTCCTCGTGGTGCGCACCGTGGTCGCTTTCATCGGCCGGCACGGTTTCGCACCCTTCGCCTGGTACCGGATCGCCCTCGGGCTCGTGATGATCGCCGTGCTGTCGCTGCGCTGAGTGCCTGCCCCTCAGACGACCGGCAGGCGCACCACCCGCCGGGCGTAGGTGACGAGATAGTGCGGCACGATCACCTCGAGCGGCGTCGGCCGGATGCCGAGATCGCCGAGCCCCGGCGCGTCCGGCGAAACGACGTTGTCGCGCCCGAGCAGCAGGATCTGGTCGCGGGTGATCGGCGGCTCCGGCAGCCACTCCGCGAACAGCGCCACAAGCCGCGCGAGTGGCAGCGGCAGGTCGATCACGAGCCGCCGGCGTCCTGTCACCTTCAGCATGTAGCGGATGAGCTCCTCGAAGGTGTAGACGCGCGGGCCGCCAAGCTCGAATGGCCCGCCTGCCGCCTCCTCGCGCAGCGCCGCCGCGATCACCGCTTCCGCCACGTCGCCGACGTAGACCGGCTGGAACTTCGTCCGTGCCCCGACGATCGGCAGCACCGGCGAGAGCTGGGCCATGCGGGCGAAACGGTTGAAGAAGCTGTCTTCCGGCCCGAAGACGATGCTCGGCCGCAGGACCACCGCCGATGGAAACGCCCGCCGCACGGCGGCCTCGCCCTGCGCCTTGGTGCGGGCGTAGAGGCTCGGCGAGCCCGGATCCGCGCCGATGGCAGAGATCTGCACGAGCCTGCTGCAGCCCGCGGCGGCAGAGGCCTCGGCGACGGCCCGCGCGAACTGCACGTGTGCCCGCTCGAAATCCCCTCGGCGGCGCTCGTAGAGGATGCCGACGAGGTTGACGACGAGATCGGCGCCCTCGACGAGCCCGCGCACATTCTCCGCATCCGGCTCCGCCGGCGCCGGCAGCAGCACGATCTGGCCGACATCGCCGAGGGGCTTGAGATGCAGGGCCCGCTCCGGGTCGCGGCTCACGGCGCGGATCACCGCGCCACGCGCGGCGAGCCGCTTGACGAGATGGCGGCCGATGAAGCCGGAGGCTCCGAAGACGGTGACGGTGTCGAGACGCATCGCCTCTCCCTCTCTGCCCGCGCGGATCCCTGTCTAGTCGGCGTTGCCGCCGTCGGAAAGCGTGCCGGACGCCGCAGCCCGCCTTCAGGCTCCGGGCGCGGCCGTGAAATTGAGCTCCACCTTCACCCCGTTCGGATCGCGCAGGAAGATCTGCCGCAGACGGCCACCCGGTACCTCGCGGACGTCGTAGGCGATCCCGGCGGCATCGAGCTGCGCCCGCGTCCCTTCGAAATCCTCACAGCCGAAGGCGACATGGTCGATGGCGCCGGTATCGGCGGAGGCCGCGGCGCTCTCGCGCAGCACGAGATGCAGCACCGGCCGGCCGTAGAGATAGAGCCAGGCGCCGGGAAAGGCGAAGGCGGGACGTTCGCCCGGCTCGAGGCCGAGCAGGTCGCGGTAGAAGCGGACCGTGCTCCCGAGATCGGAGGTGACGATGTTGACGTGATCCAGCGTCCGTGCACCCATGTCCCGCTCTCCCCGGCAGCAGCCGCGTCACGGCCGCTGCTCCACGAGATGTCCGTCGGCCATGGCATAGACCCGATCGCAGCGTCGCGCGAGATCGGCGTTGTGGGTGGCGACCAGCGCCGCCACGCCGTCCTCGCGGACGACGTCGAGCATGAGGTCGAAGACCTCCTCGGCGGTGTGCGGATCGAGGTTGCCGGTCGGCTCGTCGGCGAGCACGAGTCGGGGGCCGTTCGCGAGCGCCCGGGCGATCGCCACCCGCTGCTGCTCGCCGCCCGAGAGCCGGCCGGGCCGGTGCCGCAGCCGCCCGCCGAGCCCGAGCCGGCCGAGCAGCCCGCGCGCCCGCTCCCGCGCCTCCCGGCTGCTCCGCCCGAGCAGCAGCTGCGGCATCATCACATTCTCTTCCGCCGAGAAATCCGGCAGGAGATGATGGAACTGGTAGACGAAGCCGATCCGCTCCCGCCGGATGCGCGTGCGCTCGCGGTCCGGCAGCCTTCCCGCCGGTCGGCCTTCGATCACCACCTCCCCCGCGGTGGGCAGCTCCAGCAGACCGGCGATATGGAGCAGCGTCGACTTGCCCGACCCCGAGGGGCCGACGAGGGCCGCGAGGACGCCCGGCTCCAGCGAGAGATCGACGCCGCGCAGCACCTCGAGCACCACCTCCCCCTGCCGGAAGCTGCGGCGGATGCCCCGGAGCGCGAGCACCGGCTCACTCATAGCGCAGCGCCTCGACTGGATCCGTGCGCGCCGCCCGCCAGGCCGGATAGAGCGTGGCGAGGAAGGAGAGAGCGAGCCCCATCGCCACCACCCGCAGCACGTCGCCGGGCAGCACCTTCGCCGGCAGGCGCGAGAGGAAGCGGATCTCGGCACTCCACAGCTCGAAGCCCGTGAGCCCCTCGAGCCACAGGCGGATGGTGTCGATGTTGAGGGCGAAGGCGAGGCCGAGCGCGAACCCGATCGCCGTGCCGACGACGCCGATCGAGGCCCCGGCGAGGAAGAAGATGCGGACGATGGCGGCACGCGTCGCGCCCATGGTGCGCAGGATCGCGATGTCGCGCGCCTTGCTGCGCACCAGCATGGTGAGGCCGGTGATGATGTTGAAGGCGGCGACCAGCACGATCAGGGTGAGGATCAGGAACATCACGTTGCGCTCGACCTCGAGCGCCGAGAAGAAGTGCGAGTTGAGCTGCTTCCAGTCGACCAGACGCGTGCCGGGCGGCAGCACGGCCGCGATGGCGCTCCGCCAGTCCTCGACCCGCTCCGGATCCTGGACCATGATCTCGATCGCGTTGACCCGGCGGTCGAGCTGGAAATAGGCCTGCGCGTCGGCGAGCGGCAGGTACACGAAACCGTTGTCGTACTCGTACATGCCGACTTCGAAGATGGCCGCGACCTCGAACGAGGCGACCCGCGGCACCGTGCCGAAGGCGGTCGCCACCCCCTGCGGCGACACGAGCGTGATGCGGTCGCCCGTGAACAGGCCCATGCGTGCGGCCATGCGGCTGCCGATGGCGGCCGTCCCGGGCCGCTCCAGACCCGCGAGCGAGCCCGCGAGCACATGCCCGGAGAGCAGCGACTGCGCCCCGAGGTCCACGGGCCGCAGGCCGCGGACGATCGCCCCCGAGGAGACGCCGTTCGCCGAGACCAGCACCTGCCCCTCGACATAGGGCGTCGCCGAGACGACCCCGGGCACGGTCTTCAGCCGCCCGACGAGGGCCTCGTAGTCCCCGATGCCGCCCGGCCCCGCCACCACCGTCGCATGGCCGTTGAAGCCGAGCACGCGTCCGAGGAGCTCGACCCTGAAGCCGTTCATGACCGCCAGCACGACGATCAGCGTGCCCACGCCGAGGGCGATGCCGACGAGCGCGAAGGCGGCGACGAAGGAGATGAAGCCTTCCTGCCGGGTCGGCCGCAGATAGCGCCAGGCGACGAGGCGCTCGGCGCGGGCGAACATCAGGCGGAGAGGCGCGCGAGCACGGACTCGGGGGAGAGCTCCTGCCGCTCGCCGGTGGGCCGGGACTTGAGCTCGACGAGCCCCGCCTTCGCACCGCGCGGCCCGACCACCACCTGCCAGGGCAGGCCGATCAGATCCATGGTCGCGAACTTGGCTCCGGCCCGCTCGTCGGTGTCGTCCATGAGCGTCTCGATCCCGGCCGCGCAGAGCTTCGCGTAGAGATCTTCGGCGACCCGCGTGCAGTCGGCGTCGTCGGGCCGCAGGTTGACGAGCCCGACCCGGAAGGGTGCCACCGGCTCCGGCCAGACGATGCCCTTCTCGTCGTGGAAGGCCTCGATCAGCGCACCGACGAGCCGCGACACGCCGATGCCGTAGGAGCCCATCTCGACCGGCACCTCGCGCCCGTCCGGGCCCATCACGGTCGCCCCCATGGGCGCGGAATATTTCGTCCCGAAGTAGAAGATGTGGCCGACCTCGATGCCGCGGCCGGTCCGCAGCCGTTCCGGCGGCACCGGGCAGCTGGCCGGATCGTGCTTGTCGTCGGTGGCGGCGTAGAGGCCCGTCAGCTTCGCGACGTCGATCTCGTCCGAGGAGAAGTCGATCTCCTCGAAGGCGGCATCGTAGAACACCTGGCTCTCGCCGGTCGAGGCGAGGATCTGGAACTCGTGGCTCATGTTGCCGCCGATGGGCCCGCTCTCGGCCTGCATCGGAATCGCGGTGAGCCCCATGCGCCGGAAGGTGCGCAGATACGTGACGAACATGGTCTCGTAGGAGCGCTTCGCCCCTTCGTAATCGTAGTCGAAGGTGTAGGCGTCCTTCATCAGGAACTCGCGCCCGCGCATGACGCCGAAGCGCGGCCTCACCTCGTCCCTGAACTTCCACTGGATGTGGTACAGGTTGAGCGGCAGCTGGCGGTAGCTCTTGACGTGCCGCCTGAAGATGTCGGTGACGTTCTCCTCGTTGGTCGGCCCGTAGAGCATCTCGCGCTCGTGCCGGTCGCGGATCCGCAGCATCTCCCTGCCGTAGTCCTCGTAGCGGCCGCTCTCGCGCCAGAGGTCCGCGGGCTGGATCGTCGGCATCAGGATCTCGAGCGCACCGGCGCGGTCCATCTCCTCGCGCACGATCTGCTCGACCTTTTTCAGCACCCGGAAGCCGAGCGGCAGCCAGTTGTAGATGCCGGCGGCGAGCTGCTGGATCATGCCGGCGCGAAGCATCAGCCGGTGCGAGACGATCTCGGCCTCGGCCGGATCTTCCTTGAGGACGGGCAGGAAATAGCGGGAGAGGCGCATGTTCTTCCGTTCGCTCGGGGTTGGCCGGAGCTGCGCGCGCAATCTAGGGACGCCGGAGGGCGCCGGCAATCGCGCGGATGCGTCGGCTGCGGCCGGGGAGCGGAAGCGGGCTTGACCCGGGATCGCCGGCCCGGGCAGAAACTTTCCGGTCGAGGCGAAGGTGTCCGTCGAACTGACCGGCGATCCGTCACCCGCTCCTTCACCGTGGGGAGACCGGCCGGCACCGTCTGCTCCTGCGGCTCCTGACGCCGGCCCCCGAGGGTTCGGGCGGCGGTGGCTGCGCGTCGTGCCGTTCGCGCTCGCCATCCTCCTCGCGCTGCCGGCGGTCGTGCGTGCCGTCTGGATGCCCGATCCGGCGCGCACACCGGAGCTCGTGCGGCATCCGCGGATCGTCGTCGAAGCGCGCGGTGAGTCCCGGTTCGATCCGCCCCGCGCGACCCTCGAGATCGCGCTGCCGGTGCCGCTCGCGGAGGTGTCGCCGGCATTCGTCGAGCTGCTGCTGTTCGACGAGGACCGGCGGTTCTTCGAGCATCCCGGTGTCGATCCGCGCGGCATGGCCCGCGGCCTCGCGCGGGGTCTGAGCGGCGGCGACGTCGAGGGCGGCAGCACCATCACCCAGCAGCTCGTCAAGAACATCTATCTCTCGGGTGACCGCAGCGTGCCGCGCAAGCTCCTCGACATCGCGCTGGCGCCGCTCCTCGAGCTCTCCCTGGACAAGAACACCATCCTCGAAGCCTATGTGAACCATGCGTTTTTCGGCAACGACCTGTACGGCGTGGAAGCCGCCGCCCGGGGCTATTTCGGCGTGCGCGCCCGCTGTCTCGACCCGATGCAGGCGGCCATGCTGGTGCGGACCCTGAAGTCGCCCTCGCGCCTCAACCCTTTGCGCGGTGCCGCGCTTCTTCGCCGGGAAGCCCGCGACCTGCTCGCCCGGTACAGGGCGGCGCGCGGCGCGCTGCGGGCTCCGGCGGCGCCGGCCCGGCGCTGCCGCCTGCGGTCGGACTGGCCACCGGCGCGGCGCTTCTACGCCCGTGACGCGGCGCTCGCGGAGGTCGCGGCGCGCTACGCGGACCGGCTCGGTGATGCGCCCTTCGTCGCCTGGTCGACGCTCGAACCGGAACTGCAGCTCTATGCGGAGCTCGCCGTCGACGAGGCGCTCGCGGAGCGGAAGAGGCTCGGCTTCGACCAGATCGCGCTCGTCGCCATGACGCCGGACGGCCGCGTCCGGGCGCTGGTCGGCGGGGACGACTACGGGCGCACGCCCTGGGACCGGGCCCGGCTCGCGCGGCGCCAGCCGGGCTCGGCCTTCAAGCCCCTCGTCTATCTCGCGGCGCTCGAAGCCGGCGTCCGCATGGACGATCTGCTCGACGACCGCCCCCGGGCCTTCGAGGGCTACGTGCCGCGCAACATCGACGGCCGCTACCTCGGCCGAATCAGCGTCCACGATGCGCTCGTGTTCAGCCGCAACGCCGCCACCGTGGCGCTCGCCGAAGGGATCGGCCGCTGGCGCGTGCACGATCTCGCCCGCAGGCTCGGCTACCGCGGGCGGCTGCCGGACGACCCGACCATGGCGCTCGGATCCGGAGAAATCACCCTCGTCGATCTCGTCGCGCTGTTCGCGAGCCTCGTCGACGGCGGCCGGCCGGTCGAGCCGCGCTTCGTCGAGGCGCTGCGCTTCCGGCGCGGCGGCTTTCTCGCCCTGCCCGACCGCGCGGCCGGCCCGCCGGTGGTCGACCGCCGCCATCTCTGCACCCTGCTCGATGCGCTCGGCGACGTGGTCCGTGAGCCCGAGGGTACGGGCCACCGGGCGCTGTTCGCCGGCGGCCATCCGGTGATCGGCAAGACCGGCACGAGCCAGCAGCACCGGGATGCCTGGTTCGTCGGTGCCACGGCGCATCTCGTCGCCGGCGTCTGGATCGGCCGCGACGACGACGGGCCGACGAAGGGTGCGACCGGCGGCGACCTGCCGGCCCGCACCTTCGCCCGCTTCATGGTCAACGCCCACCTCGGCCTCGAGCCCCGCCCGATCGGCGACTGCGGCTGAACCGGCGCGCGCGGGCTTGCGCGAGGCCGCGCACGGTGCGACTCCTCGGGGCGCGGAACGGCCGGCAGGAGGAGTGTGGGGATGCGTCATCCACGCGCACCGGAGCGCGACGAGCTCGATCCGATCGAGATCGCGAGCCGCGACGAGATCGAGGCGCTGCAGCTCTCCCGCCTCAAATGGTCGCTCGCGCACGCCTACGAGAACGTGCCGCACTACCGGCGCCTGTTCGACGAACGCGGCGTGCACCCGGAGGACCTGCGGTCGCTCGAGGATCTGGCGAAATTCCCCTTCACCACCAAGGACGACCTGCGCCAGAACTACCCGTTCGGAATGTTCGCGGTGCCGCGCGAGCAGGTGGTGCGCATCCACGCGTCCTCGGGCACGACCGGCAAGCCCACGGTGGTCGGCTACACGCGCAACGACATCGACACCTGGGCGGAGGTGGTGGCGCGCTCGATCCGGGCCTCGGGCGGGCGGCCCGGCGACGTCATCCACGTCTGCTACGGCTACGGCCTGTTCACGGGCGGGCTCGGGCTGCACTACGGTGCGGAGCGGCTCGGCATGACGGTGGTGCCGATGTCGGGCGGCATGACCGAACGGCAGGTGCAGCTCATCGAGGACTTCCGGCCGCAGGTGATCGCCGTCACCCCCTCCTACATGCTCGCCATCGGCGACGAGTTCGAACGGCAGGGTCTCGACCCGCGCAACTGTTCCCTCGAGGTCGGCATCTTCGGCGCCGAGCCCTGGACCGAGGCCATGCGCCAGGAGATCGAGCAGCGCTTCGGCATGGACGCGGTCGACATCTACGGGCTGTCGGAAGTGATCGGCCCGGGCGTCGCCAACGAGTGCATCGAGACCAAGGACGGCCTGCACATCTGGGAGGACCACTTCTACCCCGAGATCATCGATCCGGCGACCGGCGAGGTGCTGCCCGAGGGCGAGCTCGGCGAGCTCGTCTTCACCTCGCTCACCAAGGAAGCCTTCCCGGTGATCCGCTACCGCACCCGCGACCTCACCCGCCTGCTGCCGGGCACGGCGCGGTCGATGCGCCGCATGCAGAAGATCACCGGCCGCACCGACGACATGCTGATCATCCGCGGGGTCAACCTGTTCCCCTCGCAGATCGAGGAGCTGCTGACGGAAGACCCGCGCCTTTCCATGCACTATGTGCTGGAGGTGCGGCGCCGGGACCATCTCGACGATCTGACGGTGATCGTCGAGGCGCGCCCCGAGGCCGCCGATCCGGAGACCCGCGGGCAGGCGGCGCGCGAGCTCGCCCGCCACATCAAGGGGCGGATCGGGGTCACCGCCGCCGTCGAGGTGGTCGAGCCGGGCCGCGTCGAGCGCTCGATCGGCAAGGCGAAGCGGATCGTGGACCTCAGGCCGAAGGCCTGAGCGCCGCCTCGCACGGCCGCCGTCCGCCGGGACGCGGCGCTTCGAGGTAACCCAGCACCATGTCGGTGACGTGGGCGAGCCGCGTGCGCAGCGCCTCGGGCTCCATCAGGTCGCGGCCGAAGGCGAAGGACAGGGTCCAGCGGTTCGAGACGTAGAAGTAGCAGAGCCCGGCGATCGACAGATAGAGCTGCATCGGATCGACGCCGCCGCGGAAGATGCCGGTTTCGGCACCGCGCCGCAGGAGCCGCTCCAGCATGGCCAGCAGCGGCGACTGCAGGCTGCGGATCCGCGGCGACTTCGCCACGTGGCGCGCCCGGTGCAGGTTCTCGCTGTTGAGCAGGCTCACATATTCGGGATGCTCGACGAAATGGCGGAAGACGGTGGCGACCAGCGCCGTCATGCCCTGCCGCGGTTCCATGTGATCGAGGTCGAGCGCGAGTTCCCGCTCGCGGATGCTGGCGTAGACCTGCTCGAGGGCGGCGAGATAGAGCCCCTCCTTGCTGCCGAAATAGTGGTACAGCATGCGCTTGTTGACTCCCGCCGCCTCGGCGATGCGCGAGACCCGGGCGCCGCCGATGCCGCGCGTCGCGAACTCGTGTACCGCCGCTTCGAGGATCGCCCGCCGCGTCCGTTCCGGATCCCGCTTCGGTCCGAGCCCCTCGCCGCAGGCGACGGCCTGCGGCGGCGGTTCGCTGTAGGCTTCGATCGCCGTGCTCAATGCCATCGTCTCCTCAGTTGGCGGAACCGCTACCGCGCTCCCAGCCGTCCATCCGCGCCCGCCGCCCGAGGAGCGCCACCGCGAGGAGGAGCGCGGCGGTCACGAGCGCGAGCGACAGCGGCAGGCCGTGCGGCCCGAGCACCGACATGGCACCCCCGGCATATCCCGGCCCCACGGTCGCACCCAGCTGGATCATGATCACGAAGGCGGTGTTGGCGAGGGCGAGGTCCATGCCGCGGAAGGTCTCGCCGATCAGCACCAGGGCGAGCGTGTAGATCGCGCCGGTGACCCCGCCGAGCAGCAGAAGCGTCGGCCACAGCGCGGGATCGAACAGGGCGAGGAGCGGCAGCGCCAGCATCGCGACCGTCGCCAGCGCGGCACAGCCGGCAAGGACGAGCCGCCGCGGGCGCCGGTCGGCGAGCCAGCCCACGGGATACTGCAGGACGATGTTGCCGGCGACCCAGGTCGAGAGCATCAGCACCGTCGTCGCCTCGCCGCGCCCGAGCGCGAGACCCCAGACCGGCAGCAGCGCGAACTGTGCCGTCTCCACGACGCCGAAGGCGAAGATCGCGAGGAAGGCGAGCGGCGCCCGCAGCACGATGCCCGCGAGGTAACGCATCCCGTGCCCGCCCCCGGCTTCGAAGCTGCGGTCGAGACCCCGGGCGAAGGCCGCGGGCGCGAGCCCCGAGAGGAACAGGAGCGCGCTCGCGACGAACGGCGGCCAGCCCTCGCTGCCGAGCACGGCGATGATCGCCGGGCCCGCCGTGTAGCCGAAGCTGAAGACGGTGGCATAGAGCCCGAGGATGCGCCCGCGGTGGCTTTCGGGTGCGAGCGCGTTGATCGCCGCTTCGCTGACGATGAAGACGAGCGCCGTGCCGCAGCTCACGAACAGGCGGATCACGAACCAGGAGGCGAAATCGACCCGCAGCGGCAGAAGCAGCATGCCGGCCGCCGAGATCAGGATGCCGGCGGCGATCGCACCCCGCGCCCCGAGCCGTTCGAGGAGACGCTGCAGCACCGGGGCGACGAGAAAGACGCCGAGCCCGCTCGCCGTGGCGTTGAGGCCGATCGCACCGGGCGTGTAGCCGTGCCGCTCGAGCACCAGCGACAGCAGCGGGAAGTTGAGGGACAGCGTGACGCCGACGAGGCTCGCGGTCGCGATCACGAGCGCGAGTTCGCGCCTGGGTGCCATGGTTCATCCCCGTGCGCTGCGCCGCCGTCCGCCGCGCGCGACCCGGACCGGCCCCCTCCCCTTCTGCCAGGCGTCGCGCGCGAGACGGGCACCATGCGCCCGCTCGTGGGCCTCGAGACGGAACAGCAGCGTGCCGCGGACGGGATCCGCCTCGACAAGCTCGACCTCGACCAGATCGCCGAGGCCGAAGGTCTCGCCGTAGCGGCGGCCGACGAGGGCGTGGTGGCGCTCGTCGAAATTGTACACGTCGTCGCCGAGGCTGGAGACCGGGACGAAGCCCTCCGCCCCCGAGTCCTCGAGGGTCACGAACAGGCCGAAGTACTGCACGCCCGTGACCCGGCCGCGGAAGCGGGCGCCGACCTGCCGGCGCATCACCAGCGCCACGAAACGCTGCAGGGCCTCGCGCTCCGCCTCCATCGCGGTGCGCTCGCGCTGCGAGAGATGGCGGCCGAGCTTCTCGAGCGCGGCGACGTCGGCCGGCGCCCGCTCGCCGCCGGCGCCGAGTCCGAAGACCCGGATCAGGGCGCGGTGGACCGCGAGATCGCTGTAGCGGCGGATCGGCGAGGTGAAATGGGTGTAGTGGCGCAAGTTCAGGCCGAAGTGGCCGATGTTGTGCGGACTGTAGACGGCCTGCGCCTGACAGCGCAGCACGAAACCGGCGAGCGTCTCGTAGAGGCCCTCGCCCTCGAGCGAGCGCAGCAGGCGCGTGAAATCCCCGGGCCTGCCGGCCGTGCGCGACCAGGGGATGCCGAGCCGCTCCAGATAGTCCGCGAGCGCCTCGAGCTTCGCCGGATCGGGCTTGTCGTGGACCCGGTAGAGGATCGGTGCCTTCGCTTCCGAGAGCGCCGTCGCCACCGCCACATTGGCGGCGATCATGCACTCCTCGATCAGCCTGTTGCTCTCGAGCTGCGGTCGCGGACGGACATCGGTGGGCCTGCCGTCGTCGTCGAACACGACCCGACGTTCGGGCAGCTCGATGTCGATGGCCCCGCGCTTCTCGCGCGCGCGCCGCAGCACCTCGTAGACCTCGAACAGGGGCGCGAGGGTACCGTCCCAGAGACGTTCGGTCACGGGGTCCGGTGCACCGTCGCGCGCCGCCTGTACCTGGGTGTAGGTGAGCCGGGCCCGCGAGCGCATGAGCCCACGCCGGAAGCGCACGTCGCGGATCCGGCCGTAGCGGTCGATGCGCATGTCGGCAGCGAGACAGGCCCGGTCGACATCGGGTTTCAGGGAGCAGAGCTCGTTCGAGAGCGCCTCGGGCAGCATGGGAACGGCCCGGTCGGAGAAGTAGACCGAGTTGCCGCGCTTCTGCGCCTCGGCGTCGATCGGGTCTCCGGGCCGCACGTACCAGGCGACATCGGCGATCGCCACCACCAGCCGGTAACCGCCGGGCCCGGCGGCGGGATCGCGCCCGGCCCAGACGGCGTCGTCGAAATCGCGGGCATCCTCGCCGTCGATGGTCACGAGCGGCAGATCGCGCAGATCCTCGCGGCCGCGACGGGTCGCTGGCGTCAGGCCGTCGGCCCGCGTGACCACGGCGGGCGGGAAGTCCACCGGCAGCTCGTATTGGGCGGCGACGGCCGGCGTGATGGTCCGGGGATCGTCGGCCGGGCCGAAGCGCTCGACCACACGCGCCTCGGGCATGGCGAGCGGCCGGCCGTGGACGAGGCGTGCGCGCACTATGTCCCCGGGCGCCGCCTCGATGTCGCCCGGCACGATCCGATATTCGCGGTCGTCGCGGCGACCGGCGGGCCGCAGCACGAGGCCGAACGGCGCGCGCTCGACCACGCCCACGACCTGCTTCGGTGTCCTCGGGAGGACACGGATCGGCGTGGCGAGGATCTCGCCTTCGGCGCCGCGCTCGAGCCGGCAGAGGATGCGGTCGCCCTCGCCGGGCGCCGCCCCCTTCAGGAACTCGACGAGGACCCGGACGGTGGCACCCGGGAGCGCCGGCGTCTCGCCGAGGAGCTCGCCTTCCTCGTCGGTGCCCGTGACCTCGACCACGACCGTGCGCGGCAGGTCGGACGGCCCGGTGCGGCGCCGGCCGCCGCGTTCGATCTTTCCTTCCCGGCGCAGGCGCTGCACGAGCCGCCGCAGTTCGACGCGGTCGGCGCCGCGCACGCCGAAGGCGCGGGCGATCTCCTTGCCCGTGGCGTGACCGCCGCGGCTCGCGACGAACTCCAGGATCTCGGCGGTCGTGGGCAGTCCGGGGCGGCCGGACGCCGGCGCCTCAGCCCTGCCCGCGGCGCCGCGTGCGGGCGGGTTTCGCCGGCGCGGTGTCATCGGCGCCTTCCGTCTTCCGCCGCCCGCGCCCCGCGCTCTTCTTCCTGCCATTGCCGGCTGCTCCTGCCTTGGCCGCGAGGCGTTCGACGGCCTGATCCAGGGTCAGGGTTTCGGGGTCCTCGCCCTTGCGCAGGCTGGCGTTGACCTTGCCGTGCCGCACATAGGGGCCGAAGCGGCCCTCGAGCAGCTGCACCGGCTCGCCGGTCTCCGGGTGGGCACCGAGGTCGCGCAGCACGCCACCGCCGCGCTTCGCCCGCCCGCGGCCCGCGCCTTCGGCGAGCAGGGTGAGCGCCCGGTTCATGCCGATCGTCAGCACGTCCTCGTCCGGCGGCAGCCGCACGAAGGTCCGGCCGCGCCGCACGTAGGGGCCGTAGCGGTTGATGCCCGCCTCCACGGGCTCCCCCGTCTCCGGATCGGTGCCGAGCGTGCGCGGCAGGGCGAGCAGCTGCAGCGCCCGCTCGAGGTCGAGCGTGTCCGGATCGGTGCCCGGCGGCAGCGAGCTGCGCACCGCCGCCTCGCCCGTCCCGCGCTGCACATAGGGACCGAAACGGCCGAAGCGCAGCCATACCTCCTCGTGGTTTGCGGGGTCGACGCCGAGCAGCCGGTCCTTCTGCTGCGCCTGCTCCGCCTCCCCGGCGCTCTCGCCGAACCTGCGGGTGTAGCGGCATTCGGGATAGCGGGAGCAGCCGACGAAGGCGCCGTAGCGGCCGAACTTGAGGCTCAGCCGGCCTTCGCCGCAGGCCGGGCAGGCGCGCGGGTCGGAGCCGTCCTCGCGCGGCGGGAACAGCTTCGGCGCGAGCGCCTCGTTCAGCGCGTCGATGATCTCGGCGACGCGCCGCTCGCGCACCTCCTCGACGGTCTCGTGGAACGGCTCCCAGAACCGCCGCAGCACCTGCCGCCAGTCGATCTCGCCGGCGGCGATGGCATCGAGCTGGTCCTCGAGCTTCGCCGTGAACTCCGGCTGCACCCAGCGGTCGAAGAAGTTGACGAGAAAGGCGTTGACGAGCCGGCCGCGGTCCTCCGGCACGAAGCGGCGGTTCTCGAGCCGGACGTACTTGCGGTCCTGCAGCACCGAGATGATGCTGGCGTAGGTGCTCGGCCGGCCGATGCCGAGCTCCTCGAGCTTCTTGACGAGACTGGCTTCCGTGTAGCGCGGCGGCGGTTCGGTGAAGTGCTGCTTCGCCTCGACGCTGCGACGCGCGATCGCCTCGCCGCTCTCGAGCCGCGGCAGCAGCCCTTCCGCCTCCTCGTCCTCGGCCGGCGGTTCGTCGCGGCCTTCCTGGTAGACCCGGAGGAACCCGTCGAAGGCGATCGTCTGGCCGGTCGCGCGCAGCACCACGCCCGCCTGCTCGTCGCCGATGTCGACCGTCACCCGGTCGAGGATCGCGGCCGCCATCTGCGAGGCCACCGTGCGCCGCCAGATCAGCTCGTAGAGACGCCGCTGGTCCTCGTCGAGGAAGCGGGCGACGCTCTCCGGATCCCGCTTCGGGTCGGTCGGCCGGATCGCCTCGTGCGCCTCCTGGGCGTTCTTCGCCTTCGTGCGGTACTGCCGCGGCTTCTCCGGGAGATACTCGGGGCCGAAGCGGGCGCCGACGAGCTCGCGGGTGGCGGCGATCGCCTCGCCGGAGAGCTGCACGCTGTCGGTGCGCATGTAGGTGATGAGGCCGACCGTCTCGCCGCCGAGATCGACGCCCTCGAACAGCCGCTGCGCCACCCGCATCGTGCGGTCGGCGGAAAAGCCGAGCTTGCGCGCCGCTTCCTGCTGGAGGGTGGCGGTGGTGAAGGGTGGTGCCGGGTTGCGGACGACCTTGCGCCGCTCGACCGAGAGGACGGCGAGATCGGCCTGCTCGACCCGCTGCAGCGCCGCCTTCGCCGCCGCCTCGTCGGGAAGATCGAACTTGCCGAGCCTGCGGCCGTCGAGGGCGAAGAGGCGCGCCCGGAAGGTCTCGCCCCGCCGGGTCGCGAGCTCGGCTTCGACCGTCCAGTATTCCTGCGGGACGAAGCTCTCGATCTCGGCCTCGCGCTCGCAGATCAGCCGGAGTGCCACCGACTGCACGCGGCCCGCGGAACGCGAGCCCTGCAGCTTGCGCCACAGCACCGGCGAGAGGGTGAAGCCGACGAGATAGTCGAGCGCGCGCCGCGCCTGGTAGGCGTCGATCAGATGTTCGTCGAGATCACGCGGGTGCTTCATCGCCTCGAGCACCGCCTTCTTCGTGATCTCGTGGAAGACGACGCGCTTGACCTCCTTGCCCTTCAGAACCCCCTTCTCGGCGAGCGCGGCGACGAGATGCCAGGAGATCGCCTCGCCCTCGCGGTCCGGGTCGGTGGCGAGCCACAGCCTTTTCGCCCTGCGGACGGCACGGGCGATCTCCTCGATCCGCTTCTTCTTTTCGGGAAGCGGCTCGTAGATCATCTCGAAATCGTTCTCGGGACGCACCGAGCCGTCCTTCTCGGGCAGGTCGCGGACATGCCCGTAGGACGGCAGCACCTCGTAGCCCTCGCCGAGATAGCGGGCGATGGAACGGGCCTTGGTGGGGGATTCGACGACGACGACGTCCATGTCGGCGGGAATGTGCCTCGTGTCGGATTATGGCGGCCGCGGTGGCAGGCGCCGCGGGAGATGGGGTGAGGCGCCCGGCTTCGTCAACCGCTGACGCGCGCCACCCGGTTGCCGGGGTGCCAGGCGATGCGGCCCTCGAGCTCGAGCTCGAAGAGCGCCTGCTGCACCTCGGCGGCCGCCGCCCCGCACTGCCGCACGAGCTCGTCGACGGCGAGCGGCTCGGGAGCGAGCTGCGCGTCGATCCGCCGCGCGAGCGGCGACAGATGGGCGGGCGCTGCGGTCTCCGGCGCTGGCGCCCCAGGCATCCTGTCCGCCTCCGCGGGGCACGGTGCCGCGGGCGCAGCCGGGCGCGCGGCGGGGGCCCGCAGACCGGCGCGCGGCGGAGGCGCACCACGCACCACCGGCCCGAGCGCTGCCTGAATGTCCTCGACCGATTCGACGAGGGTCGCCCCCTCCCGCAGCAGCCGGTTCGTGCCGCGGTGGCGCGGATCGAGCGGGGTGCCCGGAACCGCCATCACCTCGCGGCCGAGCTCGGCGGCGAGCCGCGCGGTCATGAGCGAGCCCGAACGCTCCGCCGCCTCGACCACGACCACGCCGAGCGAGAGCGCGGCGATCGTGCGGTTGCGGCGCGGGAAGTGCCGCGCCCGCGGCTCCGCCCCCATCGGCCGTTCGCTGAGGACGAGGCCGTCCGCGGCGATCCGCTCCATGAGCGCCGCGTTCTCCGGCGGATAGGCGAGATCGACACCCGACGCGGTCACGGCGATCGTCGACGCCTCGCCGGCGAGCGCGCCCTCGTGGGCCGCGGCGTCGATGCCGCGGGCGAGACCGGAGACCACGGTGAGGCCGGCATCGGCCGTGCGCCGCGCGAGCGCGCGCGCGAAGCTGCAGCCGTTGGCGCTGGCGTTGCGCGCCCCGACGATCGCGACCGCCGGCCGCTCCAGGAGCTCGTGCCGGCCGAGACAGGTGAGCACGGGCGGCGGATCTTCGAGGCTGTCGAGGATCGAGGGATAGCCGGGATCGCCGTGCAGCAGCACCCGCGCCCCCCGCGCCTCGGCGAGAGCGAGCTCGGCTTCGGCCCGTTCCGTGTCCCCCGGCACCACGCGCGGGATGCGGCCGAGGGCGACGAGGCGCGGCAGGGCTTCGAGCGCCCCGGCCGCCGAGCCGAAGCGCGCGAGCAGCCGGAAGTAGAGCACCGGCCCGATGCCCGCCGAGCGGGCGAGCGCGAGCCGGGCGAGACGTTCGCCGCGATCGGTCATCACGAGGCGCCTGCCCGGGTCCGAAGCGAGGATAGCGGCGCCTCGGGCGCACTTCAACTTCAGGTTGCGACCTTCCCGCGACGCCGCAGCAGGATGTAGAGGGCACCCTCGCCGCCGTGCTCGATCCGCGCCGGCCCGAAGGCCAGCACCATCTCCCGCAGCCCGGGCGCCTCGAGCCAGTGCGGCACGGCATGCCGCAGCACCCCGCCCGTGCGCAGCCCGCGCCCCGTGATCACCAGCACGCAGCGCGCACCCGCCTGCCGCATGCGCGCGAGGAAGGCGGCGAGCGCGCGGTACGCCTCCTCGCGGGTCATGCCGTGCAGGTCGATGCGGCCGTCGATCGGCATGCGGCCCCGGCGCAGACGCTGCCAGGTGCGGCGGTCGAGATCGACCGGCCCCTGGGTGTCGAGCCGCCGCGGCGAGGGCGCCGGTCGCGGACGATGGACGGGTGCGGCGGGTGCGGAGCGCGGCGGAGGCGGAGCCGTCTCCACCTGCTCCGTGGCCCCCTGCTCCACCCCGGCCGGCTCGCGCTGCGGCACGCGGGGCACGGTGTCGCGCATGGCCGCGCGCCAGAGCGCGAGTTCCTCTTCGGTCGGCAGCCGGGCGGAGGACACGCGGCGGTCGCTCATGCCGAGTCCAGCTCGTCCACCAGCAGCACGAGCAGGCGCTTCGGCCCGTGCGCCCCGAGGGTGATCTGCTGGCCGATGTCGCCCGTGCGCGACGGCCCGGTGACGAAATTGACCGACCGCGGCGGGCCTCCCGCCGCGCGGATCCGCGCCCAGGCCTCCTCGTACGCCCCGACCACGTCCGCGGTCGGCAGCACGACGGCGAGCGTCTCGGGCAGGAAGGCGACCATCGTCGGCCTCTGCGGCGAGGAGGCGAGCACGAGGGTCCCGGTCTCGGCCACCCCGGCATCGGCGACCGTGAGCCCGACCACATCGTCCGCGGTCGCGGTGCCGCGCCGCACCTGCATCAGCGCCTGACGGTCGAGACCGGCCCGGTCGAGCAGCGGATCGGGCACGGCGACGAGCCGCTGCGGCAGGTTGTGGAAGCGCAGGTAGCGTGTCACGGCGCTGCCCACCTCGCCGATCCGGGCGAGCCGCTCGACGTCGGTCTGCACGGCCTTCGCCATCCGCACGAAGAGCTCGATCCGCGCTTCTCCCTCCACCTGCGCGCGGGCCGGGATCAGGTTCGGGCGCGGCTGCGCGAGCCGCTCGCGGACCAGCGCCGCGGCCGGCTCCGCCCCGTCGCCCGCGCGCGCAAGCGCCGCCCGGATCCGCCCGAGAATGGTGCCGCGGGCCGTTCCGCTCACTTCCGCCCCCGCCGGTAGAGGGAGAGGAAGGTGCCGCCCTCGGGGGCCGGGAAGTCGCGTGCCGCCGTCCAGCCGCCGGCGCCGGGAAGCCGGCGCAGCCGCCCGCGACCCATCGCCAGAAGCGCGAGCGCCCGGCTCGCGAGCCCGGCCGCGACGCGGTAGAGCCGCGGCCGCGCGGCGAAGAACGCCCAGATCCCGAGCCCGCTCCGCTGGACGGCGGGCGGCAGGCGCCGCTTCCACGCCTCCTCGCGCCAGAAGCGCATGAGCTTCGGGAGCGGGATGCGTACCGGGCAGACCTCCTCGCAGCGCCCGCAGAAGGTCGAGGCCTCGGGCAGCTTCCACGCCCGGTCGATGCCGACGAACTGCGGCGTCAGCACCGCCCCCATCGGCCCGACGTAGGTCCAGCCGTAGGCGTGGCCGCCGATCGCCAGATAGACCGGGCAGTGGTTCATGCAGGCGCCGCAGCGGATGCAGCGCAGCATCTCGCGCAAACGGCCGGCGTGCAGCTCGGTGCGGCCGTTGTCGACGAGCACGATGTCGAGGGTCCCGGGACCGTCGAGGTCCCCTTCCCGCTTCGGGCCGGTGATCACCGTGGTGTAGGCGGAGAATTCCTGCCCGGTCGCCGAACGCGCGAGGATCCTGAGGAAGGTGAAGGCGTCCTCCATCGTCGGCACCACCTTCTCGATCCCGGTGACGACGATGTGGTGCCGCGGCAGGCCCTGGGTGAGCTCGGCGTTGCCCTCGTTGGTGACGGTGATCACCGATCCGGTCTCGGCGACGAGGAAATTGGCACCGGTGATGCCGACATCCGCGTCGAGATACTTCTGCCGCAGCACGCGCCGCGCCTCGGCGACCAGCGCCTCCGCCTGATCGAGCTCGGGCCCGCCGTGGTGTTCGGCGAAGAGCTTCGCGATCCGCTCCTTCGTGAAGTGCACGGCGGGGCCGATCAGATGGCTCGGCGGCTCGTTCGCGAGCTGGATGATGTACTCGCCGAGATCGGTCTCGACCCGCTCGATGCCGCGCGCCTCGAGCGCCTCGGCGAGTTCGATCTCCTCGGCCACCATGCTCTTGCTCTTGGTGACCGACCGGGCGCCGAAACCCTCGCACAGATCGAGAACGATCCGCCGCGCCTCCGCCGCGTCGCGCGCCCAGTGCACGCGGGCCCCGGCCTCGCTCGCCCGCTGCTCGAACGCCTCGAGGTAGAGGTCGAGGTTGGCGAGGACGTGGTCCTTGAGGTCGCGGGCGAGGTCCCGCAGCGCCTCGAACTCCGGCAGGGCCGCGGCCGCCTTCGCGCGGGCCGGCTGCCAGCCGCGCCGGATGGCGGAGAGCGCCTGCTGCAGCTGCGCGTCCCCGAGCGCCCGGCGGGCACTCTCGTCGAAACGGTGGGTCGCGACCTGCATCTCAGCCCGCCCTCCGGCCGCGGCCGATCGCCGGAACATCGAGCCGCCCCGCCAGCACCTCGGCCACGTGCCGCACCTCGATCCGGCTGCCCCGCCGGGCGAGCCGGCCGGCGATGTTCATGAGGCAGCCGAGATCGCCGGCAAGCACCATGTCCGCGCCCGTCGCCTCGATGTCGGCCGCCTTGTCGTCCACCATCCGGGTCGAGATCTCCGGGTACTTGACGCAGAAGGTGCCGCCGAAGCCGCAGCAGACGTGGGGCTCCTTCATCTCGACGAGCTCGAGCCCCCCGACCTTCGCGAGCAGCGCCCGCGGCTGGCGGCGGATGCCGAGCTCGCGCAGGCCCGAGCAGCTGTCGTGATAGGTGACCTTCGCGGACACCTGCGCCCCCGTCGCCTCGACCCCCGCGACGTCGGCGAGGAAGGACACGAGCTCGTGGGTGCGTGCGGCGAGCTGTTCCGCGCGCACCCGGGTCGCCGGTTCGTCCTCGAACAGTTCCGGATAGTGCTTCACGACCATGCCGGCGCAGGAGCCGGACGGCAGCACCACATGCTCGTAGCCTTCGAGCATGTCGATCACCTGCCGGGCGATCCGCTTCGCGTCCTCGCGGTCGCCGCTGTTGAAGGCGGGCTGGCCGCAGCAGGTCTGGGCCGGCGGCACCTCGACCGCGAAGCCCGCGCGCTCCAGCAGCTCCAGGGCGGCGAAGCCGACGGAGGGGCGGAAGAGATCGACGAGACAGGTGACGAAGAGGGCGACCTTCGGAGGCGACATGCTGTTCCCCGCGGCGTTGCGCCGTTACCTAGCGGTCGCGAACGCTTCCGGCAATGCGCCCGCGGGCCGCGGGGCCCTGTCCGCCCCGATTCCGCCCGGGCCATCTCCGCGCATCGCGCCGCATCTCGCGCCATCGCGGTGTATCCCGCCGCATCTCCGCCTTCCCGGCCGCGGCCGGTATGGCAGTTCTTCTTATTTTACAATGAGTTGCCCGGATGACGGCATCTGTCGGGGCCGACCGGTGCGGTTTGGACGAAAGGAGTATAGTCCGCTCCGACCCCGGAGCGCAAGCCGGGCGTTGCATCGCCCGGCGGTGGCGCTATGATGCGCATACGAGGTCCCGGAGTTCCGGGGGCGCTGTTTGGACATCGTGGGGAAAGGTGGATGCGCCGGTGCGCGGCGCGAACCACTAACTTTCGGTGTGATTCCCGTTTTTGCGAACGCGACCTGCAAGCCCTTGTCCCACCACGCTTTTTCGAGGGGGGGTGGGTTCGAAGACCTGACCTGCTTCAAAAGGGATTGAGACCGCTCTGGAAATCGGGTGCACCCTCCGCCACATGTTCGAAGACCTGACCTGCTTCAAAAGGGATTGAGACGCTCACGCTCCAGAATGCCGCGAGCAATATCCGTTCGAAGACCTGACCTGCTTCAAAAGGGATTGAGACGCAAGCTTCAGCTACAACCTGAATGCCTACGGCAAGGTTCGAAGACCTGACCTGCTTCAAAAGGGATTGAGACCAGGTTGGTCGACCCTGTGCGAAGACACTCGGAGTTCGAAGACCTGACCTGCTTCAAAAGGGATTGAGACCCACCGCATTCTCGATGATCGCCGCGTATCGACGTTCGAAGACCTGACCTGCTTCAAAAGGGATTGAGACGCATGTGGGTGGCAACTCGACTGCCCGAACCCGTTCGAAGACCTGACCTGCTTCAAAAGGGATTGAGACGGGTGCCTCATTCGCGAGGTAGTGGACCGCCTGCGTTCGAAGACCTGACCTGCTTCAAAAGGGATTGAGACCGGGCATAGACCCGCGCCCTGTTCTGCCGGAGGCGGTTCGAAGACCTGACCTGCTTCAAAAGGGATTGAGACCCCGCGCTCGGCCATGTTGTGCAGCGCCGAGAAGGTTCGAAGACCTGACCTGCTTCAAAAGGGATTGAGACGTCGAGCAGCATCGATATGGCTTGGTCTGTGGTGTTCGAAGACCTGACCTGCTTCAAAAGGGATTGAGACGAGGGTGACGACGGCAAGTGCACCCTGATCGAGCGTTCGAAGACCTGACCTGCTTCAAAAGGGATTGAGACCGCGAGCGGCGGTCCGGATCATGCCAAGGATCTCGAGTTCGAAGACCTGACCTGCTTCAAAAGGGATTGAGACGCGCGCACGATCACGCACGCCGGCGTAGACGCGTTCGAAGACCTGACCTGCTTCAAAAGGGATTGAGACTATACGAGAATGCGACGAACGGCTGTTCCGTCACCGACGTTCGAAGACCTGACCTGCTTCAAAAGGGATTGAGACCAGCAGCCCCGGCCGCCTTGCGGCGGCCGGGGTGTGTTCGAAGACCTGACCTGCTTCAAAAGGGATTGAGACGATCCCCCTCGCCCGGAGCGCCCTCTCGAGGGGTTCGAAGACCTGACCTGCTTCAAAAGGGATTGAGACGCGCGACTGCGAGCCAGCATCCGGCTCGCTCGGTGTTCGAAGACCTGACCTGCTTCAAAAGGGATTGAGACTCGTAGTGGTCCCTGGGCGTAACGCGCTTTCGGTTCGAAGACCTGACCTGCTTCAAAAGGGATTGAGACCAAAATCCGGATCGCCTCTGTGACGGCTGGGGTGGGTTCGAAGACCTGACCTGCTTCAAAAGGGATTGAGACCGTCAGCAGCGCTGCGAGGCGCTGCCGGTCCTCCTGTTCGAAGACCTGACCTGCTTCAAAAGGGATTGAGACCGCTCTCCCGGACGGAGAAGGCGTAGAGGGGGCGTTCGAAGACCTGACCTGCTTCAAAAGGGATTGAGACTCGGCTGCGTCGCGCGAAATTCTCGCATGGGGTCGTTCGAAGACCTGACCTGCTTCAAAAGGGATTGAGACAGTTCGACGGCCAGCGCCCGTACGAGCGCGGCCGGTTCGAAGACCTGACCTGCTTCAAAAGGGATTGAGACGGTCTTCCGGACGCTCCCATCCGGAAGCACCTCCGTTCGAAGACCTGACCTGCTTCAAAAGGGATTGAGACGGCAGGTGCGCCCAGAGACGGGGCGCGCTCATTGCGGTTCGAAGACCTGACCTGCTTCAAAAGGGATTGAGACGGAAAGGCTCAGCCGGATCGTCTTCGTGATCTTGAGTTCGAAGACCTGACCTGCTTCAAAAGGGATTGAGACTAGGCTCCGGCCGGGGGGCGAAGCGCTCTTCGAGTTCGAAGACCTGACCTGCTTCAAAAGGGATTGAGACGGCGGCGACGATGAGAAGGTTCCTTTTTGCAGGCGGTTCGAAGACCTGACCTGCTTCAAAAGGGATTGAGACGCGCCCAGAACTGGGCACTCGCGGTACCCTGCCGCCGTTCGAAGACCTGACCTGCTTCAAAAGGGATTGAGACCCTGCACGTAGCCGGACTCTGCGATCTCGAGCTCGGTTCGAAGACCTGACCTGCTTCAAAAGGGATTGAGACGGGACGATACAAAGGCTTCATCTATTCTCTCCTTGTGTTCGAAGACCTGACCTGCTTCAAAAGGGATTGAGACGAGATAGCCGAACACGGCATGCTCAGCGAGCACGTGTTCGAAGACCTGACCTGCTTCAAAACGGATCGAGACGCGGTGCCGGCGCGTGCCGCGGCGGCCGGGGTCCGAAGACCCGGGCGGCTTCGGGAGGGATCGGCCGGGGAATGGCGTCGCAGGAAGGAGCCGGGCCCGGACCGCGCTACGGTGACGCCGGCTCCGCGGCGCAGAGCATGCGGTAGAGCTCGGGGCGGCGGTGCGGCAACGCCGTCGGGACGGGCTCTGGCACGTCCGCGAAGCGCAGGCCGGCGACGGGCCCCGGGCGCGAGCGTTCGCCGCCGTCCGCCGCGAACAGCCCTGCCGGCATTCCTTCGAAGGTCGCAAGCGCGAGCGGCACGCCGTTCTCGATCGCCCGGGCTGCGGCCAGCGCGCCGAGCGCCTGCGGCCCGAAGCCGGAAGGCGCGCCGAGGCCGAAGAGCAGTGCGGCGCCCGAGAGCGCGAGCAGACGGGCCGCCTCCGGCACGAGCAGGTCGGCCCCGAGCAGAAGCCCGATCCGCATCCCGCCCGCGGGCGCGAGCGTCGTCCACTGGCCGGGCGAGAGGTGCGCCTCCTCGCCCGGCTGCAGATGAACCCGCCGGTAGTGGGCAACGGCGATGCCGGCGGCATCGACGCAGAGGGCCGCGCTGAACAGATGGCCGAAGGCGCTCTCGACGTAACCCGCGGCGACCGCGATCCGGGACCCGCGGGCGATCTCCGCGACGCCGCGGGCGAAGGCGCCGTCCGAAGGCTCGGCGGCGCGCCGGAGGGCCTCGGCCGGACCGACACCCGGGAGGAGGAATTCGGGCGCGAGCAGCCAGGCGGCACCCGAGGCCGCGGCCTCCCGTGCCGCCCCGGCCAGCGCGTCGAGTGCCGCCTCCCGCGGCCGCGGCAGCGCCGCCGGTTGCCAGATCGCGATCCGCATGCCCCGCTCCACCGCTTGCGTTAAGGTTTTTTCACCCGGGCGCAAATCCGCGGTCAACGTCCTATCTAGATTGCCGGCCGACGCGATGCGTCCGTCTTCCGCCCGAAGCTGTGGAGGTTCCATGTCGCCCAGTCCCTCTCCCGCGAACCGGAACGGCCGTCTGCGCCGGTTCGGCACCGTTTCCGCCGTCGCGCTCTCCGTGATCGCCGGCGGGCTCGCGGTGGCGGCCGTCGGCACCGTCCAGGAGAAGCTCGCCGAAGTCCGCCGGTCCGCGAGTTTCGAGCGCAGCTACGCCGATCTCGTCGAGGCGGTGGTGCCGGCCGTGGTCTATGTCGAGGTCGAGCGCAAGGCGCCCGAGATGGCAGCACAGCCCGAGATCCCGCCGGAGCTGCGCCGCTTCTTCCGCCGCTTCTTCGGCCCCGACGTGCCCTTCCCCGACGAACCGCCGCAGCCGCCCGCACCGCCCGGACCGCGCGGACCCGGCGGCCCGCGCGCCGAAGCCGTGGGCTCGGGCTTCATCGTCTCGCCCGAAGGCCATGTCGTCACGAACGCCCATGTGGCGCGCGGTGCCGAGACGATCACCGTCAGCCTGCAGGACGGCCGCAAGCTCCAGGCCGAGGTCGTCGGCCTCGACGACAAGACCGATCTCGCGGTCCTGAAGCTGCCGGGCGGCGGCCCCTACCCCTATGTCGAGTTCGGCGACAGCGATCGCGTGCGGGTCGGTGACAAGGTGATCGCCGTCGGCAACCCGTTCGGCCTCGGCGGCACGGTCACGGCGGGCATCGTCTCGGCCACCAAGCGCGAGGTGGGCGTCGGCCCCTACGACGACTTCCTGCAGATCGACGCGCCCATCAACCGCGGCAATTCCGGCGGGCCGACCTTCGATCTCGACGGCAACGTGATCGGCGTCAACACGCTGATCTTCTCGCCCTCGGGCGGCAATGTCGGCATCGGCTTCGCGATCGCCGCCAATCTCGCGAAGGACGTCGTCACCCAGCTGATCGAGAAGGGCTCGGTCGAGCGCGGCTGGCTCGGCGTGGTGATCCAGCCCGTCGACGAGGACATCGCGAAGGCGCTCGGCCTCGAGGAGGCGAAGGGAGCGCTCGTCAACTCGGTGCAGGCCGGAAGCCCCGCCGAGCGCGCCGGCATCCGGGCCGGGGACGTGGTCGTGGCGTTCGAAGGCCGCGAGATCGGGGATCCGCGCGATCTCGCCCGTGTCGTCGCCGACGCCGGCCCGGGGCGGAAGGCCGAGGTGACGATCGTGCGCGACGGCAGGACTCAGGTCGTCGAAGTGGAACTCGGCACCATGCCGGCGAGCGAGACCGTGGCCGAGGCGAGCGAAGCGGCGCCGGCGAAGGCGAGGCTCGGCGTCGCGGTGCGGCCGCTGACCCCGGAGGACCGCGACCAGCTCGGCCTCGCACCCGAGGTCTCGGGCGTGCTCGTGGTCTCGGTCGAGGACGGCTCGCCCGCGGCGGAGAAGGGCATCCGGGCGGGCGACGTCGTCGTCTCGGTCGACGGCCGCGAGGTGAGCTCGGCCGAGGACGTGCGGAGCGCGGTCGAGGCTGCCGTCGAGGCCGGCAAGAAGGCGATCCTGCTGCGCGTCGTGCGCGAGAACCAGCCGCGCTTCGTGGCCGTTCCGCTCGAAGACGGGCAGGGCTGAGGGCCGGCGCCGCGGGAGCAGGGCCCGCCCCTGTTCCCGCGGCGTTCCCCTCACCATGTGACGGGCCGCCATGCGCATCCTGGTGATCGAAGACGACCGGCAGGCGGCGGCCTTCATGGCCAAGGGCCTGCGCGAGAGCGGGCACGTCGTGGACGTCGCGGGCGACGGCCGCGACGGGCTCGTGATGGCGCAGAGCAACGACTACGACGTCCTCGTCGTCGACCGCATGCTGCCGGGTCTCGACGGCCTCGCGCTCGTGCGCACGCTCAGGGCCACCGGCAACCGCACGCCGGTGCTGTTCCTCTCCGCGCTCGGCGAGGTCGACGACCGGGTGCAGGGGCTCAGGGCCGGCGGCGACGACTATCTCGTCAAGCCCTACGCCTTCACGGAGCTCCTCGCACGCCTCGAGGCGCTCGCGCGGCGGCGCGTCGCGCCCCCGACGGAGGCGCGCGAGACGGTGCTGCGCTACCGCGACCTGAAGATGGACCTGCTGTCGCGCAAGGTGGAGCGCGCCGGCCGGCCGATCGAGCTGCAGCCGCGCGAGTTCAAGCTGCTCGAAGTGCTGCTGCGCCACGCCGAGCAGGTCATGACCCGGACCATGCTGCTCGAGAAGGTCTGGGACTACCGCTTCGACCCGCAGACCAACGTCATCGACGTGCACATCAGCCGTCTGCGGCAGAAGATCGACCGCGACTTCGATCCGCCGCTGATCCACACGGTCCGCGGCGCGGGATACACGCTGCGTGCGCCCGACGACGCTCCTGAAGTCCGCGACCTTTAGGCTGACCGTCGCCTATCTGGGCGTGTTCGGCCTGTCGGCGATCGCACTCCTCGCCTTCGTCTACGAGGCGAGCGTCGGCTTCATGGAGCAGCAGACCCGCGACACCATCGAGGCCGAGATCCAGGGCCTGCACGAACAGTATCTGCTGGGCGGCATGCCGGCCCTGCGCCACGCCATCGAGCGCCGCGCCGAGGCCGAGCGCAACCGCGCCAGCATCTATCTTCTGACGACCTCCGAAGGCCGCTGGATCGCCGGCAACATCGACCGCTGGCCGGAGGGCGAGGTCAACGAGGACGGGACGCTCCGCTTCACCTTCGAGCGCCGCCGCCCGGACGGCGAGGGGGTGGAGCGCCGCCACGCGCTCGCCCGCCGGTTCCTCGTCGGCGAACGCTACCGGCTGCTCGTCGGCCGCGACGTCGAGGACCGGATCGCCGTCCAGCAGCTCCTGATCAACGCCATCCTCACCGGCGGCGGGCTGATCCTCGTGATCGGCGTGCTCGGCGGCTTCGCCCTCTCGCGCTGGACCCTCGCCCGGCTCGAGGGCATCAACCGCGCGACCCGGCTCATCATGAGCGGCGATCTCTCGCGGCGGATCGCCCTCGAGGGGACCGGCGACGAGTTCGACGAGCTCGCCGCCAACCTCAACCGCATGCTGGAGCGCATCGAGCGGCTCGTGCAGGCGATGCGCGAGGTCACGGACAACATCGCCCACGACCTGAGGACGCCGCTCACGCGCATGCGCTCGCGCATCGAGGTCGCACTCCTGCGGCCGCTCGACGCCGCCGAGGCGCGCGAGCTGCTCGAGGAGACGATGCGCGATGCCGAGCATCTGATCGCCACCTTCAACGCGCTCCTCGCCATCGCCCGCGCCGAGAGCGGCGCGCTCGAGGCGGGCGCCGAGCCCGTGGACCTCGCCGGCCTCGCCCGCGACGTCCACGAACTCTACGAGCCGCTCGCCGAGGAGCGGTCGATCGGCCTCGAACTCGACTGCGCCGGGCCGGTCGTGGTGCGGGGCCAGCGCCATCTCCTCGCCCAGGCGCTCGCCAATCTCGTCGACAATGCCGTCAAATACACCCAGCCGGGCGGCCGGGTGGTGGTGCGCGCGGGCGCCGGTCCGCCGCCCTTCGTCGAGGTCGCCGACAACGGGCCGGGCATCCCCGAGGACCAGCGCGCGCATGCGCTCGAGCGCTTCGTCCGCCTCGATCCGCAGCGCTCGACCCCCGGCAACGGCCTCGGCCTGTCGCTGGTGGACGCCGTCGCACGTCTCCACGGCGCCCGGCTCGGGCTCCTCGACAACCACCCGGGCCTCAGGGTGCGGCTGGAGTTTCCGGCCTCGGCGGCGCGGACGCTGCCGGCGGAACCGTCCCCGCTGCCAGCGCGAACAGCGCCGACGTCACCCTGAGCGCGCGTCTCGCGCGCAGACAGGCGAGCACCCGCGGCAGCGGCGGGCCGGCATCCGCCAGAGGTACGGCGCGAAGGCGCGGATCCGGCGGCTGCTCTCCCGAGAACACCACCCCGACCCCGAGGCCGGCTGCGACCGCCTCGCGCACCGCCTCGCGCGATCCGAGCTCGAGCACCGGCTCGGCTGCGAGCCCCGCCGCTTCGAGCGCACGTTCCAGGGTCGCACGCGTGGCCGAGCCCGGCTCGCGCAGGATCAGGGGTTCCTCCACCAGCCGGGCGAGCGGCAGCGGCACCGTCGCGGCGAGCGGATGGCCCGCGGGCAGGAGCGCGCACAGCCGGTCTTCGGAGAGCACAACGGCCGCGAGTTCGTCGGGGACGCGGTCGAGCATCAGCACCGCCGCATCGGTGACCCCTTCGCGCAGTTCGGCGGCGACACGGGCGGTGTTGCCGATGCGCATCTCGACCGTGACCCGCGGGTAGCGCGCACGGAAGGCGGCAACCAGCGGCATCACCCCGAAGGGTCCGTCGGCGCCGAGCCGCAGCCGGCCCGCCCGCAGCCGCCCGGCGTCGCGGATCCAGGACTGCAGGTCGTCGGCCATCGCGAGGAGCGGTTCGGCCCGGCGCAGCAGCTCCTCGCCGGCCGGTGTCGGCTGCAGTCGCGAGCCGCGGCGGACGAGGAGCGGACGGCCGACCTGCTCCTCGAGGGCCCGGAGCCGCGCGCTCACGGCCGGCTGGGTCAGGCCGAGACGTCGGGCGGCACGGGTCACGCCACCCTCCCGAAGGACCAGCACGAAGGCCTCGAGCGCCCGCAGATCCATAAATCCCTTCCATGGCAGCATCTGCCGGATCGATTTGACTTATGGAAGAGGCTCGGGCAAGCCTGCCGCCGACATCCGGGGACGCACGCCGCCATGACCGAGATCGAGGAACCGGTCCTCCTCACGCCGGGGCCGCTCACCACCTCGCGGACCGTGAAGGAAGCGATGCTGCGCGACTGGGGTTCGCGCGACCGCGCCTTCGTCGAACTGAATGCAGAAGTGCGCAGGCGGCTCGTCGCGCTCGCCGGTGGCGTAGGGACGCACGTCTGCGTGCCCGTCCAGGGGAGCGGCACCTTCGCCGTCGAGGCGATGCTCGGGACACTGGTGCCGCCGCACGGCCGGCTGCTCGTGCTCGCGAACGGCGCCTACGGCGAGCGCATGGCGCGGATCGCGGCGATCCACCGCCGGCGGCTCGTCGTGCTGCGCACGCCGGAGGACACGCCGAACGACGTCGATGCCCTCGATGCCGCCCTCGCGCGCGATCCGGACATCTCGCACGTGGCGGCGGTCCACTGCGAGACCACCTCGGGGCTGCTGAACCCGATCGAACGCATCGCAAACGTGACGGCGCGTCACGGCCGGCGGCTGCTGATCGACGCCATGAGCAGCTTCGGGGCGCTGCCGCTCGATGCGCGTGAGGTGCCGTTCGAGGCGGTGGCCGCCTCCGCCAACAAATGCCTCGAAGGCGTGCCGGGTGTGGCCTTCGTGATCGTCCGGCGCGAGGCGCTGCTCGCCGCCGAAGGCCGCTCGCCGTCCCTGTCCCTCGACCTCCACGACCAGTACGTGGCGATGGAGAAGACCGGACAGTGGCGCTTCACGCCCCCCACCCACGTGATCGCCGCGCTGCACCGGGCGCTGGTCGAGCACGAGGAGGAGGGCGGGATCGAGGGCCGTGGCCGGCGCTACCGGGAGAACTGCCGGGTGCTGGTCGAGGGCATGCGGGCGATGGGCTTCGCGCCGCTGCTGCCACCGGAGCTGCAGGCGCCGATCATCGTCACCTTCCGCATGCCGGCGGACCCGCGCTTCGTCTTCGCGGAATTCTACGACCGCCTGCGGGCGAAGGGCTACGCCATCTACCCGGGCAAGCTCACCGTCGCGCCCAGCTTCCGCATCGGCTGCATCGGCCGCATCGGCCCGGAGCAGATCCGGGGCGCGCTCGACGCGATCCGTACCACCCTTGCGGAGATGGGCGTGGCCGACGGCCGCCCCGCTCTCGCCTGATCCGACCTTTCCTCCTCGGGGAGCCACCGCATGAGCCAGGTCTACGACTTCACGTACAGCCGCACCTACCGTGGGCCGGTCCAGGCCGTCCTGCTCGACTGGGCGGGAACCACCATGGACTTCGGCTGCATCGCCCCGGCCGTCGTCTTCGTCGAGGTGTTCGCCCGCAAGGGCGTGCCGATCACCATGGAAGAGGCGCGGGCACCGATGGGGGCCCACAAGAAGGTGCACATCCAGCGCATCACCGAACTGCCGTCGGTGCGGGCGCGTTGGCAGGAGGCGCACGGCCGGGCGCCCGACGAGCGCGACGTCGAGGAGATGTTCGCGGACTTCGTCCCGCTGCAGCTCGAATGCCTGTCGAAGTACTCGGCGCTGATTCCGGGCACGCTCGAGGTGATCGCGAAACTCCGCGAGCGCGGCATCCGGATCGGCTCGACCACCGGCTACACGCGCGAGATGATGGAGATCAATCTCGCCGACGCGAAGCGTCAGGGCTACGAGCCCGACAGCACGGTCTGCGCCACCGATGTCCCCGCCGGCCGCCCCTATCCCTACATGTGCCTGCAGAACGTCATCAATCTGGGCGTCGACTGCGTGCAGGCCTGTGTGAAGGTCGACGACACCATCCCGGGGGTCGAGGAGGGGCTGAACGCCGGCATGTGGACGGTCGGGCTCGCCGTCTCCGGCAACGAGGTCGGGCTGTCGCTCGAGGAATGGCTCGCGCTGCCGGCCGGGGAAAAGGAGGCACGCCGGGCCCGCGCCTGGCGTCGCATGCTGCAGTCCGGTGCGCACTACGTCGTCGACACCATTGCCGACCTGCTCCCCTGCATCGAGGACATCGAGGCCCGCATCCGTCGGGGCGAGAAGCCCTGAGCCTCCATCGGTGCACGCGGGCACGGAGACGCTAACCCGGTCTTAACCCCTCGGGGCGACAATCCGGCGCGTCCGAACACGAGCCGGAGAAACGCACCATGCCTCTTCCCGTCCCGGGCATCCGGCGACATCCGGGCGCACTGGTCATCGCCCTGCTCCTCGCTTCGTCCGTCCCCGCCCTCGCCGAAGGGTCCGGTGGCTGGTCGGTGCTGGTCGCGCGCGGCGCCGTCGAGTATCGCGCCGCGGGCGCGCAGGACTGGCGGCCGGTCGCGCGCGACGGCCTCGTCCCCGGTGGCAGCGAGGTGCGCACGGGACGCGGCGGTCTCGTGCTGCTCGAGGCCGGGGGTGACGTCGTCCGTCTCGGGCCCGAAGGCGTCCTCGCGCTGCCGGAGCCGGGCGCGCATGCCGAGGTGGTGCAGGAGCGTGGCGCCGCGCACTACAACGTCCGCCCGGCGCCGGAGCGGCGTTTCGGCGTACGGACACCCTGGCTCGCGCTCGTCGTCAAGGGGACCAGCTTCGAGGTCGCCGTCGCCGAGGGGGAAGCGCTGGTCGAGGTTGAGAGCGGTGCGGTCGAAGTCACCCCGTCGGGCGGCGGCGAACCCGCCCTTCTCGAGGCCGGGACCATGGGCCGGGTACGATCCGCGGCCCCCGGGAAGGTGGAGATGGCGGCGGCCGGATCCGCGAAGACCGGACCGGCGCCCGCCGCCTTCGAACACGCCCGGGGCCGGCCGTTCACCGATGGCGTGCCTGGAAAGGGAGCCGGCCTGCAGAAGAAGAAGCCGGGCGGCCTCTGGGGCTGGCTCGACGGAGTCTTCGGGAGCGGGATGACGGAAACTGCGGCCGGGAAGCCCGGCAAGGGCAACGGCAAAGCCGGCGGCAACGGTGGCGGCAAGGGCAACGGGAACGGTGGCGGCAACGGCAACGGTGGGGGCAACGGTGGCGGCAACGGCAACGGTGGGGGCAACGGCAACGGTGGAGGCAACGGCAACGGTGGGGGCAACGGCAGGGACTGAGATGCGCGCGTGGACGCTCCGCGAAGCAGCGTGACGCCGCACGACAACCGCCCCGGACCCGCGTCGGGCCTGCTCGCGCGGAGTGGGCGTGGGGTGCTGGCCCTGCTCGTCGCGGTGCTGGTTTTCGGCCTGCTCGCCGGGCTCGGCGTGCCCGGCTGGCTCGACCGCGCGCTCTTCGACCTGCGCAGCCAGCTCGTGACGCGTCCGGCGAGCGGCGCGATCGTTGTCGTCGGGATCGACCCGGAAAGCCTCGCACGGATCGACGTGTGGCCGTGGCCGCGCCGCCTTCTCGCCGCGGTGATCCGCCGTCTGCACGACGCCGGTGTCGCGAGGCTCGCGATCGACATCGACGTCAGCAGTGCGTCGGATCCCGAGGACGATCGGCTTCTCGGCGAGGCCCTGGCGCTGTTCGGACCGGAGCGGGTGGCCCTGCCGACCTTCCATCAGGAAGCGGGCAGCGCGGAAGGCGGCACCGCGCTCCTGGTCAGCCGGCCGACGCCGCATCTCGCGGCTGTGGCGCGCGCGACCTCGGTCGCCGTGCTGCCCGACCCGGACGGCATCGTGCGCCGCTTCCGGGCCGATCTCCCCCACGGCCTCATGTCGGCCTGGCTGGCCGACCGGCGACCGGCGGGCGGCCCGGTCTTCCACCCCGATTTCACGATCGATCCGGCGACCTTTCCATATCTTCCCGTGGCCGACGTGCTCTTCGGCACCGCACCGGCGGACATGCTGCGGGGCCGGCTGGTCCTGCTCGGAGCCACGGACCTTGCCCTTGGCGACCGTGCGCCCGTCCCCCGCTACCGTGTCCTTCCGGGCGTGGTCCTGCAGGCGCTCGTCGCGGAGAGCCTGCTGCAGGACCGGGCCCCCGCCCCTCTCGATCCGGGCGCGGGGCCGGCTCTGGTCCTGCTCTGCGGCCTGCTCGCCGTCTGGGTCCGGCTGCCGCCGCCGGCCGCAGCGGCAATCGGTCTCCTGATCCCGGCGGGCATCGAATCCGCGGCCACGGCCCTGCATCTCGCGGGCCTCCTGGTGCCGGCCACCGGAAGCGTCCATCTCGCCGCCCTTCTCGCTTTCGCTCTCGGACTGCCGCTGCGCATCCGTCTCCTCGAGACGCTGTTCGACGCTGCCGCGACGTCCCTTCGGCGGGAGAGGGCCCTGCGGGCGCGGCTGCTCGAGATCGCTCCCGACCCGGTCTTCGCGATCGACGCGCGGGGCCGGGTGGTCGAGGCCAACCCCGCCGCCCGGGCGCTGCTCGCGGGCGTCGACGGGCCCGACCGGCTTTTCGCGCCGGATCTCTTCGCCACCCTCGGCGGGCTGGCGACGGCCGGTGGCGAACAACGGTTCGAATGCACCATCGTCCGCGCCGATGGAGCACGGGCGACCTACGACGCCACGGCCGTCGCCTCACCGGGCGAGACCGGGCCGCTCACGGTGGTCCAGCTGCGCGACGTCACGGAACGCAACGCCTTTCTGGAGCGCCTCCGCTACCTCGCCCGACACGATCCGGTCACCGGCCTGCCCGACCGCCGCGCCCTGCTCCAGGATCTGCGCGAGGCTCCCCCGGGCGCCGGCGGGGAGACGCTGGTCGTACTCGGCATCGACGGGTTCGCCGATCTCGCGGCTTCGTTCGATCCCGTCGTGCTCGACGACATGCTCGCCCGGCTCGCCGATCTGGTCCGCGCGGCGCTCCTCCCGGGAGAAGCGGCCTGGCGGATGGCGGACGACCGCTTCGTGCTGCGGCTCGCCGAGGGCGAGGCGGGCGCGGTCCGCCCACGTCTCGTGTCCCTGTGCGAGCGGGCCGCGGAGCTCGTCGCACCGGGTGCCCTGGGCCTGCGCCCGCTTCTGCGGGCGGGCGTCGCTCGCGCGGGGAACGGGGCGCCGGCCGCCGTCGAGCTCCTCGGGCCCGCCCATCAGGCATTCGTGGATGCCTGCCGCCGCCGCGAACGGATCCGGTTCCACGATCCGGCACGCGACGGCAGCGCGGGGCGGCCGGGGCTCGGGCAGGCGCTCGCGCGCGCTCTGGCCGATGGCCGGCTGGACCTCCTCTTCCAGCCGCAGATCGCGATCGGGGACGGCAGCCTCGTCGGCTGCGAGGCCCTCGTGCGCTGGCACGATCCGGAGCTCGGCCCGGTCCCTCCGGACCGGTTCGTGCCGGAGGCGGAGCGGACGGGTCTGGTCGACCGGCTGACGACGCTCGTGCTGGAGCGTGCGCTCGCCGCCCGCGAAGCCTGGCTGCGCGCCGGCCACGACGTTCCCGTCTCCCTCAACCTTTCGGCCGCGAGCCTCGCACGTCCCGCATTCGTCCGTGATCTGGCGGCCCGGGCCGTCCGCTCTGCCGGGCGCGGCGCCGTCACGTTCGAGATCACCGAGACCGCGGTGATCGAAGACCGCAGCCGGGCACGGGAGCTTCTGGCCGACGTCCGGGCGGCGGGCGTCCGCATCGCCATCGACGATTTCGGAACCGGCCACTCCTCTTTCGCCCATCTCGGGTCGCTGCCCGTGGACCAGCTCAAGCTGGACCGCGCGTTCGTGCGCGACCTCCCGCAGAACCGGGTCGCCCGCTCGATCGTCGCCTCCCTCGTCGATCTCGCCGGCCGCATCGGCATATCGGTAGTGGTCGAGGGGGTGGAGACGGAGCAGCAGCTCCGCTTCCTGCGCGGCCTCGGTCGCCCCCTCGCAGTGCAGGGGTACGCCGTCGGCCGGCCCTGCCCCGCCGCCGACATTCCCGCGTTCGCCGGCGGCGATCCCGCGATCCGGGGACTCGCGGCCGCAGCCGGGCCGGACCATCTCCGATCCGGAACCGCGCTGCCGATGCCCGCGCCGCCCTGATGGCCGCCATGTCGCGGATCTGGACCGTCGGCCATTCGAACCACACGCCGCAGCGGTTTCTGGAGCTGCTGCGGCGCCACGGCATCCTCTGCGTCGCCGACGTCCGGCGCCACCCCTTCTCGCGCCGCCATCCCCATGTCTCGCGCCCGGCGCTCGAACGGCTGCTGGTGGCCGGGGGTATCGGCTACCGCCATTTCGAGGCCCTGGGCGGCCGCCGCGAGCCCCTTCCCGACAGCCCCAACACGGCGATCGCCGACCCCGGCCTGCGGGGCTACGCCGACTGGGCGACGGGCCCGGCATTCCGGGCGGCACTGGACGGGCTCCGCGCGCTCGCCACCGCGACCCCGACCGCGGTGATGTGCGCCGAAGCCGAGCCGGCCCGCTGCCACCGCGCGCTCCTCGCCGACCATCTCGCGGCCCGCGGCTTCGAGGTGCTCCACATCCTCGCGGACGGCGATGTGGTGGCGCACCGGATGCACGACGCCGCCCGGGTGGGCCCGGACGGCGTCGTCACCTGGCCGGCCCGGCAGGCCGGACTGTTCGGCTGAGGCGTCAGGCGGCCTTCGGCAGCGGCCGGACCCGCTCCATGACCTCGAAGGCGTCGTGCCGCACCCAGTTGTTGCGCATCGCCTCGCGCAGCAGATCCTCGGACACGGTGCCGTTCTCGACGCACTCGCGCAGCAGGCCGAAGAAGAACTCCTCCTGCCGCTTGTCCGGATGCGGCTTGTAGTGCCCGAGCAGTCCGTACGTCCCGAACAGTTTGCGGCGCACGAACATCAGCCAGGCGAACGGAGAATAGGGGTTGTTCTCGCTCGGCACGAAATCGACCGGAAGACCGGTCTTCCACGGCTGGGTGCGTCGCCGCGTGTTGTGGATCATCTTGGTCTTTTCGGTCAGAGTGTCGAAGTGGTTCCACTCCGGTTCGAGGATTCCGATGTTGTCGGGATCCTCGTAGCCGAGGTTCATCCACGTCTTGTACTCGCGTTCCCTGCGGAACAGGCGGTCGAAATCCTCCTGCCACTTCCAGTGCGTCAGCTTCGCGCAGTCGAGCAGCATCACCGAGCTGGCCGGATGCGCCCGCGGGCCCTTGCCGCGCACGCAGCACCAGATCGCCTTGCCCTGCATGTCCCGCGAAAGGAGCTCGAAGACGTCGCCGACCGCGAAGACGTCCGGGTCCACCACCACCGCGCGGCCCTCGTAGCCCATGATCTGCGGCGGCGCGAAGCGCAGCGGCGTGAACGACTGCAGGTCGTCGTTGTACCACGGCCGCATCACGCCGTCCCGCAGATATTCACGGCCTTCGTAGCGGTCGAAGAAATCCCGGTAGGTGCGATGCTCGATCAGCTCGACGTCGAAGGCGTCGGGATTGCGGCTGTTGCGCTTCATCGAATGCGCCGAGACCAGCGCTCCGACCAGCTGCTTGTGGTTGGTGTGGATGAACACCCTGGGCTTCATGCCGTCACGTCCCCTGACTGTCCGGTTGCATCCGCTGCGCCGCCACCGCTGCTCCTCTACAGCCGGCCGGCGCGCCATTCAATCGGTGTGCCGGCATCCGGCCGTCACCCCGCTGCCGCCTGCGGTACCGCCACCGGCGCACCCTGTGGCCGGTAGCCGAAGACGGGGTCGAGATCCGCGACCAGCGCGTCGATCGCCGCGATCTCCCGGTCCTCGAAATAGTCGCGCCAGCCGCCGACCTTGGCGCGCCGGACCTTGTAGGAATCGGGGTTGCCGCGGTCCTTCGGCACGAGGCGCGAGCCCGAGAGCCAGAACACGCGCTTCTCCTCGAGCCTGCGCATGTTGTCGACGCTCGCGAAGGCGGCGCAGTCGGCGAGCTGCTCCGGCGTCGGTTCCTCGCCGAGGAACCGCAGCACCCTGCCGAGCTCCCCCGCGGTGTCCGCCCGCATGTCCTCGTAGCGCACGAGATGCAGCGACCGGATGCGATCGAGCTCGCGCGCCCAGCCGTTCAGGAATTCGACCACGCGCGGCACCCCGGCCGGTCCGGTGACGAAGTCGAAGATGGAGACGTCGGCCTCGTGCGGCGGATAGGCGTTGAGATCCTTCTTGCCGGGCCGCATGCGGAACTTCCACTGGAAGAACTGCGAGACGGCGACGTCGCGCGGATCGCGCGCGAGTAGCACCACCCGGCTGTCGTAGTAGTCCCGCTTGTCGTCCCGATGCCCCGTGTAGTCACGCAGATAGTTGTCGTGGGTGAACAGCAGCTTCGGTGCGCGCGGGTCGCGCCGGTGGAAATTGTCGAAACCGATCATCGCCGATTCCGGCAGACCGCATTTCAGCTGCCAGTAGCGGGACAGCAGCACCCTGAGCCAGGTGCGGCCGCTCTTGCCGAACGAGACGATCACCCCATCCGCACGCGCGAGCTTCCACGCCTCTTCGCGGCCGCGCAGCCAGCGCTCGACCGGAATCCGCCGCGGGCTGCGCAAAAGACGCAGCGGCGCCACGACGATCTCCCGTTCGACGCGCTTCCAGATCACGTGCCACATGCCGCTCTTCCTCGAACCGTCCTCGACGCCGGCATGATCTATCACACGCGGCGCAACTGTCCCGCCCCGGCGTTCATCCGGACGCGCCGGGCGCGGCCGGTGTGGCCGGCAGGTCCGCGACCAGTTGCCGCACGCGCGCGGCCGCCCGCCCGAGATCGTCGTCGGCCACCGGGCGCGGCGGCCGGAACGGCTGCCCCAGCGGCACGGCAAGGCCGAGGGTGTAGAGCCGCCGGTGAAAGGCGCGGAGGTCGCGCGAAACGCCGAGCAGCCCCCGCTCGCGCAGCCGGTCGCCGAGCCGGCCGAGCGCGCGGCCGGGCTGGAGCGGTGCGGCCAGCCGCAGCTTCAGCCGCTCGAGCGGGTCGTGGACGAGCGGCAGGTCGAAGATGGCGAGTGGCCGCCCGAGACGGGCGACTTCCACCATCATCGACACCGAATCGCCGGTGACGACGAAACGGTCGGCATGGGCCAGCAGCCCGGGATAGGGATTGTCCGGGTCGTCGGGGCGGAAACGGTAGAGGATGGCGCCCTCGGGCAGCTCGCGGGCGAGCGACTCGACCGCCTCCTCACGGGTGCGCCGGCTGGTCGTGACGTAGAGGGTCCCGCCCTCGCGCTGCCGGAGCTCTGCGAGCCCGCGCGCGAGGCTGCGGGCGACGGTGCGGTCGAAGCGGAACGGCTTGGTGGCACCGCCGACCAGCACGGCGGTGAGCGGCCGCGGCAGCCCGACGAGGCGGTCGCGGAAGCGTTCGCGGGCTTCGGCGATGCGTTCCGGGTCGGCCCGCATCAGCGGCAGGTCGAGGCGCACCACCTTCGGATGGTCGGGCACGAGGAACTGCGGCGGCGCCACGACGAGATCGACCTCGTCGAAGCCGCGCCGCGGCCGGCCGATCCAGACGAGACGCGTGCGCCCGCCCGACTGCCGGCGCACCCACAGCGCCGCCATCGCGCAGCGCCGGCCGATCGTCACCACGAGATCGGGCCAGGGCGGCGCGAGCGGATCGGAGCGCGCGAGATCGAGATGCTCGAGGGTGGCCTCGAAGCGCGGCTTGCCCCAGACCCACTCCGGCCGCACGACGAGGCGGCGCTCCTCGAACGGCAGACCGGTCGCCGCCGCCAGCACCCGTGCCTGGGCGTTGTCGCCGAGCTTGTCGGAGAGCAGCAGCCACACGCGTGGCCCCTCTCCGGCCTGCCGATCCTCCGTCATCCCGCTCCACCGTCGCCGGCCCGGCCGGCCGTCCCGCGCCGGACGGGAAATTGGCAGGCGCCCCGACTACTGCAAGCGCACCTCGCTGCCGGACACCCCGACCGGGTCGGAATCGGCCGCGATGCGCCGATCGAGGATGTGCAGGAGGGCGTCGAACCCGGGGACTCCGCCCACGGTCTCGACGAGCGCGTCGACGAGCGCATCCGCGGCCACGAGCACCATGGCCGGTGCACCGGCCGCCCGCGCGCAGGCGGCCGCGACATCGAGGACGTTGCCGAGCATCAGCCGCGCCCGCTCCGGGACCGGCGCGCACCCGGAGTCCTCCGGAAGATCCACGCGCGCGGGGCCGCCGAAGGCGACACGCCGCAGGCGCCGGCGGGTCAGATTCTCGAACAGCCAGTCGTCGAACTGGCGCATCGCGCGATAGCCGCTCTCGCGCGCGAGCTCGGCGCGCAGCCCGGCGAGTGCGGAGAGCAGCAGCGCGCACGACGTCGCCGCATCCAGTTCCCGGGCGACGAGACGGAGCGTATCCTCGACCAGCGCACGCAGCGCCGCGGGTGAAGCGATCCGTGACACGGCCGCACCGACCGTCCGGCAGGTCCTCTCCGCATCTGGGGACGAGGCTGCGGCCCTTCAAGCCGCCGCCGGACGGACCGGCGTCGTGAGCGGACAAGCGCGGCGTCGCGGGGACGGTTCAAAAGCGAGCGCGAAGCGGGGGCGGTTCAGGAGTCAGCGCGAAGCGGGGGAGAGGGACGGTGACGGCGAACCTTCCGGAACGGGTGGACGTGGTGATCGTCGGCGGCGGTGCGGTCGGCTGCTCGATCGCCTACCACCTGACGAAGATCGGCATCACGGACGTGTTGCTGCTGGAGCGCCGGCAGCTCACCTGCGGCACGACTTGGCACGCCGCGGGGCTCGTCGGGCAGCTGCGCGCGACGCGCAACCTGACCGAGCTCGCCAAATACACTTCCGAACTGTTCGCCGGGCTCGAGGCCGAGACCGGTCAGGCCACCGGCTTCCGGCAGAACGGCTCGCTCGCCCTCGCCCTCCACGCCGAGCGCTTCGAGGAGCTGAAGCGCGGCGCCTCCATGGCGCGCAATTTCGGGCTCGAAGTGGAAGTGGTCGGTCCCGCCGAGATCCGTTCGCGCTATCCGCTCCTGAACCTCGACGGGGTCGTGGGCGGCGTGTTCCTGCCGAAGGACGGCCAGACCAACCCGATCGACACCACGCTCGCGCTCGCGAAGGGGGCGCGCATGCGCGGTGCCCGGATCGTGGAAGGCGTGAAGGTCGAGCGGATCCTGGTCGAGAACGGCCGGGCTGTCGGGGTGCGGACGCCGCTCGGCGAGGTGCGGGCCGGCACGGTGGTGATCGCCGCTGGCATGTGGTCCTTCTGGCTCGCCCGCGACATCGGCGTGCATCTGCCGTTGCATGCCGCCGAGCACTTCTACATCGTCACCGAGCCGATCGAAGAGCTGCCGCGCGACCTGCCGGTGCTGCGGGTTCCGGACGAATGCGCCTACGTCAAGGAAGACGCCGGCAAGATCCTGCTCGGCTGCTTCGAGCCGGAGGCCAAGCCCTGGGGCATGGACGGCATCCCGGAGGACCACGCCTTCGAGACCCTGCCCGAGGACCTCGACCACTTCGCGCCGATCCTCGAGATGGCGACGAAGCGCCTTCCGATCCTCGAGCGCGCGGGCATCGCCACCTTCTTCAACGGCCCGGAGAGCTTCACCCCGGACGACCGCTATCTCCTCGGCGAGACGGCGGAGGTGCGCGACCTCTTCGTCGCCTGCGGCATGAACTCGATCGGCATCCAGTCCTCGGGCGGGGTCGGCAAGGTGCTGGCGGAGTGGATCCGCGACCGGCGCATGCCGGTCGACCTGCTGGATGTCGATGTCCAGCGCATGCAGCCCTTCCAGGCCACGCGACGCTACCTCTACGATCGCACGAAGGAGACGCTCGGGCTGCTCTATGCCATGCACTGGCCGTACCGCCAGTTCGCGACCGCCCGCGGCGCGCGGCGTTCGCCCTTCCACGACCGGCTGCTCGCGGCGGGTGCCGTGATGGGCGAGGTCGCCGGCTGGGAGCGCCCCAACTGGTTCGCGCTTCCCGGCATGGAGCGGGACTACCGTTACAGTTACGGGCCGCAGAACTGGTATCCGGCGGCGAAGGCGGAATGCGAGGCGGTGCGCGACCGCGTGGCCCTCTTCGACCAGACGAGCTTCGCCAAGTTCATCGTCCAGGGACCGGACGCCTGCCGCGTGCTGAATCGGATCTGTGCGAACGAGGTCGACGTGCCGGCCGGGCGCATCGTCTACACGCCCTGGCTCGACGAGCGTGGCGGCATCCAGGCCGATCTCACGGTGACGCGTCTTTCGGAGACGGAGTATCTGGTCGTCACCGCGGCCGCCTGGCACACGCGTGATCTCACCTGGCTCAGGCGCCACATCCCCGAGGATGCCCGGGTCACCGTGACGGACATCACCTCCGGCCTGCCGATGCTGGGATTGATGGGCCCGCGCTCGCGCGCGCTGCTCGAGCGGCTCACGGGCGAGAGTCTCCCGAACGAAGCCTTCCCCTTCGGCACCTCGCGGATCCTCGAGATCGGCTACGCCGAGGTGCGGGCGAGCCGCGTCACCTACGTCGGCGAGCTCGGATGGGAGCTCTACGTGCCGGCCGAGTTCGCCCTCCACGTCTTCGAGCGCATCCTCGAAGCCGGCGAAGCGTTCGGGCTCGGCTTCGCCGGCATGCACGCCATGAACGCCTGCCGGGTGGAGAAGGGCTACCGCCACTACGGCCACGACATCGGGCCCGAGGACACGCCGCTCGAAGCCGGGCTCGGCTTCACGATCGCCTGGGACAAGGCAGGCGGGTTCATCGGCCGCGAGGCGCTGCTCGAAAAGCGCGATGAACGGCCGCCGCGCCGCCGGCTCGTCCACATCCGCATGGAGGACCCGTCGAAGCTCCTCTACCACGAAGAGCCGATCTGGAAGGACGGGCGGATCGTCGGCTCGGTGACTTCGGGCAGCTACGGCTTCCGCCTCGACGGCTCCTTCGGCCTCGGCTACGTCCGCCATCCCGAGGGCGTGTCGGCCGACTGGCTCGCTTCGGGAGGTTTCGAAGTGGAAGTGGCCTGCGAGCGCGTGCCGGCGACGCTGCAGCTCCGCCCCTTCTACGACCCGGAGAACCGGCGCGTGCGCAGCTGAGCGTCCGCGCCGCGGTCAGACCGCGAAGTAGCGCGCCTGCGGGTGGTGGATGACGATCGCCGAGGTGCTCTGCTCGGGCTCGAGCTGGAACTCCTCGGAGAGGCGGACGCCGATCCGCTCCGCACCCAGCAGCTCCAGAAGCGGCACCTGATCCTCGAGCCGCGGGCAGGCGGGGTAGCCGAAACTGTAGCGCGAGCCGCGATAGCCCTGCTTCAGGAGCTGGCGGCGGTCGCGGGCATCGAGATGGCCGAAGCCGAGCTCGGCCCGGATGCGGGCGTGCACGTATTCGGCGAGCGCTTCCGCGAGCTCGACCGAGAGCCCGTGCAGGCGGACATAGTCGTTGTAGCGGTCCTCCGCGAACCAGCGGCGGGCGATCTCGGAAGCCCGCTCGCCGACCGTCACCACCTGCAGCGCCACGACGTCGCGCTCGCCGTCCGAGATGTCGCGGACGAAATCGGCGATGCAGAGACCACCCTCGCGCTTCTGCCGCGGCAGGGTGAACCGTGCGAGCTCGCGGATCCCGTCCCCGTCGAACAGGACGAGATCGTTGCCCTCTCCGGCGGCGCGGAAATAGCCGTAGGCCGCGCGCGGCTCGAAGATCTTCTCCTCGCGGTCGCGCGCGAGGAGCTCTTCGAGGATCGGCCGCAGCTCCCGGCGCGCGTATTCGAGGAACTCGTCGAGACGCCGCCCCTGCTTCTCGTAGCCCCAGTGGAACTGGTAGAGCATCTGTTCGTTCAGATACGGCAGCAGCGCCTCGACCGGCACGCGCTCGATCGTCCGGGCGCCGAAGAAGGGCGGGACCGGCACCTCGACGTCGCGGACGAGCTCGCTCCGCCGCAGCCGGATCTCCTCGAGCTCGACGGGCCTGAGGCGCGAGGCCGGCACGGCCTCGGCCGCTTCGCCGGGGCCCTTCGCGGGACGGCTTCGGGCCTTCGCCTTCTCCGCCCGTTCGCGCACATAGTCTTCGAAGCGGCCGGCGACGATCTTCTCCATGAGCTTGAGACCGTCGAAGGCGTCCCGGGCGTAGGCGACCGGACCCTCGCCATAGGCCTCGAAACAGTCCTGCTCGACGTAGGCCCGCGTCAGCGCCGCCCCTCCGAGCAGAACCGGAATGCGGAGCCCCTCGCGCCGCATCTCCTCGAGGTTCTCGCGCATGACCACCGTCGATTTCACCAGCAGGCCCGACATGCCGATGGCATCCGCACGGTGTTCCTCCGCCGCCTTCAGAATGTTCGGGAGCGGCTGCTTGATGCCGAGGTTGATGACCCGGTAGCCGTTGTTGGTGAGGATGATGTCGACGAGGTTCTTGCCGATGTCGTGCACGTCGCCCTTGACGGTGGCGAGCACGATCGTCCCCTTCTGCGAACCTTCGACGCGCTCCATGAAGCGCTCGAGATAGGCGACCGCGGCCTTCATGGTCTCGGCACTCTGCAGCACGAAGGGAAGCTGCATCTTCCCGGCGCCGAACAGATCGCCCACCAGCTTCATGCCGGCGAGCAGGTGCTCGTTGACGATGGTGAGGGGATCATAGGTCGCGAGCGCCTCGTCGAGGTCGGCCTCGAGGCCGTCGCGGTCGCCATCGACGATGCGCTGCGCGAGCCGCTCCTCGACCGAGGCCGGCCGCGCTCGGGCCACCGGTTTCGCGGTGCTGCGGCCGGCAAAGAGTGCCATGAAGGCCTGCAGCGGATCGTAGCCGTCGCGCCGGCGGTCGAAGATCAGGTCCTCGGCGGTGCGCAGCTCCTCTTCCGGGATCGCGTGCAGCGGCACGATGCGCGCGAAGTGCACGATGGCCGCCGTCAGCCCGCGCCGCATGGCGTGATCGAGGAACACCGAGTTCAGCACGTGCCGGGCGGCGGGCGCGAGGCCGAAGGAGATGTTCGAGACCCCGAGCAGGATCTGCACCTCCGGGAACTCGGCGGCGATCGCCTCGATCGCCTCCAGGGTCTCGATGCCGAGCCGGCGGTCGTCCTCGTTGCCGGTGCAGATCGTGAAGGTGAGCGGGTCGATCAGCAGGTCCGAGGGTGGAAGGCCGAAGCGCCCGCAGGCGAAGTCGACGAGCCTTCGGGCGATCCGCAGCTTGTCCGCCGCGGTCTTGGCCATGCCGGCTTCGTCGATGGTGAGCGCCACCACCGCCGCCCCGAAGCGGCGCGCGAGCCGGAGCCTCGCCGCGGCGGCCTCCTCGCCGTCCTCGAAGTTGATGGAGTTGATCACCCCCTTGCCGCCGTAGAGGGCGAGGGCCTTCTCGAGCACCGGCAGTTCGGTCGAGTCGAACACGAGCGGGGCGTCGACCGCGCCCCGCAGCCGGCCGACGAGGGCCTCCATGTCGGACGCCTCGTCGCGACCGACGTAGGCGGTGCAGATGTCGAGGGCGTGCGCACCCTCGCGCACCTGTTCGCGCGCCATCGCCACGCAGCCGTCCCAGTCCGCCGCCGCCTGACGCTCGCGGAAGGCCCTGGAGCCATTGGCGTTGCAGCGCTCGCCGACGGCGAGGAAGGCGTTCTCCTGCCGCAGCGGCACCATGGAGAACAGCGAGGCGAGCGCAGGCACGGGCCGGACGGTGCGGGCGAAGGGACGCGGCCGTTCGGCATCCCCGCCGAGGCGCCGCAGCATGGCGTCGAGGGCCGCGATGTGCTCCGGACCCGTACCGCAGCAGCCGCCGACGATGCCGACGCCGTCCTCGCGCACGAAGCGTTCGAGCCAGGCGGCCATCTCCTCCGGGGACAGGGGATAGTGGGTGTGGCGGTGGCGCAGCTCCGGCAGCCCGGCATTGGGCACGACGGCGAGCGGTCCCGGCCAGAGCTCGCGCAGGGTCGCGAGATGCTCCGCCATCTCCTTGGGGCCGGTCGCGCAGTTGAGCCCCATGCCGTCCACCGCGAGCGCGCGCACGACGGTCGCGGCGGCGGCGATGTCGGTGCCGACCAGCATGGTGCCGGTGGTCTCGATGGTGACGTTCACGAAGATCGGCACCTGCCGGTCCTGCTTCGTGAACGCCCGCCGCGTGCCGTTGACCGCCGCCTTGAGCTGCAGCGGGTCCTGACAGGTCTCGATCAGGACCGCGTCGACGCCGCCCGCGACCAGGCCCGCCGCCTGTTCGGCATACGCGTTCTCGAGATCGCCGTAGGTCACCTGGCCGAGGCTCGGCAGCCGGGTGCCCGGGCCGATGGAGCCGAAGACGAAGCGCCGCCTTCCGTCGCCCGCGAAACGTTCGATCGCCTCGCGGGCGAGCTCCGCCGCACGGCGATTGATGGCGAAGGCCTCGGCCGCGAGATCGAACTCGCCGAGGGTGACGGGTGAGCCGCCGAAACTGTTGGTCTCTAGCGCGTCCGCGCCGGCCGCGAGATAGCTCTCGTGGATCTCGCGGATCATGTCCGGGCGGGTGAGGTTCAGGATCTCCGAGCAGTTCTCGCGGCCGTCGAAGTCGGCGAGGGTCGGCGCGCGCGCCTGGATCTGCGTGCCCATGGCACCGTTCAAAAGCAGCACGCGCCCGGCGAGATGCGCGAGCAGGTCCGACATGCGAGGCTCCGTCGGAGGTTCAGGCGGCGGCCTCGCAGACGAAGGGCATGTCGAGCAGCCGGCAGATGGCGCGGGTCGGCGCGGCGCGGTTCAGGGCGTAGACGTGGAAGTGGCGGAAGCCCTCGCGCACGAGGCGGCGCACCTGTTCGGCGACGACGCTCGCCGCGAGCATGGTGTGGAGCGGGGAGCCCTCCTCGACGCCCTCGAACATGCGGGCGAGCCAGGGCGGGATCGAGGCGCCGCAGCGGGCGCTGAAGCGGACGATGCCCGAGAAGCTGTGGATCGGCATGATCCCCGGAACGAAGGGGACCTGGATGCCGCGCGCGACGAGCGCGTCGCGGTAGCGCAGGATGCGGTCGGTGTCGAAGCAGTACTGGCCGATCACCCGGCTCGCGCCCGCTTCGACCTTGCGCACGACATTGTCGAGATCGAAGTCCGGATCGGGCGCTTCGGGGTGGGTCTCGGGGTAGCCGGCGACGCTGATCTCGAAGGGTGCGATGGCCCTGAGCCCGCGCACCAGATCGACGGCATAGGCGTAGCCGTCGGGCCGCGGCCGGTAGGGCCCGGTGCCCTGCGGCGGATCGCCCCTGAGCGCGACCAGATGGCGGATGCCGTTCTCGAAGTAAGCGCGGGCCAGCTCGTCCACCTCGGCCCGCGAGTGACCGGCGCAGGTCAGATGGGCCGCCACCTCGACCCCGAAGCGGCGGCGCAGCTCCAGCACCAGCGGAAAGGTGCCGTCGCGGCCGGTGCCGCCGGCACCGCAGGTGATCGAAAAGAAGGCGGGCCCGACCTCGCGCATGGCCGCGAGTTCCTGCCAGAAGGCCTGCGTGGCCTCGGGCGTGCGGGGCGGGAACAGCTCGACGGAGAGCGCGATCCGCGGCAGCGGCGGCTCCGGACTCGTGGCACGGAGGATCGGCTCGTAGAGCTCGAAGATCGCGGCGTTCATGCGGCGCGCCTCCCGGTGGCGAAGGTTCGCGGATCCTCGCCGGCGGCGCGGGCATCGCGCCGGGCGGACCAGACGACGACGGAGAGCTCCTCGCCGTCGAGACGGACGGGCCTGTCCTCGCGCAGCCCGAGCCGGCCGAGCCAGGCCGACATCTCCTCCGGCTCGAAGCCGAGGCGGCGGTGCTGGCGCTCGCTGCGGAAGCGTTCGATGTCGTGACGCAGCAGATCGACGACGACGAGCCGGCCGCCCGGCTCCAGCACCCGCACCGCCTCGCGCAGCACCGCCTCCGGATCGTCGGCGAAGTGCAGCACCTGGTGCAGGGTGACGGCGGCGAAGCTGCGGTCCGGCCAGGGCAGGCGGTACATGTCGGCGTGCCGCACCTGGCAGTTCCTGAGCTCGAGCCGGTCGAGCCGGGCGCGGGCGAACTTCAGCATGTCGTGCGAGATGTCGACGCCGACGGCACTGCCGACGTGCGGGGCGAGGACCTCGAGCAGGCGGCCCGTGCCGGTGCCGATATCCAGCAGGCTCGCGGGCCGGTCGGCCGAGAACATCTCGACCAGAATGGCCTCGACGCGCGCGCCGTCGACGCCGAGATCGCGCTCGCTGTCCCAGGCGGCGGCCCGGCTGTCGAAATAGCGTTCGGCTTCGGCGCGGCGGGCGGCACGGACCGCTTCGAGCCGCTCGCGGTCGCGCCGCAGCTGCAGATCGTCGCCCGGCAGCAGGCGGCAGAGCAGCCGGGCGATGCGCGCGCCCTCCCCGTTCTGGGCGCGGCGGTAGAACACCCAGCTGCCCTCGCGGAAGCGGTCGAGCAGGCCGGCATCGGCGAGGATGCGGAGGTGGCGGGAGATGCGGGGCTGGCTCTGGCCGGTGATCTCCACGAGTTCGCTCACCGTCCACTCGCCCTGGGCGCAGATGGCGAGCAGGCGCAGGCGGCTCGGGTCGGCGGCGGCGCGGAGACCGTCGAGGAGGAGATCGAGGGGCTGCTGGCCCATGCGGGAGGTCCCGGCTGTCCGATGCGTAGATAAAGAACTCTTTATATCGAGATGTCAAGTGCCATCCGGCTTTCCGCCCCGCGACCCCCTGCCCCTTGCCGGACGGCCGCCGCTGTGGTCATGTCGCAGCGGACAGACCACCGGCCCGCCGTGGATTCCTGCGCGACAGCCGCCTTCGAACGTCACGGTCCACCGCAGCCCCTGCTGCCGGTGCTGATCTCGGCGCCGCACAGCGGCGAGTGGCTCCCGCCCGAGGCGGAAGCCCGGCTGAGCCTGCCGCCGCAGGCGCTGCGCGAGCTCGACGACGGACCCGTGCACCGGCTGTTCGAGGGCGCCGTCGCCGCCGGCGCCACCCTGATCGTCGCCCGCTACCGGCGCGCCTTCGTCGACCTCAACCGCGATCCGCTCGAGATCGACCCGGAGCTCGCGCCCGATCTCGCCGCTTCGGTCCGCCCGCGTCTGTCGCTCCGTGTGCGGGCCGGCCTCGGGGTCGTCCCCTCGCGGCTCGGCACCCGCCCGCTCTGGCGCACTCCCCTCGGCACCGCCGAGATCGCCCGCCGCCTGCATCTCGCCTGGTTCCCCTACCACCGGGCTCTGGCCGACACGCTCGAGGCGATGCGCCGCCGCTTCGGCATCGCCGTGCTGCTGGACGTGCACTCCATGCCCTCCTCGGCCGCGGGCGACGGCGGGCGCCTCGTCGACGTCGCGCTCGGCGACCGCTGGGGGTGCAGCGCCGCGCCGGCCCTCGTCGAGACCGCACTGTCGCGGCTGCAGGCGGCGGGCCTCGTCTGCGCCCGCAACCGCCCCTTCGCCGGCGGCCACATCACCGAGACCTGCGGCCGGCCGCGGCAGGGCATCCACGCGCTGCAGATCGAGATCCGCCGGGCGCTGTTCATGGACGAGGGCACGCACCGGCCACACGCCGGGGCCGCCCGCCTCGCCGGGATCTTCGCCGCCGTCGTGCCGGCGGTGGCGGCCGCGGCCCTCGCCGGCCGGCCGGCGCGCGCGGCACCGGAGGTCGCACCCGCGGCGCACACGCACCCGGGTGTCCTCGCCGCCGATTGACCGCGGCCGGCCGGGAGCGGCAGGCTGGGGTCGCCCACGGAGGAGGCCCGCGATGGACGATCGCTGCCGGTCCGCACCCGACCCCGGCACCCTCGAACCGCTGCTCGCCGAGGCCCTCGATCTCGCCCGCCGCACCCGGGATCTGCTGGTCACGGCCGACCGCCCCGCCGCCCGCGGAGACGCCGGCCCCCTCGCGGCCCTGGTCCGCGCCGCCGAGATCGGCCGGATCACCACCCGGCTCACCGCCAGCGTCGCCTGGCTGCTCGGCCGCCGCGCCGTCGCCGCCGGCGAGCTCGATCCGGAGGCCGCCCGCGATCCCCACTGGCGGCTTCTCCCTCTCCCCGGACCCGAGGCTCCATCTTGGCCCGTGGACGACCCCGAGATCGCTCGCCTCGCGCGCCGCTCCGCCGCCCTCTACGCCCGCCTGCAGCGCCTCGACGCCGCCCTCGACAGCGCGCCGCCGGTGCGGCATTGATCGACCGGCGAAGCCATCGGGGAGGCGACATGCTCACCGTCTGGGGACGGCGGAATTCGATCAACGTCCAGAAGGTGATGTGGGCCGTGGGCGAGCTCGGGCTCGCGCACGAGCGGATCGACGCGGGCGGCGCGTTCGGAAAGCTCGACACGCGAGAGTACGGAAGGCTCAACCCGAACCGCAAGATCCCGACGGTGGTCGACGGCGACACCGTGGTCTGGGAGTCGAACGCCTGCGTGCGCTACCTCGCCGCGAAGTACGGCAGCGGCAGCCTGTGGCCCGAGGATCCCGGCGAGCGGTCACGTGCCGACCGCTGGATGGACTGGCAGATCACCGAACTCCAGCCGCTCATGCACCCGATCTTCTGGAACCTCGTCCGTACACCGCCCGAGAAGCGCGACATGGAGGCGGTACGCCGGGCGGCGGAGGCCATCGCCCCGGTCTGGCGCATCCTCGATGCGCATCTCGGCACGAGCCGGTTCGTCGCCGGCGACCGGCTCACCATGGGGGACATACCGGTCGGCTGCGCGCTCTGGCGCTACCGCAACCTCGACGTGGCGAAGCCGGAGCTGCCCAACCTCGACCGCTGGTTCGGCGAGCTGGAACAGCGCCCGGCCTACCGCACCCACGTCATGCTGCCGGTGACCTGAGCCGGCGCGTCAGCTCCCCTTGCCGGGGGCGTCGGAGAAGAACTTCTCGAACTTGCCGGCGACCCCCTTCCACTCGTCGGCGTCCGGTGGCGGCGTGCCCTTGCGGGTGATGTTGGGCCAGAGCTCGCTGTACTTGCGATTGAGCTCCAGCCACTTCTCCGCTTCCGGCTCGGTATCGGGCAGGATCGCCTCGGCCGGGCACTCCGGCTCGCACACCCCGCAGTCGATGCACTCGTCCGGGTTGATCACCAGCATGACCTCGCCCTCGTAGAAGCAGTCCACCGGGCACACCTCGACACAGTCCATGTACTTGCAGCGGATGCAGGCCTCGGTGACCACGTAGGTCATGCTGACGCTCCGTCGTCGGGGGTTGGAAACGGCGCCGGCGTCCGGGGGGCGGGTCAGCGGCGCTCGAACAGCCTTTCGAGCTCCGCGCGCCCGAGCTGCACCCATGTCGGCCGGCCGTGATTGCACTGCGCGGAATATGGCGTCCGCTCGATGGCCCGCAAGAGCGCGTTCATTTCGGCGAGCGACAGCCTGCGCCCGGCACGCACGCTGCCGTGGCAGGCGACCGTCGCCAGCACCCGCTCGAGCCGCTCGCGCAGGCTCAGGGCTTCGCCGAGCTCGGCGAGTTCGTGGGCGAGATCGAGCAGGAGGGCGCGCGGGTCCGCCAGCTCGCCGAGGAGCGCCGGGGTCTCCCGCAGGATCACGGCCTCGGGACCGAACGCCTCGAGCACGAGCCCGAGACCGGCGAGCGTCTCCGTCCGTTCGAGCAGCACCGAACGCGCTTCGGCAGGAAGCTCGACCACCTGCGGCACGAGCAGCAGCTGGCGCGCCACACCTCCGGCCCGCAGCTGCTCCTTGAGCCGCTCGTAGACGATGCGCTCGTGCGCCGCATGCTGGTCGACGACTACGAGCCCGTCTTCGGCAGCGGCGACGATCCAGGTGTCGTGCAGGCAGCCGAGCGCCCGCCCGAGCGGCCCTTCACCCTCTTCCGAAGGGAGTGCGGCGACGGCACCCTCCGCCTCCGACCCGGACGCAGCGGTACCATCGACCGGCCCGAACCCACGGGCGGCCTCCGCGAGGCCGGGCACGCCGGCCGAGGCGGCGGCCGCGACCGGGAACGGGATGCGGGGTGCGGGCGCGGGGGGAGCGCGGTGCGTGGGCGGAGCCGTCGCGGCTCCGCCGAGCCGCACCCTGACCGCACTCCTGTGGCCGTGTTCGGCGAGCGCCCGCCGCAGCCCGCCGACGACGAGACCACGCACCAGTTCCGGCTCGCGGAACCGGACCTCGCTCTTCTGGGGGTGGACGTTGACATCCACCCGCTCCGGCGGAAGGTCGAGGAACAGCACCACGACGGGGTGCCGGTCGCCGAACAGCAGGTCGCTGTAGGCGGCGCGCAGACAGCCGCGCAAGAGCCGGTCCTGCACCGGCCGGCCGTTGACGAAAAGATACTGGTCGCGCGGATGGTTGCGCGAACAGGTCGGCAGCGAGGCGAAGCCGGAGAGCAGGAGCCCGTCGCGCTCGGCTTCGACGGTGATCGCGGCCTCGGCGAAATCGCCGCCGACGAGCCGCGCCACGCGTTCGAGCGACGGCCCCCCGGGTCCCTCGCCTTCGGCCGGCAGGTCGAGCAGGGTGCGCCCGTCGGCGCGCAGCCGGAAGGCGATGTCCGGGCGCGCGAGCGCGAGACGCCGCACCACCTCCCGCCCCGCCGCGGTCTCGGTCCGCTCGCTCCTGAGGAAGGCGAGCCGCGCCGGGGTCGCGAAGAAGAGGTCGCGCACCTCGACCCGCGTGCCGCGCGGCCCCGCCGCCGGCTCGACCGCCGACAGCCGGCCGGCCTCGGCGCGGATCCGGTGGGCGCAGGCGGCACCGGCCGTGCGGCTCGTGAGCGCGAAACGGGAGACGGCGGCGATCGACGGCAGCGCCTCGCCGCGGAACCCGAGCGTCGTGATGCGGATCAGCCGCTCGTCGGCGAGCTTGGAGGTGGCGTGCCGCTCGAGCGCGAGCGGAAGCTCGTCCGGCTCCATGCCGCAGCCGTCGTCCTCGACCAGAACGAGGCGGCGGCCCCCCTCCTCGAGCGCCACGTCGATCCGCCGGGCCCCGGCGTCGATGGCGTTCTCGACCAGCTCCTTGACCACCGAGGCCGGCCGCTCGACCACCTCGCCGGCGGCGATGCGGTCGACCAGATGGTCCGGCTGCCGGCGGATGCGGCTCATGGCGTGGTGCCGTGCTCCAGCCCCTCGGGATCACCGACGACGCTGAACAGGACAGGCCGGGCGAAGAGACGCTTCGAGACGCGCACCACATCCTCCAGTGTGACCGCCTCGATGTAGCCGTTCCGCTTCTCGAGATAGTCGATGCCGAGATCCTGCATCTGCATCGACGCCAGCATCTGGGCGATGCGGTCGTTCGAGGTGAGTCTCAGGGGGAAAGAACCCGTGAGATAGGTCTTCGCGTCCCCGAGCTCCTTCCCGGAGATGTCGCCGGCCGCCATGCGCGCCGTTTCCTGCTCGACGAGGCGGATCGACGTCGCCACCTGGTCGTTGCGGGTCGCCACCCCGCCGAGCCAGAGCGGCGCGTAGCGCGCGTCGTAGAGATAGGAGTAGACCGAATAGGCGAGCCCGCGCTTCTCGCGGATCTCCTCGGTCAGCCGCGAGCTGAAGCCGCCGCCGCCGAGGATGTAGTTCGCCACATAGGCCGCGTAATAGTCCGGATCGTGACGGTCGATGCCGGCATGGCCGAAGGTCACGACACTCTGCGGGATCGGCATGCGGTCGACGATCACGCCCGAAGCGCCCGGCGCGGTCTCCGCCACCGGCGGCAGCCGCGGCTCGGCCGGGAGATCGCCGAAGGTGCGGTCGAGCAGGTCCGCGAGTTCGGAAGCCGTGATGTCGCCGGCGACACCGACGAAGAGATTGCCGCGCGCGATCCTGTCGGCGACGAAGCGCCGCAGGTCGTCGACGCCGATGCGCGCGATCGTCTCGGCCGTGCCGCGCGTCGGCCGGGCGTAAGCGTGACCCGCGAAGGCGCGCGCGAACCAGGCGCGTGCCGAACGGTAGTCGGGATCGGTCTCGCGGCGCTTCAGATCGGCGAGGATCTGCTGGCGGATCCGCTCGACGGGTTCGGCGTCGAAGCGGGGTTCGGCGAGCGCGAGCCGCAGCAGGTCGAAGGCGAGATCGCGGGTCTCGTTCAGGGTCTTGAGCTCGCCCGAGAAGGAATCACGGTCGGCATCGAAGGAGAGGCGGATCGCATTGTCCTCGAGCGCCGAGCGGAAGGCCCGGCTGTCGTACGGCCCCGCCCCTTCGTCGAGCAGGCCCGCGGCGAACCAGGACAGCCCGTCGAGGCCCTCGGGATCGTGGGCGCCGCCGCCGAGGAAGCGGATCGACACCGAGACGAAGGGGATCGAGGGCTCGCGCAGGAGCCAGGCGCGCACGCCGCGGGCACTCACCACGTCCTCGACCCGGCCGGCGGCGTGGCCGCCGCGAATTCCGCTCGCCAACAGCATCGCTCCCAGAGCAGAGGAGACCAGGAAACGTCGGCGCGTCGGGCGCAGCGTCACGGGGTCACCCCGCCGTCCGCCGGCAGCAGCCGGCCGCGCACCGAATGCTCCGGCACCAGCACCGCCCGCGCCGCCGCCTCCACCTGTTCGCGCGTCACGGCGGCGATGCGCTGCGGCCAGGCCTCGACATCCTCGACGGTCTGGCCGGTCGTGAGCGCGACACCGAAGATCCGCGCGACGCCGGAGAGCGAGTCGCGCGCATACGTCGCCTCGGCCAGCATCCGCTTCTTCACCCGCTCGACCTCCTCCTCGCCGACACCTTCGGAGAGCAGCTTCGCGATCTCCTCGTCGAGTGCCCGTTCGACCTCGGCGAGCTCCACACCCGGCCGCGGGCTCGCGTGGATGCGGAAGGTCGTGGGATCGAGGCTCGAGCCGCGGTAGTAGCTGCCGGCGCCGGCGGCGATGCCGCGGTCGACGACGAGCGAGCGGTAGAGGCGGCTCGTGGTGCCGGACCCGAACAGTTCCGAGAGCACCTCGAGGGCATAGGCATGTTCGCCGCCCTCGCTGCCATAGCTCGGCGCCAGCCAGGAGATCACGATGCTCGGCTGACGCACGCGGGCGTCGCGCACCTCGACCTCGCGCCGCGAATGCTGCGGCGGCTCCACGAGCCGCCGGCGCTCCGGCACCGCCCGCGCCGGCACCTGCCCGTATGTGCGCTCGGCGAGCTCGCGCACCTCCTCCGGGGTGACGTCGCCGACCACGATCAGGATGGCGTTGTTGGGCGCGTACCAGGTCCGGTAGAAGGCGAGCGCGTCCTCGCGGGTGTAGCTCTCGATCTCGTGGAACCAGCCGATCACCGGCAGGCGGTAGGGATGGTTCAGGTACTGGACCGCCATCAGCCGCTCCTCGAGCAGCGAGGCGGGTTCGTTGTCGACCCGCATGCGCCGCTCTTCGAGGATGACGTCGCGCTCGGTGACGGCATCCTCCTCGCTCAGACGGAGGTTGACCATGCGGTCCGCCTCCATCCCCATGACCAGCTCCAGCCGGTCCTTCGCGATCATCTGGAAGTAGGCGGTGAAGTCGTAGCTCGTCATGGCGTTGTCGTTGCCGCCGTGCCGGGCCACGATCTTCGAGAACTCGCCGGGCGGGATCTTCTCCGTGCCCTTGAACATGAGGTGTTCGAGATAGTGCGGCAGGCCCGACTTGCCGACCGGGCTGTCGGCGGTGCCCACCCTGTACCACACCCAGTGGGCGACCACCGGCGCGCGGTGGTTCTCGACCACCACCACCTGCATGCCGTTCGCGAGGGTGAAGGTCGTCGGATGGAACAGCCCCGCGAGACCCGTCGCCGGGGCCACGGTGGTGAGCATGCCTGCGAGCACGAGTGCGACGCCTCTCACGATCCGTTTCCACTGCCGAGGGGTTCGCTGCCGGCGCGGATCGTCACGACCCGCCGGGCGCGGCCTTCCTGTTCGAGCCTCTTCGCCTCCTCGACCGGATCGATCGGCTCGCCCTTCGGCTCGAACTGCTCCTTCTGGAAGCCGAGGACGAGGAGGAAACGGTTGCGGTCGAGATCGACGAGCTCGGTGTTCTCCTCGAGCAGCCGGCGGCGGATGTCCGGATCGGCCTCGCCGCGCACCGCCGTCACCAGCGCCCGCTCGCCCGGGCTCGCCGCGGTCGGGACCGGGCCGGGACGGCCGACGAGGCTCTCGCGGGCGGCCACCGAGACGTCCTGCTGCGGCGACGGCCGCGAGCCGGGCGGCGGCAGGTCCATGTCCGGCGGGATCACCAGTGGCGCCCGACGCACCACCTGGAACTCGTCCGGGACCGGGCGTTCGAGCCCGAGCCGCTGCTGCAGCGTGCCCTCGCAGCCGGCGAGCGGCAGCATCGCGAGCGCCGCCAGTCCGATCTTCCGGATCCCTGTTCCGATCACCGCCCGTCCCTCCTGTCGGCTCCGAGCATATGGGCGCGCTGCGAAAGGCTGTCGAGCACGAGCAGGGCAGCGCCGCAGACCACGGCCGTGTCGGCGAGGTTGAAGGCGGGCCAGTGCCAGCCCGCGAGGTGGAAGTCGAGGAAATCGACCACCGCCCCGAAGCGCACGCGGTCGAGGACGTTGCCGAGCGCGCCGCCGAGCACGAGCGCGATCGCGAAGCGCGCGAGCCCACCCGGTTCGCGCCGGAACCACCAGACGAGGAAGCCGCCGATCGCGAGTGCGACCGCCGCGAGCAGCCACGGTGCGGCCGCCCCGAGACCGGCGAACAGGCCGAAGCTCACCCCGCGGTTCCAGACCAGGACGATGTTGAAGAACGGCAGCACCTCGACCGCACGTCCCGGCTCCAGCCGGGCCAGCACCGCCCATTTGCTCGCCTGGTCGAGGGCCAGCACCACGAGCGCCACGGCGGCGCCGTGGCCGGCACCGAAGGCCGGTCCGCTCACGACGACGCCACGAGCTCGCCGACCGCATCGAGACAGCGGGGGCAGAGCTCGCTTTCCGGATCCACGTCGGCGCGGACCTGCCAGCAGCGGGCACATTTGTGCCCTTCGGCAAGCCGCGGCAGCACGCCGACCCCCTCCACCTCGTCGAGCCGGAAGGCGCCGGCCGGCGGCGGGCCGACCTCGAGCGCGAGCCCGCTCGTGATCGCGAGTTCGGCGAGGTCGACACCCTCGAGCGCCGCCGCGTCCTCGGGCGTCACCCAGACGACCGGCGCCGCCTGCAGGCTGGAGCCGATGCGCTTCTCCTTCCGCTCGCGCTCGAGGGCGCCGGTGATCACGCGGCGCACGCGCCGGATCCGCTCCCAGCGCCGCGCCAGCGCCGCGTTCTCCCAGGCCGCCGGGATCTCCGGGAACAGCTCGAAGTGGACGCTGCCGTCCTCGGAGGGATGCCGCGCGAGCCAGGCTTCCTCGGCGGTGAACACGAGCACGGGCGCGAGCCAGCGCACCAGCGTCTCGAACAGGATGTCGAGGACGGTACGCGCCGCCCGCCGCCGCGGGCTGTCCGGCCGGTCGCAGTAGAGCGAATCCTTGCGGACGTCGAAGTAGAAGGCGGAGAGGTCGGTGGCGCAGAAATTGTGCAGCGCGGTGTAGAAGCGCTGGAAGTCGTAGCTCTCGATGCAGCGGCGCAGCAGGCGGTCGAGTTCGACCAGGCGATGCAGCACCCAGCGCTCCAGTTCCGGCATGCGCTCCGGTGGCAGGCGTTCCGCCTCCGAGAAGCCGGCGAGGTTGCCGAGCAGGTAGCGCAGCGTGTTCCTGAGCCGCCGGTAGGCGTCCGCCTGTCCCTGCAGGATCGCATCGCCGATGCGGATGTCCTCGGAATAGTCGGAGCTCACCACCCACAGCCGCAGGATGTCGGCGCCGTGGGTCTTCATGAGATCGAGCGGCGAGACGACGTTGCCGAGAGATTTCGACATCTTGCGGCCCTCGGCGTCGACCACGAAGCCGTGCGTGAGCACCGCCTCGTAGGGCGCCCGGCCGCGCGTGCCGCAGGATTCGAGCAGCGAACTCTGGAACCAGCCGCGGTGCTGGTCGGAGCCCTCGAGATAGAGGGAGGCGGGCCATTTCAGGTCCGGCCGCCGCTCGAGCACGATGGCGTGGGTCGAGCCCGAATCGAACCAGACGTCGAGGATGTCGTCCACCTTCTCGTAGTCCTCGGCCCGGTACCGCTCGCCGAGGAACTCCTGCGGATCGCGCGTCCACCAGGCATCCGCCCCCTCCTCCTCGAAGGCGCGGGCGATGCGCTCGACCACCTCGGGATCGCGCAGCACCTCTCCCGTGCCGCGGTGGACGAAGACGGCGATGGGCACGCCCCAGGCCCGCTGGCGCGAGATGCACCAGTCGGGCCGGTTCTCGACCATGGCACGGATGCGTGCCCGGCCCGCCTCCGGGATCCAGCGGGTCGCGTCGATGGCGGCGAGCGCCTTCGCCCGCAGCCCGTCCGGCCCGTCCATCGGGATGAACCACTGGTCGGTGGCGCGGAAGATGAGCGGCGCCTTCGAGCGCCAGCTGTGCGGGTAGGAATGCCGCAGGCTGCCTTTCGCGATGAGCGCGCCCCGCTCGCGAAGCGCCCCGACCACGGGCTTTTCGGCCTCGAAGACATGGACCCCGACGAAACCCGGAACGGCATCGGTGTAGGTGCCGTCCTCGGCCACCGTGTCCGGGACGTCGAGGCCGAACTTCTGCCCGAGCTCGAAGTCGTCGGCACCGTGCGAGGGGGCGACGTGGACGAGCCCGGTCCCCTCCTCGGCCGAGACGAAGTCCGCGGGCAGCATCGGCACGTCGAACCCGTAACCGCCTTCGAGGCCGCGGAGCGGGTGGGCGAGCACCGTGCCGGTGAGGGTGCGGCCTTCGAGCCTCGCGAGCTCGCGATGCTCCGTGATGCCGGCGGCGCGGGCGGTGTCTTCGAGACGGGAGGCGGCGACGAGCAGCCGCTCGCCGGGCCGGGCGAGGCTGCCGTCCTCGACCGATCCGACCTCGAGCACGACGTATTCGAGCGCCTCGCCGTAGGCGACGGCACGGTTCGCCGGGATCGTCCAGGGCGTGGTCGTCCAGATCACGACCGAAACACCCTCGAGTTCCGGCCGGCCCGCCCGCACCACCGGGAACCGCACCCAGATCGTGGGCGAGGTCACCTCGCGGTATTCGACCTCGGCCTCGGCCAGCGCCGTCTTCTCGACGACCGACCACAGCACCGATTTCTTGCCGCGGTAGAGCGCACCCGACAGCAGGAACCGTGCGAGTTCGCGGAAGATCACCGCCTCGGCGTCGAAGGCCATGGTGGTGTAGGGGTTCTCCCAGTCGCCGAAGACGCCGAGGCGCCGGAACTCGCGGCGCTGCACGTCGATCCAGTGCTGGGCGAAGGCGCGGCATTCGGCGCGGAACTCGACGATCGGCACTTGGTCCTTGTCGCGCCCCTGGGCCCGGTACTCCTTCTCGATCTGCCATTCGATCGGCAGGCCGTGGCAGTCCCAGCCGGGCACGTAGACGGCATCCTCGCCCAGCATCTGCCGGCTGCGGTTGACGACGTCCTTGAGGATCTTGTTGAGCGCCGTCCCCATGTGGAGATGGCCGTTGGCGTAGGGCGGGCCGTCGTGCAGCACGAACTTCGGGCGCCCCTTCGAGAGGTCCCGCAGCCGCCGCCAGACGTCGATGCGCTGCCAGCGTTCGACGAGCTCGGGTTCGCGCGCGGGCAGATTCGCCCGCATCGGGAAGTCGGTCTTCGGCAGGAAGACGGTGCTGCGGTAATCTCTGGCCATGGCTCGATCGATCGGGTTCAGGTCGCGGTCGCGAGACCGAGGATGTCGCGGGCGCGGGCGCAGTCGCGCGCCATCTCGGCGACGAGCGCCTCGATGGTGTCGAAGCGGCGCTCCTCGCGCAGGCGCTCGACGAAGGCCACGCGCATGCGGCAGCCGTAGAGTTCGTGACGGCCGTCGAGAAGATGGACCTCGAGCCGCCGGTCGACACCCCCGACGGTCGGCCGGGTGCCGAGGCTGGCGACGCCCGGGTGCCACTCCCACTGCCGCCCGCGGAAGACGGCGGCGCGCACGGCGTAGATGCCGTTCGCCGGCAGGAGCGGCCGGCGGCCGGCGGGCCGCAGGTTCGCGGTGGGATAACCGAGCTCCCGGCCGAGACGGTCGCCCGCGACCACTCCGCCGCGCAGTTCGTAGGCGTAGCCGAGGAGCCGCGCAGCGGACCCGACCTCGCCGGCGGCGAGCGCCTCGCGGATGCGGGTCGAGGAGCACACCTCGCCCCCGATCCGGACCGCGGGCACCGCCTCGAAGCGGAAGCCGCAGCGCTGCGCCAGCTCCGCCATGGTGGTGGCGTCGCCGGCGCGCCGGTGGCCGAAGCGGAAGTTCTCGCCGGTCGTGACCGCCACCACGCCCAGCCGGCCGACGAGGATCTCGGAGACGAACGCCTCGGGCGACAGCCGCATCAGCTCCGGCCCGAAGCGCAGCACGTAGAGGTGCTGCACGCCGAGGTCGCGCAGGAGCTCCGCCTTGCGCGCGAACGGCGTGAGGCGGGCCGGCGCGCGTTCGGGATCGAGCAGCTCGCGCGGGTGCGGCTCGAAGGTGACCACACCGAGCGGTGCCGAGCGCTCCCGGGCGAGCGCGCGTGCCCGCCCGATCACCTGCCGGTGACCGAGATGCACGCCGTCGAAATTGCCGATGGCGACGGCCGCACCGCGCGCGGCGTCGGGCAACCGGCCGGGGCCCCTGTGCACTCGCATGGCGCGGTATCTTTCACGCCGGAGCCGGACTGTAAAGGCGCAGGACCACGCTCCGGCCGCGACATCGGCGCCGCCGGCCTGGTGCGGGCGGAAGGATTCGAACCTCCGACACCGGCGGTGTAAGCGCCGCGCTCTACCCCTGAGCTACGCCCGCGCCGGACCGCAACGATAGTCGGCGGGCGCGACCCCTTCAAGCCGCGCCCCGACGGCCGTGCGCCGGGACACGCTTGACAGTTCCAATTTTCTGGAATAGTCGAATCGTCTGCTGGAAGGAGAGGACGGAATGGACGACGAACTCGCTGCCGGCGCCATGGCCGCCCTGGGCAACCCGACGCGGCTCGCCATCTTCCGCCTGCTGGTGCGGGCGGGCGAGGCGGGGTTCGCGGTCGGCGAGGTCCAGGCCCGGACCGGCCTGCCGGCCTCCACCCTCGCCCATCATCTCGACACGCTCGAGCGCGCCGGCCTGATCGGCCGCCGCAGGGCCGGGCGCGAGGTGCGCTGCTCGGTCCGGTTCGAACGGGTCCACGCGCTCGTCGACCACATCCTGGAGGCCTGCTGCGTCGAGGAGCAGCTGGCACGCGACGAGCCGGAGGAGGCCTGGGCATGAACACCGTCGTCCTGCGGGCTCGCCACGACTGGCGCCGCTGGCTGCCGCGCGATCGTGTGTGGCTCGGTTTCGCCGCCCTGCTGGCTGGAGCCGCTCTCTACGCACCGGCGCTCGCCGTCGAGGGCGTACGTTTCGTCGCGGAGAACCTGCTCGACATCGCGCCCTGGCTGATCGCCGCGATCCTGCTCGCGGGCTGGACGCAGGCCTCGGGAAGCGATGCGGTGGTGGCACGCGCCTTCGCCGGGCGCGCGGCGGTCGCCGTTCCGGTGGCGGCGCTCGTTGCGGCCGTGTCGCCCTTCTGCTCCTGCGGCGTCGTGCCGCTGGTCGCGGGCCTGCTGGCGGCCGGCGTGCCGCTCGCGCCGATCATGGCCTTCTGGCTGTCCTCGCCGGTCATCGACCCGCCGACCTTCCTCGTCACCGTCAGCATCCTCGGCCTGCCCTTTGCCATCGGCAAGACGGCGGCCGCGTTCCTGCTCGGCCTGCTCGGCGGCTTCGGCACCCACCTGTTCGCCGGCTCGCGCTGGGCGGCGGCGCCGCTGCGTCCCGAACTCGCGCGCGGCCGCACGTGCTGCGGGAGCCGCTGCGGCGAGGAACCGGAGGTCCTCCTCGCCATCTGGCGGGATCCTCCACGGCTGCGCCGGTTCGCGCGCGACAGCCTCGAGGTCGGTCATCTGCTTCTGAAGTGGCTCGCGCTCGCCTTCCTGATCGAGAGCCTGATGCTCGCGCTGGTGCCGGCGGAGGTGGTCGCGGCAGCCGTGGGCGGCGGAGGGTGGCTGCCGGTGATCACCGCGACCGTCGTCGGTGTGCCGGCCTATCTCAACGGTTACGCGGCCCTCCCCGTGGTCGCGGGCCTTCTCGAACAGGGCATGGCGCCCGGTGCCGCGATGGCCTTTCTGGTGGCCGGCGGCGTGAGCTGTGTGCCGGCGGCGGTCGCCGTCTGGGCCATCGTGCGGCCGCCCGTCTTCGCCGTCTACCTCGCCTTCGCCTTCGCGGGCTCGATGCTTGCCGGGCTCGGCTTCGGCGCCATCTACGGGTTGCTCCCGGCGGCCTTCTGACCGCGGCCGCGGACCTCGCTCAGGCGGCGAAGACGTGACGCCTGCCGTCGGCGTCGACGATCGACGCCCGGTCGACCGGGAACCGCCGCAGGAGATCGACGCCGTCGGTGGGCGGCAGCAGGCACAGCGCGGTCGACAGCCCGTCGGCCAGCGCCGCACTCTCCGCCACGACGACGGCGGCCCGCGCCGCGGGCGCCGCACGGCCGCTGCGCGGGTCGAGCAGGTGGTTCCAGCGACCCTCGGCGTCGAACCGGGTCGCACCGGCGTGCGAGACCGCCAGCGCCCGGTCGCGCAGCCGGAAACGGGCGGCGGGCGCCGCACCCGGCCGCGCCGCGACCGTCCAGAACGCCCGCCCCGGGGGCGCCCCGAAGGCGGCGAGCTCACCGGTGTCGAAGAGCCCCGCTTCGAGCCCGCGGGCCCGCGCCAGCGCCACGAGGCGATCGGCGATCCAGCCCTGGGCGATGCCGTTGAGCGTGAGTTCGGTGCCGGGCGCCAGCTCGATCCGCTCCGGGCGAAGATGTACGTGGTGGAACCCCACGCGCTCGCGAGCAGCTTCGAGGAGCGCCGGCGGCGGGGGCGTCCGTGACGTGGAGAAATGCGCCGCCAGCGCCGCGTAGAGCGGCTGGATCGTCGGGTCGAAAGCGCCCCCGCTCTCCGCATGCAGGCGGCGGCAGAGCTGCAGCAGCTCCACGAGTTCGGGCGGCGGCGCGTCGAGCGCGCCGGTGCGGTTCAGGGTCGCGAGCGCCGATGCCGGATCGAACAGGGTGAAGATCGCTTCGAGCCGGCGGAGTTCCGCAACCAAAGGCCGCAGGACGTCCTCCACCTCGCTCGCATCGTCGGCCACGACCGAGAACGCGACCGTGGTGCCGAGCGCCGTGGTGCGGTGCAGGAACACCGGCGGGGCCGCACGGCCGGAGCCGGCCACGGGCAGGGCCCCCGCGGTCGCGAGGATCATCTGGAGGACGCGACGTCTGCGCACGGTACCCGCCCGCCTCGCTCGGGACTGCCGGAAGCCTGACCGCATCCCACGAAGCGCGAATTGATTTCGATCAATTCCTTCCCCTGCGCGGAGGTTCAGGATCGCGAGCGAGCCCGGAGCCCGGCGCGGGCGTGCGCCGCGTGCTCCGCCGTGGTCGGAGGGGGTCATGAGCGACACCGGTTCCAGCGAGAAGATCCCGTTCATGCAGCGGGTGCTGGACAACCCGTTCCTGCTGCTGTTCCTCGGCGTGACGATCCCGACGGTCCTCTACATCCTGTGGGGACTGATCGAGCTCACGCAGATCCCGATCGCACCCTGAGGGAGGCCGAACCATGGCAGTCCGTCCTCCCGAGGCCCGCGTATGGTGGAACGAGCCGGTCGCGACGGGCGAGCTCGTCTGGGTCGGCATCGCCTTCCTCTGGGGCCTCTTCATGTTCTTCATGATGATCTACTGGCACCTGGAGGGGAAGCAGAACCTCTCGACCGAGGTCTACCGGGTCCAGCCGGACCGGTATGTCGAGAAGGTCGAGGCGTTCGCCGAGCAGTACAGGATCGGCGAGGAAGGCGACACCGGCTATCCGCTGGTGGCGCCGCCGCCGGGCAGCGACGTGTACCTGCTCGCGCGGCTGTGGGAGTTCTGGCCGGTGCTGCAGCTCGAGAAGGGGCAGAGCTACCGCCTGCACCTGTCCTCGGCCGACTGGCAGCACGGTTTCTCGCTGCAACCCGTGAACCTCAACATCCAGGTCCATCCCGGGCTCGAGCACGTGGTCACCATCACGCCGACCGAAACCGGCGTGTTCAGCGTGGTGTGCAACGAGTTCTGCGGTGCCGGCCATCACCAGATGACGGGCCGCATCCGGGTGGTCGAACCCGGCCAGGGAGGATGAACGATGGCGACCGCAGCCGGTGAAATCGGCATCATCGGCGGGATCGCGGCGAAGTTCCGCACCTGCCCCGTCACGTCTCTGCGCATCGATCTCGCGGCGGAACGCCTGATCAAGGCCAACGCCGTCGCCGCCGTCGTGTTCCTCGCGATCGGCGGCCTCCTGGGCCTGCTGGTGGCGCTCACCCGCTGGCCGGCCGTGCATCTGCTCGATTCCGACACCTTCTACCTCGTGCTGACGGCGCACGGGCTGAACGTGCTGCTGTTCTGGATCATCTTCTTCGAGATCGCCGTCCTCTACTTCGCTTCGGCCATCCTGCTCAACTGCCGCCTGGCGGCGCCGCAGATGGCCTGGCTCGGCTTCGTGCTGATGGTGGTGGGCGCGCTGCTCACCAACTGGGCCGTGCTGCAGGGCGACTCGAGCGTGATGTTCACCTCCTACGTGCCCATGCAGGCCTCGCCCAATTTCTATCTCGGCCTCATCCTGTTCGCCGTGGGGGCGCTGATCGGCTGCTTCGTGTTCTTCGGCACGCTGGTGATCGCGCGCGAGGAGCGCACCTACGAGGGCTCGGTGCCGCTCGTCACCTTCGGTGCCATCGCCGCGGCGATCATCGCGGTGTTCACCATCGCCTCCGGCGCCATCATCCTGATCCCCACCTGGCTCTGGTCGCTCGGCTACATCAGCCACATCGACACGCTGATGTACAAGCTGGTCTGGTGGGGCATGGGCCACAGCTCGCAGCAGATCAACGTCTCGGCGCACGTCGCGGTCTGGTACGCCATCGCCGCCATGCTGCTGGGTGCCAAGCCGCTTTCCGAGAAGGTCAGCCGGACGGCATTCTTCTTCTACATTCTCTTCCTGCAGCTCGCCTGCGCGCACCATCTGCTCGTCGAGCCCGGTCTTTCCGCCGAGTGGAAGGTGTTCAACACCTCCTACGCCCTCTATCTCGCCGTGCTCGGCTCGATGATCCACGGCATGACCGTGCCCGGGTCCATCGAAGCGGCGCAGCGCCGTAACGGCTACGTCAACGGCGTCTTCGAGTGGCTCAGGAAGGCGCCCTGGGCGAACCCGGCGTTCTCCGGCATGTTCCTGTCGCTCGTGATGTTCGGCTTCATCGGCGGCATCTCGGGCGTGGTGCTGGGCACCGAGCAGCTCAACATCATGATGCACAACACGCTCTACGTGCCCGGGCACTTCCACGGTACCGTCGTGGCCGGCACCACCCTCGCCTTCATGGCGCTCACCTACCTCGTGCTGCCGCTGATTTTCCGGCGCGAGGTGATGTGGCCGAATCTCGCGAAGTGGCAGCCCTACCTCTTCGGCATCGGCGCCGGCGGCATCTCGCTGTTCATGATGGGCGCGGGGACTCTCGGTGTGTCGCGTCGCCACTGGGACATCACCTTCAGCGACGCGATCCTGAGCTTCGACTATCCGCCGGCCGCGTTCCTGATGATGGGGCTGAACGGCATCTTCGCGATCCTGGCGACCGTCGGTGGTGCCCTCTACGTCGTCATCACCGTGGCGAGTGTGCTGTGGGGCAAGCCCGTCACGGAGAAGAACGCGCTCGCGGCGCTCGGCCCGATGCCGCAGCGGGTGGCCGAGACCGGCAGCTCGGCCCAGGTCGGCAGGCACGGCAGCGAAGGGCTCGTGCACCTGCCGGGCACCTACGTGCTGGTCGGCGTGTTCTTCGTCGCCTTCGCCCTCTACTACTTCGTCAACTGGAAGTACCTCTCGGAGCTGTGGCCGCTCTCCTGAGCGGCCCCGGCACCCGCGGGCAGGAGGGGACGCCGTGACGAGGACGCTGCTTTCGGACCTGGCCTCGGTCTTCAAGCTCCGGATCGGGATCGCCATCACGCTCTCCGCACTGGGCGGGCTCGCGATCCAGCCGGGGCCGGTGCCGGAGACCTGGCAGATCGTCGCCGTGGCGCTCTCCGTCCTGCTCGCCTCCTCCGCTGCGGGGGCCTTCAACCAGTACGTCGAGCGCGATCTCGACGCCCGCATGGCCCGCACCCGCAGCCGCCCCTTCGTCACCGGCCGGCTGCGGGCGGGCCCGCTCTGGCTTCTGGTCATGGGCGCCATGCTGGCCATGGGGCTCGCGCTCGCGTTCCTCGCCGCGAACGTCTGGTCGGCGGCCTACGTCTTCGCCGGCGCCTTCACCTACGGCATCGTCTACACGGTGTGGCTCAAGCGCCGCACCTGGCTCAACATCGTCGTCGGCGGGGCCGCGGGATCCTTCGCCGTGCTGGCGGGTGCCGCCGCGGTCGATCCCGCCCCCGGCCCCTCGGCCCTGATCCTCGCCCTCGTGCTGTTTCTGTGGACGCCGCCGCATTTCTGGAGCCTCGCGCTCGCGGCGCGCGACCAGTACGCCGGGGCCGGCGTGCCGATGCTGCCGGTGGTGGTCGGTGAGCGCCGCTGTGCGCAGGTGATCCTCGCCCACACCGCGGCTCTCGCGCTCCTCGCCCTCCTGCCCCTCGCCTTCGGCATGGGGCCGGTCTACGCCGTCTTCGCCGTTGCCGGCGGCCTCTGGTTCGGCATCGAGAGCGTGCGCCTCGTGACGCGCCCGGACCGGCGGCAGGCGATCCGCAACTTCCTCGCTTCCCTCGGCCAGCTCGTGCTGCTGCTCACGGGCATCGGCCTCGAACGGCTGCTGGAAGCCGTGCCGTGATCCGGCGGCTCCTCGCGCTCTTCTGTCTCCTCGCCGGACCGGTGGCCGCGGCACCTGCCGCGGATCCGGACGCGGCGCTGGCGAAAAGCCGGTCCGCCCTCGGGCGGAGCATGCCGGATCTCGCCTTTGTCGATACTTCGGGCCGCCGCGTGCGCCTCTCGGAGTTCGTGGGCCGCCCCTACCTGCTCACCCTGATCTACACGGCCTGCTCGGATGCCTGCCCGCTCATCATCCGCAACCTCCATCCGACCGTGGAGAACGCGCGGGAACTCCTGGGCGCGGATCGCTTCGCCGTGCTCACCGTGGGTTTCGATGCCCGCCACGACACGCCGGACCGCATGCGCTCCTTCATGCGCAGCCAGGGTGTGGACCTGCCGAACTGGCACTTCCTCTCGGCCGACCAGAAGACCATCGACGCGCTCGCCGAGGCCGTCGGCTTCACCTTCTATCCCTATGCGGGCGGCTTCGATCATATGGCGCAGATCACGGTGGTCGACGCGGAGGGGCGCATCTACCGGCAGATCTACGGCGGCGCCTTCGAGCCGCCGCAGGTGATGGAGCCGCTCAAGGACGTCGTCTTCGGGCGCTTCCGGCCGATCACGGACATGGGCGGCCTGCTCGACAAGGTGCGACTTTTCTGCACGATCTACGATCCGAACAGCGGGCGGTACTATTTCGACTACTCGCTGTTCATCGGCATCGCCATCGGGGCCGCCTGCCTGTCGCTGGTCGCCAGCCTGCTGGTGCGGGAGTGGCGGCGGTCGACGAAGGCCCGGCCGCGGATTTCGACCGGCTGAGGGTCCGCTCATGCATGCTGTCAGACGTGCGCTGCGGCTGGGATTCGCCGCCGCGGAAGCCGCCCTCGGGCGCGTTTTCCCGCCCGCCTGGAACCCGCTGCTCGATCTCGGCGCGCTCGGCTTCTTCTTCTACTGGATCGTCACCGTCAGCGGCATCTACGTCTACATCTTCTTCGACACCGGCGTGACGCAGGCGTACCAGTCGGTCGAGTACATGACCAACGAGCAGTGGTACGCCGCGGGCGTCATGCGCAGTCTGCACCGTTATGCTTCGGACGGGCTCGTGCTGGCGATGCTGCTGCATCTCGCGCGCGAGTTCGCCAACGACCGCTACCGCGGCGTGCGCTGGTTCAGCTGGGTGACGGGCGTGCCGGTGATGGTGCTCGTGTACGTCGCCGGCGTCACCGGCTACTGGCTGGTGTGGGACCAGCTCGCCTACTACGTCGCCCTCGTCTCCACCGAATGGCTGGATGCCGCCGGCATCTTCGGCGAGCCCGTCGCGCGCAACTTCCTCTCGCCGGAGCACCTCTCCGACCGCTTCTTCACCCTCATGGTGTTCCTGCACATCGCCGTGCCGCTGATCGCCCTGCTGATCCTGTGGGTGCACCTGCAGCGCGTCACGAAACCGCGGATCAACCCGCCGCGCGGTCTCGCCGTCGGCACCCTGGTCTCGCTGCTCGTCCTGTCGCTGGTCTGGCCGGCGACGAGCCAGGGGCCCGCGGATCTCCTGAGCGTGCCGACCGAGGTCGGCCTCGACTGGTTCTATCTGCCGCTCTTCCCGCTCTTCGAGCGGCTGCCCGGGCCCGTGACCTGGAGCGCCGGGATCGCGTTGCTCGTGATGTTCGTCGCCATCCCCTGGCTGCCGCCCATGCGGCGTCCGAAGGCGGCGGTCGTCGATCTCGCCAACTGCAACGGCTGCACCCGCTGCTTCGCCGACTGCCCCTACAACGCCATTACCATGGTGCCGCGCAGCGACGGGCGTCCGTTCGAGCGCGAGGCGAAGGTGAACCCGGCCCTCTGCGTCGCCTGCGGCATCTGCGCCGGCGCCTGTCCGACCTCGATGCCGTTCCGGCGGCGCTCGGAGCTCGTGCCCGGCATCGACCTCCCGGAGCGCAGCATCGCGAGTCTCAGGGACGCCGTGCACGCCGCTTCGGCGGCGCTGACCGCCCGGCCCCGGATCCTCGTCTTCGGCTGCGACTGGGGCGCGCCGCTCGACGATCTGCGGAACGACCATGTCGGCATCGTCCACATCGTCTGCAGCGGCCACCTGCCGCCCTCGTTCATCGACTACGTGCTGAGCCGCGATCTCGCCGAAGGCGTGGTGATCACGGGCTGTGCCGAGAACGCCTGCCACAACCGCTTCGGCATCGACTGGACGAAGGCGCGGCTCGCCCGCCAGCGCGATCCGCGGCTGCGCGAGCGCGTGCCGATGCAGCGGGTCCGCACGATCTGGGCCGGACCGCTCGGGCGGGGCCGGCTCGAGGCGCTGCTCGCGGCGTTCCGGGCGGAGCTGGCGGCACTCGAAGGTCCGGAGACCGCTCCGGAGCAGGTGCGGACGGTGGAGGCGGGCCATGTCTGAAGCGCTGCGCTTTCTCGGCCAGGGCCTGTTCTACGCGGTGGTCGCAGCCTTCGTCGGGTATTTTTCCCAGAACCCGGCCTGGACGGCCTTCCCGCCGGACCGCGCGCAGATCCTCGTCAGTTTCGCCCATGGCGCGGAGCGGCGGGAGGCCTGCCGCCGGCTGACGCCGGAGGAGATCGCGAAGCTGCCGCCGAAGGAACGCCGCCCCAACACCTGCGAGCGGGAGCGGCTGCCGGTGCACCTCGTCGTCGAAATCGACGGCAGCGTGGTGTACGATGCCTGGCTGCCGCCCACCGGGATCTGGCAGGACGGCCCGTCCCGGGCCTACGAGAAGTTCGCCCTTGCCCCCGGACGGCACCGCGTGGTGCTGAAGCTCGAGGATCGCGGCCGCAAGGACGCCTTCGCCTGGGTGGCGGAACGCGAGGTCGAGCTCGCCCCCGGCCGCAAGCTCGCGATCGATTTCAAGGCCGACGAGGGCGGGTTCCTGTTCTACAGTTGAAGGGAGGACCGGCATGGCCCTGATCGAGTGGCGCAGGGAGTTCGAGACCGGCATCCCGGACGTCGATCACGAGCACATGGAGCTCGTCCAGCTCATCAACGAACTGCACGACCGTCTTGGGGAAAAGGCCGACCCGGAGACCGTCGAGGAGTTCCTCGGAGAGGTGTTCGCCAAAATCTCCGCGCATTTCGCGCTCGAAGAAACCGTCATGCGGAAATACAACTACGACGAATACGAAGCCCACAAGGCAGAGCACGAGAAGCTTCTGGACGAGATCCGTGACATCATGGACGATTACGCGGCCGGAAAGTTCACGGATTACGAAGAACGGCTGGCGACCCGGGTGCGGGACTGGTTCGTGAACCACTTCAAGACGAAGGACGCGCGCCTGCACAAGAAGCTCGGGGTGTGACCGCGGCGGTCTCCGCGCACCGCCTGTTTTTTCCGCTGGCGGCAGGTTTCGCCGCCCTGATCGTGCCGCTGTGGGTGGCGGTCCTGACCGGCCTGCTGCCGCCTCCGGCCGTTCCGCCGGTGCCGTGGCACGCGCACGAGATGCTGCTCGGCGTGGCGGGTGCCGCCATCGCCGGCTTCCTCGTGGCCCGGACGTCGCCCCCGCGCCTCGCCGCTCTGGCGGCCGCCTGGCTCGCGGCACGGGCCGGCGCCCTCCTCGGCGGCGCGTGGAGCTGGCTACTGCTCCCCTTCCCGCTCCTTCTCTCCGTGGAGACCGTGCCCGGCTTCCTGCGCGGCGCGAAGCAGTGGAGCAACCTGCCGTTCGTTCTGGTGCCGGCCGGCCTCGTCGTGGCCGAGACGGCCTTCGCCCTCGCGGCAGCCGGTGTCGCGAACGCCCCGGCGTTCGGCCTGCCGGTCGGGACCGACCTCGTCCTCCTGCTCCTCCTGCTCATGGGCGGCAGGCTCGTGCGTACCGCCACGGCCGGTCTCGTGCAGCAACGTGGCGGGCGGGTCGCGCCGATCGGCCAGCGCCTCGAAGGCGCGAGTGTCGTCCTGCTGCTCGCGCACATCGCCCTCGGTGTAGCGGGCGCCGCTCCGGCCGTTGGCGGCGCGTGCCTGCTGCTCGCGGGCCTCCTCACGTTCTACCGCCTTTCGGGCTGGTGGACGCCCCTGCTGCGGCAGGTCCCGGAGGTGGCGGGTCTGCACCTCGGTTATGCGTGGCTGGCGCTCGGGCTGGTGCTGGCGGGAGCCGGCGAGGCGGGGTTCGGTCCGCTTCCGGCGACCGGCCTGCACGCGGCGTTCGTCGGCGGCTTCGGCACCCTCGCCTTCACCGTCTTCGCCCGCACCGCCGTCCAGCGCGCCCGCCTGCCGTTCGAAGCGGCGCGCGGGATCGCGCGTCTGGCGCCACTGCTGTCGGCCGCCGCGCTCGCGCGCCTCGCGGCCGATCTCCTGCCGGCAACGGCGTACCTGCCGGCCCTGTGGCTCGCGGCCGTCCCCTGGTCCGCGACCTTCGCCGTTCTCGCCGGCTGGCTGGTCGCCGGCCCGTTCAGTCGGGCAGGACGAACTCCAGCCCGTAGCCTTTCGCGATCTCGATGATGCGCGGCATGTCGTCGGGCGGCACGAGGCCCTCCGCCTCGACGTCGAGGAAGAACTCCTCGAAGCCGCCGGGCACCACCGACACCACCATGCTGCCGCGCGTCCCGCCGGTGCAGACGAAGCTGTGCGGCACGTCCGGCGGCAGGACGACGATGTCGCCCGGCCCCACGTCCCGCTCCGCCTCGCCGCAGCGGAAACGGAAGGTACCCTCGACGATCTCGAAGATCTCGGTCTCGCGCGAGTGCACGTGCGGCGGCGGCCCGGCGCCGGGCTCCACGGTCTCCGTCCACATGCCGATCGCTCCGCCGTTGTCGGCCGCGCGGACACGGATGGTGCGCGGCAGGCCGAAGGCCCCGTTCTCGATGCCCTCGGCGGCGGTGTGGAACCGCGCTTCGTCGAAGCTCATGCACTTTCCCCTTTCGCGGTACGTATCGGCCCATGGTACACGCGACGACGGCGCAACGCAAGCCTATTTTCCCCGCGGATGGCCTTGGCGGCCCGGAGACCCGGAATGAGCGTACGTTTCGCCGAATTCCTGAGAACCGTGGGGCGCGGCCCGGGCCGGTCGCGTCCGCTTGTGCGCGAAGAGGCGCGCGAGGCCATGGATCTCGTCCTGGACGGTGCGGTGACGCCCGAGCAGCTCGGCGCCTTCCTCCTCGTCATGCGCTACCGCGGCGAGACCGCACCGGAACTCGCGGGCTATGTCGACGCGGCGCGCGCGCGGCTTCCGGAGGCGCCCGCTCTCGCGCCGGAGCTCGACTGGCCGAGCTACGCCGACCGCCACAAACAGCTTCCCTGGTTCGTGCTGTCGGCGCTGCTGCTGGCGGGGGCGGGCGTCCGCGTGCTGATGCACGGGATCGAGGGCGAGGGCCCTGCGACCACGCCCGCCGCACTGCGCGCCCTCGGCATCGCCCCGGCGCGCAGCCTCGAGGAGGCGGGCGAACGGCTGGAGCGGTCGAACTTCGCCTATCTGCCGCTCGCCGCCTTCGCCCCGGAGCTGCATCGGCTCTTCGGTCTCAGGCCGCTGCTCGGGCTCCGCACGCCCGTCCACACGCTCGCGCGCGAACTCGCGCCCTTCGGCCCGAAGGCGCAGATCCAGGGCATCTTCCACCCCACCTACCTCGAACTCCATCACGAGACCCAGGCCCTGCTCGGCCAGCGGCGGGCGGTGGTGTTCAAGGGCGGTGGCGGCGAGGCGCAGCGCAACCCCGACAAGCCCAGCCGCACCCTCCTGCATCTCGACGGCGCGGCGTTCGAGGAGGTCTGGCCGGCGCGCGCTTACGGCGAGCCGCACCGCTGGCGGGAAGAACCGCTCGAGGTCGGACGGATCCGCGCCCTGTGGCTCGGCGAGCTCGACCTTCCCGGCCCGCGGGCGGCGGTCGTCGGCACCGCCGCGATCGCCCTGCGGCTCCTCGGGCGCGCGTCCGGCATCGAAGAAGCCGAAGCCCTGGCGGAAGAGCTCTGGCGCACGCGCCACGAGCGGCCTTCGCCGGTCGCCCCTGCCGCGGTCGCCGCGGAATAGCCGGGGTCTCAGTCGGGGTAGTGCAGGAGCAGCGTGCGCTCTTCGAAGTCACCGAGGGCGAGGTCGAGCCGCATCCCGGGCCAGAGCCACGAGGCCTCGCCGCGGTCCGGGCGGAACGCCAAGGTATAGAGCGTTCCGAAGCCGCGGTCGAAGGCGACGGAATAGAGCGGCGGCCGCAGGAAGGCGGCGACGAACTCGTCCGCCGGCTCCGGGTGCAGGGTGAGCCGCTGCAGCAGGAACCGCTCGCGTTCGACCGTGGCCGTGGCGCGGGCGTGGCGGTGCCACTCGACGCGCTCCTGATGGTTGGTGGCGACCGCCTGGCGGGTCACGAGCGGATCGCGGTCGGGCGCCACCATGACCGTGCGGAACTCGCCGTTGCGGTCGAGGACGGTGACGTTGTAGGCCATATGGCTCGGCACGCGGACGAGCGCGGCCGTGGCTTCCCCGAGGGTGGCGCAGGTCTCCAGCACGTAGCGGAGGATGAAGGGCATGCCGAAGCCGGTGCCCACCGTCCGCCGGCCGCCGAAGGTGAGCGAGACGGCGATGCCGGCCTCGTTGAGCCCGTCGACGAGACCCCAGCAGCAGTCGCTGGTGCCCATCACCGCCCGCCCGAGCCAGGCGGTACGCAGAACGATGCCCTCGAACGCGCGCGGGCTGTAGTCGTAGTTGCGCACGAGCAGCGGCTCGGGACCGGGCCAGACCGCCTGGGAGCATCCCGTGAGGTAGGGCGGCGGGCACCAGCCCGAGAGAAAGCGCGCCGCGACGTCGCCTCCCCCGGCGAGCTCCGCGAGAGCTTCCCAGACCGGCAGCAGCTCGGGCATGTGGCGGGAGAGCGCGCGCCGGCATTCGAGCCAGGTCGGCCGGTCGAGCAGGCTCTCCTGCAGATACCAGCGCCGGTAGGCCGGCCAGAACCGCCGGAACAGCGCCGCCCAGCGTTCGCCCGGGCGGTCCTCGCGGACGGCGGAGAAGGCGAGCGCGGCCGTCGTCACCCCCTCAGAGCAGCTTGAAGGCGGGTTCGGCGAGCTCGGGCGCCGGCTGGGCCGCGGGAAGCGGCTGTGCCCGGAAGTGCGCCTTGATGCCCTCGATCCACTGCCGCGCCCGCCGGTTGAGGCGGAAACGGTTGTCCATCAGCCGGCCGCGGGTGACGAGGATGCCGAGATCCGCCCCCTCGTAGCGGTAGTCGCCCGCCTTCAGGATGCGCAGGAAGAAGGCTTCGTTCTCGCTCTCGACCGCCCGGCGGTGGTAGTCGAAACGGTCGTAGACCACCCGCCCGTCGTCGAGCAGACGCCAGATCCCGGTCTCGGGCGCCGAGCTCAGGATGTCGACCGTGTCCTCGGTGTGCTTGATCACCATCTGCGACCAGCTGTCGATGTTGTCCGGGTCGGACCAGCGCGCGTTCAGCTCCTCCATGTCGAGCTCGAAATCGACACCCGAGAACTCCAGCAGGTGGAAGAGGAACAGCGGTGCGTCGGCGTGCGCGAAGGCGGCGTGGTTGGTCATGGAGGAGGCGCCGGTGATGCGCGGGTTGAGCTCGCCGAGCCAGATGTCGCCGCTCTGCCGGTCGATCAGGAAGTCGAGCTCGAAATAGCCGCGATAGCCCTCCTTCACGAGCTGGTTGCCGAAGCGGAAGGTGTATTCGCGCGCCTTGTCGCGGATCTCCTGGGTGAAGGCGCCGGCGAAGATCTCGTTGCCGCACCAGCCGCCCCGGTAGGGCGTCAGTTCGGGGAAGCCGACGAGCTCGGTCATCAGCGGGCCGACGATCGTCCCCTTGCGGGTGGCGCAGGCCTCGATGGCCGAGCCGCGGCAGACGATCCGCTTCATGATCTTGACTTCGCCCTGGCCGACGATCTCGTGCGCGTGGCGGCGGAAATCGGCCTCGCTGCGGATGAAAAAGGTGGTGTGGCCGGAATCGCCGTAAGCCGTCTGGATGACGAGGTCGCGGCCGAGCCCGGCGTCCTCCGCGAGCTCCACCAGATGCGCGAAGGAACGCACTTCGGCGAGCACGTTGGGCACGCTCGGCACGCCGGCGGCGTTGCCGATGCGCACCGTCTCGACCTTGTTGTCGACGCGGTTCCTGAGCTTCGCCGGCGGGAACCAGATCTGGCATCCGATCTCCTTCGCCAGCTTCTCGGTCTTCTCGTCGAACATCAGGAAGACCAGCTTGGGCCGGCCGCCCCGCCGCCGGATGTAGTCGATCACCTCCTTGTGCTGCAGGAGGTAGTTGTTGATGTCCTCGATCGACTGGAAGGGCTCGTGCGGTAGCTCGCTCGGGCAGAAGACGTTCGGATGCCGGCCGTCGTAGCAGTCGATGTAGTTGATGTACTTGAAATTCCGCACCCACTCGTCGATGCCGAGCAGGTTGAAGTTGGTCGCGCTGACGAAGTATATCGGTGTCTCGTTGCGATGGAAGAACCGCCGGATCTCGGAAATGTTGCGGAGCTTCTTCTTCGGCTTCGGCATGGTCGGTGCGTCCCCTTCCCTTCCCTCGGTGATGGGCCTTCCCTCGGTCATTCGGCGGCGAGCGCCGGCTGGCGCAGCCGCTGGCGCAGCGCTTCGGCGGTGAACACCCGCAGCCCGAGATCGCGGCGGTAGCCGTGGATCTCCCTGACATCGAGCTTGCGCAGGAAGGTCACGATCTCGGGCGACACGATCTGGCCGGGCACCAGTACCGGAAAGCCCGGCGGGTACGGGATGACGAAGGTCGCCGCCACCAGCTCGCGCCCGGCTTCGAGCGCCTTCTCGAAGCTGTCGTCGTCGATCGGCACGTATTCGAAGTTGCGCTCGTCGTAGGCGAGGAAATAGGCCGTCCGCAGGTCGCCCTCCGGCGTGCCGGTTCCGTCGCGTGCCCGGAACGCCTCGTGGAAGCCCGAGAAGTCCGGCAGCGGCGGCACGTCGTCGAGCAGCGCCCGCACCCGCCTCTCGAAGCCGCGGCGCTCGTGCGGGCTCGCGTCCTCGAGCTGCTCGTCGAGCTCGCGCGCGATCCGCACCAGCACCTCGATCAGATAGGCGACCGAGCTGCGCGTCGTGCCGATGTTGGTCATGAACAGCACGGTGTTGCGCGAGGTCTTGTTGATCTGGATGCCGAAGCGGTCCATCAGCACGCGGTTCTTGAAGGTGTCGCCGTCGAAGCCGGTCCGGCCGACGAGCAGCGTGATGCGCGTGGCGTCGAGCACGAACTCGTCCTCGGCCCAGGCCTCGGCCACGTCGGTCCAGCCGTGCTCGGCGTCGAAGTAGCTCTCGATCCCGGAAGAGCGGAATTCGGCCGGAATCATGTCGCCGACCGTCAGCACCCGGAAGTATTTCTGCAGCAGCGGGTGGCTGGCGATGGCACAGCGGATCGACATCGCCGCCTCGATCTGTTTCTGTACGAGCTCGTAGCCTTCGAGCTCGACCTGCCGGCGGCCGACATCGAGCGAGGCGATGATCTGGTAGTTGGGCGAGGTCGAGGTGTGGGTCATGAAGGCCTCGTGGAAGGCCTCCTCGACCTTGCCCCGGAAATCCTGGTCGTAGACGTGGATCATCGACCCCTGGCGCAGCGCGGTCAGGGTCTTGTGGGTCGACTGGGTGGCATAGACGCGGATGCGCACCCGGTCGGGGTCGGGAAGCAGCCGCGCCTTCAGCAGGGTCCCGTCGTCGGCGCCGGCGAGCTCCTGCTGCTGCGCCTCGAAGCGCGCGCGGTACTCCGGCGTGCGGTAGCGCTGGCGCAGCACCTCCGCCACGTGCATGGCGGTGCGCTGGCGGTACATCGGCACGAAGCGGGCGAAGGCGAACCAGGCCTCGTCCCAGAGGAAGACGAGGTCCGGCTTGATGGCGAGACACTCCTCCATCACCCGCTCGACGTTGTAGACGATGCCGTCGAAGGTGCAGTTCGTCAGCAGCAGCATCCGCACGCGGTCGAGCTTGCCGGCGGCGCGCAGCTCGAGCAGCCGCCGCTTGATCTCGACGAGCGGTACCGCGCCGTACATCGACCAAGGTTCGAGCGGGTAGCTCTCGAGATACACCACTTCGGCGCCGGCGAGCACGAGCCCGTAGTGGTGCGACTTGTGACAGTCGCGGTCGACCAGCACGATGTCGCCCGGCTGCACCAGCGCCTGGACGACGATCTTGTTGCAGGTGGAGGTGCCGTTGGTGGCGAAGAAGGTCCGGCGCGCACCGAAAGCGCGGGCGGCGAGTTCCTGCGCCCGCTTGATCGGGCCCACGGGCTCGAGCAGACTGTCGAGACCGCCCGAGGTCGCCGAGGTCTCGGCCATGAAGATGTTCATGCCGTAGAATTCGCCCATGTCGCGGATCCACTGCGACTTGACGATGGATTTGCCGCGCGAGATGGGCAGGGCGTGGAAGACGCCGGTCGGCTGGCGGGCGTAGTTCCGGAGCGCGTCGAAGAACGGAGTCTGGTAACGCGCATTGATGCCGCGCAGGATGTTGAAGTGCAGCTCGACGTAGTCTTCCTGGTTGTAGAAGATGCGGCGGCAGCTGCCGAGGTCGCGCCCGGCGATGTCCTCGACCGCCTGATCGGTGACGAGATAGCTGTCGAGTTCCGGCCGCAGCCGCCCGATGGTGCGGCACAGTTCCGGCCCGTACTCCTCCGGCGGCACCTCGTCGGGATCGATGCCGATCTGGCGCGCGTAGCGCAGCAGCAGCTCGATCCGGTTCTTCGAATGGAAGGGAAAGCCGAAGCGGACCACGACCGCCTGGATCGCCGGGTTGAACAGCACGGCGATCAGCGCGTCCTCGAAGCTCGGCACCACCACCGGCTCGTAGACGAAGCGGTCCTCGGGCCTCCGCATGGCGTGCAGCGCCTCGCGCAGCGCCTCCTCCTGGCGCGGCGAGAGGAGGTCGACGAACAGCACCTCGAACCACGGCCGGCCGCGGCCGTCCTCCTCGGCCTCCCCCTCCTCCTCGGCGTCGTCGTCCGCCTCGAGCAGGGCCACCTGACGCTGGAAATCCCGGCGATAGGAGCCGCTCAGCAGCGCGCGGGTGATGCGGTCGCACATCCGGTGCAGGAGCGCGTACTCCTGCTCGGCGAGCAGATTCGACAGCCGCGCGAAGCGCAGCCGGCCGGGAAAGGCGAAATAGGTCTCGACCGGCTCGAGCGCCTCGATCTGGCGGCGCACCTGCTGGGCGAGCTGGGCCGTCGCGCGGCCGGCCCGATGCGCCCGAAGGAGCCGCAGCGTCGCACCGCGCAGCCCGGTCCAGCGGTCGAGCCGCAGCTGCGTGGCGCTGTGGTATTCGGCGGCCCGGGAGGCCTGCTGGCTGTCGCGTGTCTGGTTTATCGCCCCTCTCCTCCCTCGCCGCCGGCCTTCAGCCGCCGGACGACAGCAGCGGCGCGAAGGGCACCACGTCGGGGGGATCGTGCGGCGCCGGGGACGCGCGCGCAAGCCGCTCCGCCGGCGGACCGGCGGCGAGGCCGTCGCGGCCGCCGCGATCCGGCACCCGCAGCGGCCCGAGCGTGTGCAGGAAGCGGTCCACGCCCGAGGCGCGGTCGTAGACCGTGAAATCGACCTCCCGGTCGCGGAAGCTCTTCAGGGTCTGCCCGAGGCCGCGGACGCCCACTTCGCGCTGGCGGCGGACCAGCTCGAGATCGATCTCGATCGGGATCAGCTCCTCCTGTCCCGCGGCCTGGTAGAGCACCGTGCCCGCCGGGTCCACCACGCACGACCGGCCGACACCGCCCGCCTGCAGCCCGTTGATGTCGAAGACGTAGCACTGGAACTGGGCGGCCGTCGCGCGGGCGATGGCGATCTCGACGTCGCGGTCGATGGTGCCGGTCAGCACCGGATGCAGCAGCACCTCGGCGCCCATGGCGGTCAGCGTCCGGGTCGTCTCCGGAAACCAGATGTCGTAGCAGATGGAGAGCCCGAAGCGCCCCACGCCCGGCACGTCGAACACGCAGAATTCGGTTCCCGCCTCGACGTCGCGCTCGTAGGGCCGGAAGGGGAACATCTTGCGGTAGCGGGCGACCACCCGCCCGTCGGGCGCGATCACCGGGGCGGTGTTGTAGATGCGTTCGCCCCGGCGCTCGAACATCGACCCCGGGATCAGCCAGATGCCGTGGCGGGCGGCGAGCTCCTGGAAGCTCTCCTCGACCGGACCGGGAAGGTCCTGGGCGAAGCGGGTCAGCGGCCCGAACGGCGCGAGCTCGCTGAACAGCACCATCTGCACCCAGGGGAAGCGCGCCATCAGCACGTCCACGCGATGGCGCATGGCGGTGACGTTCTCGTGCAGCGCCGCGACGGGCATCTGCACACCGGCGATCGCGAAAGGCACCAAGACCGGAACCCTCCGGCACGAGGTCCATCCGCAACCCAGAGATCACGTTCGGGGCCCCTTGGCAACCGTCGCGAAATCGTGACGATCCGCCGTGCACGCGGTGCGGTCACGGTCGGTGCGGCCCGCCCCGGTCGCCCGCACGTCGTGCCCCCGGACGCCGGAGACACCGTGCACGAACTCGCCCCGCTCCTGCAGCTCCTCGCCCTCCTCGCCGTGGCCGCGCTCTCCGTCGCGGCGGCGGTCCGCCTCCGCCTCGGGCCGATCCTCGGCTATCTCGCCTGCGGCGTGCTCGCGGGCCCGCAGCTCCTGAACCTCGTCCACCGCGACGAGCTCGTGACATTGCTCGCCGAATTCGGCGTCGTCTTCCTGCTGTTCGCGATCGGTCTCGAGCTGCCGCTCGCACGCCTGCGCACCATCGGCTGGCGGCCGCTCGTCCTCGGCCTCGCCCAGATCGCCGCCGGCATCGCCCTCGGCGCCGGCGCCGCGCTGCTCGCCGGGGTGCGACCCGCGGGCGCGCTCGTGATCGGCTTCGGCGTCGCCCTGTCCTCGACGGCGGTGGTGATCCGCCTGCTCGGCGATCGCGGCGAGCTCGCAACGCGTTTCGGCCGCACGGCCTTCGCCATCCTCATGCTGCAGGATCTCGCCGTCGGTCCGATGCTCGTCGTCACGCTGGCGCTCGGCGGCGCGGCCGAAGCCTCGCTCGCGGGCGCGTTTTTGACCTTCGCTCTCGGCCTCGGCTTCATCCTGCTCGCCCTCTGGGTCGGGCCACGGCTGCTCGAGCGGCTCTATGCCGCCGTCGCGGCGCTCGGTCTCGACGAGCTGTTCGTCGCCACCACCCTCGCGGTCGCCATCGCCTTCGCCGCGGCGACCGCGCTTTCCGGCCTGTCGCTGGCCTTCGGCGGCTTTCTCGCGGGCATGCTGCTCGCCGACACCGCCTTCCGCCATCAGGTCGCCTCCGACATCCGCCCGTTCCGCGGCCTGCTCGTCGGCCTGTTCTTCGTCACCGTCGGCATGGAGCTCGAGTTCGGCCACCCGCCCCTGACCTGGCTCGCGATCCTCGGGCTCGCCGCCGCCATCCTCGCGCTCAAGGCCGCCTCCATCCTCGCCGTCGCCCGGCTCGCCGGCCTTCCTGCCGCCTTCGGCCTGCGGCTCGGGCTGCTGCTCGCGCAGGCCGGCGAATTCGCCTTCGTCCTGTGGGCGACCGCCGAGCGCGCCCGCCTGCTCGCCCCGGAGGTCGTGGACATTCTGGCCCCGGCCGTGGCCATCGGGCTCGCCGTCACCCCGTTCCTCGGCGAGCTCGCGGGGCGGCTGGCCGAGCGGCCGGGCCGGCCCACCCTGCCCGATGCCGAGGCCGAACCTCCGCCGGAAGCTGAGGAGGCCGGTCACGTCGTGATCGTCGGCGGCGGCCGGGTCGGACTCCAGGTCGCGGAAATGCTGCGCGAGGCCGGCGTGCGCTCGGTCGGCATCGACATCGACCCGAACGCCGTCCGCCGCGCCCGGCTGCGCGGCCACGCCTTCTACTACGGCGATGCCGGCCATCCCGAGGTGCTGGACAGCCTGCATGTCGAGAACGCCGCGGCCCTGGTGCTCGCGATCGACGACATGCCCCGCACCCGCCAGCTCGTCGCCTTCGTGCGCTATCTGTTCCCGGAGCTGCCGCTGTTCGTGCGGGTCCTCGAGGAATCCGAGGCCGAGATCTACCGTCAGCTCGATGCCACCGTGGTGGTGCCGGAAGTGATCGAGACCGGCCGCCACCTCGCCTCGGCGGCCCTGCGTTCGCTGGCGGCCGGCCGGGAGACGACGCGCGGCGCGGAAGCCGATGCGGACGGCTGACGCCCGTTCAGGGAGCCGGTTCGGCGAGCAGGCCGCGGATCGCCGCCTGCACCTCGTCGCTGTCCCAGTCGGCGATGCCGAGATGCCGTCCGACCTCGCGGCCCTCGCGGTCGACCAGCAGCGTCGCCGGCAGGCCCGGGATCCTGAGCGCTCGCGTCGCACGCATCTTCGGATCGCGGTAGACCGCGAGATGGCGCACGCCGATCTCTTCGAGGAACTGCCGCACCCGGTCCGGTCCGGCGCGATCCACCGACAGCGCCAGAACCGTCACCGGCTCCTCCGTGAACGCCTGCTGCAGCCGGTCGAGAGAGGGCATCTCCTCGCGGCAGGGCGCGCACCAGGTGGCCCAGAGATTGAGCACCACCACCCGCCCGCGGAACTCCGAGAGCCGCGCGGGCTTGTCCTGCATGTCGAGGAACTCGATATCGGGCAGCGGTTCGCGCGCCTCTTCCGGTGCGATCTCCACGGCCGGCGCCACCCTCGCGGCGAGAAGGGCGACGGTCAGAAGAAGGACGGACAGGGCACGCGCGGCGACCATCGGGCACATCTCCGGAAGCGACCATGAGCGAACATGGAACGGGCAGGACCGCGCGCCAGCTCTGGGGCGGTCACTTCGAGGCCGACGCGGCGCCGCTCATGCAGCGGATCAACGCCTCGATCGGTTTCGACCGCCGGCTGTGGGCGCAGGACATCGCAGGCTCCATGGCGCACGCCCGCATGCTCGCGGCCCGCGGCATCATCTCCGAGGCCGACCGTGACGCCATCCTCGAAGGTCTCGAACGCATCCGCGGCGAGATCGAACGGGGAGAGTTCGTCTTCCGGCCCGAGCTCGAGGACATCCACCTCAACATCGAGGCGCGGCTCACGGAACTCGTCGGCGAGCCCGGCCGCAGGCTGCACACGGCGCGCTCGCGCAACGACCAGGTGGCGACCGACTTCCGGATGTGGGTCCGGGACGCCGTCGACCGGGCCGACGGTCTGCTGCGCGCGCTGCAGTCGGTGCTGATCGACCTCGCCGAGGAGCACGCGGCCAGCGTCATGCCCGGCTTCACCCATCTGCAGGCGGCGCAGCCGGTGACCTTCGGCCATCATCTTCTGGCCTACGTCGAGATGTTCGGCCGCGACCGGTCGCGGTTCCGTGATGCCCGCGCACGGTTGCAGGAATGTCCGCTCGGTGCGGCGGCGCTCGCGGGGACGAGCTTTCCGATCGACCGGGAGGCGACGGCGCGGGAGCTCGGCTTCGAGCGGCCGTGCGCCAACTCGATCGACGCGGTGTCGGACCGCGACTTCGCCCTCGACTATCTGGCGGCGGCGGCGATCTGTGCGGTGCATCTCTCGCGCCTCGCCGAGGAGCTGGTGCTGTGGTCGACGCCGCAGTTCGGTTTCGTGCGGATGAGCGAGGCCTTCAGCTCCGGCAGCTCGATCATGCCGCAGAAGCGCAATCCGGACGCGGCCGAGCTCGTGCGCGGCAAGAGCGGCCGGGTGATCGGCCATCTCACGGGCCTGCTGGTCGTCCTCAAGGGACTGCCGCTCGCCTACAGCAAGGACCTGCAGGAGGACAAGGAAGGCGTGTTCGACGCCGCCGACACGCTCGAGCTCTGCCTCGAAGCGACGCGCGAGATGGTGCGCACCATGACCGTCTTCCCCGAGGCCATGCGCCGCGGCGCGGGGGTCGGCTACACCACCGCCACCGACCTCGCCGACTGGCTGGTACGCGAGAAGGGCGTGCCCTTCCGGGACGCGCACGCCATCGTCGGCCGCGTGGTGCGTCTCGCCGAGGAGCGCGGCTCGACCCTGGACGCGCTCGCGCCGGAAGACCTCCGTCGCGTCGATCCGCGGCTCGACGAGGGCGCGTTGCGCGTGCTCTCGGTCGACCAGTCGGTGGCTTCGCGGCGGAGCTTCGGAGGTACCGCACCCGAACGCGTGCGCGAGGCGGTCCGGGCCGCGCGGGCGCGCTATCTCGCCGAAGACGCGCCGAGCGGCGCGAACGCCGGCAAGGCGAGCCGCGCCGCCGGCTCCTGAAAGGCCGCCGCTTCGAGCGGCCGGGCGTAGAGATAGCCCTGCGCCAGCCGGCAGCCGCGTTCGGCGAGGAACCGCGCCTGGTGCGGCCGCTCCACGCCCTCCGCGACGACGCTCTTGTCGAGCGCCCGGGCGAGATGGATGGTCGCCTCGACGATGGTCTCGCTCTCGCGGTCGCTGCCGATGCCGCCGACGAAGGACCGGTCGATCTTGATGGTCTGCACCGGCAGCCGCTTCAGGTTCAGGAGCGACGAATAGCCCGTGCCGAAGTCGTCGATGGCGATCTCGACGCCGAGGGCGGCGATCCGCCGGAGCAGCCGGTCGACGTGCTCGAAGGCCGGATCCACGAGCAGGCTCTCGGTGATTTCGATGCCGAGCAGGCGCGGCTCGAGGGCGTGGCGGGCCATCAGCTTCTCGAGGTCGTCGACGAACTCCCCGTCGCGAAGCTGTGCGGCGGACACGTTGACGGCGATCGGCACCTCGAAGCCGGCCCGGCTCCAGGAGTCGAGCTGGCGGCAGGCGAGCTCGAGGACGCGGCGGCCGATCGGCCGGATCAGGCCGTTGGCCTCGGCGACCTGGACGAAGGCGTCGGGACCGACGACGCCCTGGGCCGGATGCCGCCAGCGGAGCAGGGCCTCCGCGCCCACCACCTCGCCGCTCGCGATCTCCACCTTCGGCTGGAAGACGAGGAAGAAGGCATCGGTGTCGAGCGCGGCGCGCAGCTCGGAGCCGAGGGCGCGGCGGATCTGCAGCACCCGGTCGAGCGCCGGCACGAAGAAGGCGAAGTCGTTTCGGCCGCCCTCCTTGGCCCGGTACATGGCGAGGTCGGCCTTGCGCATCAGCGCCTCGCCGTCCACGGCATCGTCCGGATACAGGGCGACGCCGATGCTGGCCCCGGCGTGGACGTCCTGGCCGTCGATGGCGAACGGATCGGCGAGACTGTCGAGCAGCCGCCGGGCGAGGGTCGCCGCGTCGTCGGGACCGCGCAGGTCCACCTGGACGATCGCGAACTCGTCGCCACCGAGGCGGGCGAGCGTGTCGGTGGCCCGCACGACCGAAGCGAAGCGCTGCGCCACCTGCCGCAGCAGCTCGTCGCCGGCGGCGTGACCGAGCGTGTCGTTGACTTCCTTGAAACCGTCGAGGTCGATCACGTGGAGCGCCAGACGGGTCTTCCTGCGGGCACACAGCGCGAGCGCCTGCGCCAGACGGTCGCCGAGGCTCACCCGGTTCGCGAGACCCGTGAGCGGGTCGTGGTAGGCGAGGAACCAGGCCTTCTCCTGGGCGGCCATGCGGGCGGTGAGGTCGACGAGGACGATCTGGACGGTCCGGTGCTCGCCCTCGTCGAGCGGCACCACGCCCACCTGGCAGACCACGCGGCGTCCGTCGACACCGTGCCAGACGTCGACCGCATCGCCGGCCCCTTCGCCCGCTGGTCCGCGCGAGGGGCGGAACCGCCCGAGCGGGCTGCCCAGCAGTTCCTCGGGGGTGCCTGCGCCGAGCAGACGCGCGGCGGCGCGGTTGGCGAGCGCGACCCGGCCCTCCTCGAGCACGAGAATTGCGACGGGTGCGGCGTCGACGAGCCTTCGCCAGCGGGCCTCGCTGGCCCGCAGCGCGAGCTCCGTGCGCTTCTGCTCCGTGATGTCGACGACGAAGCCGTCGTAGTAGCGCCGGCCGCCTTCGCGGCTGACGCTCACCCACGCCGTTTCCCGGATCCAGCGCAGCTCCCCCGTGAGCGGATGGAAGATGCGGTATTCCAGGGAGAACGGCTGGCCGAGCCGCTTGCGTCGCTCCTCGAGTGCCAGGTAGCGCGGCCGGTCGTCCGGATGGAGTGCCGCGTACCAGCGGTCCACGATCGCTCCGGGATCGAGTCCGGCCGTGCCGGCGATCGCCTGCGCGTCGGCGCCGTAGATTTCGAGGCCCCGCCGGTAGCCGTGGGGCCCGTCGCCTTCCTCCCCGCGGTAGAAGACGATGCCGCGCATGTTGGTGACGAGCGATCGGAACCGCTCTTCGCTCTCCACGAGCGCGCGCTGCAACGCGACCCGATCGGTGACGTCGAGGGCGGTCCCGCGGTAGCCGAGGAAACGGCCGTCCGCATCGAACACGGGCCGCCCGTTGGTCTCGAGAACACGGACCCGGCCGCGCGCGTCGACGATCTCGAACCGGTGACCGCGGAACGGCCGCCGCGCCTCGAGGTCGGCGAGGTGCGCGCGTGCCTCGGGCGATTCCGCGTCGAGGCGGTTGAGGGTGTAGCAGACGCGCCCGAGCACGTTCGCGGGGTCGAGGCCAGTCCCCGCGAAGAACCCTTCGGAGACCCGCACGAGCCTGAGCCCGGCGTCCGTCTCCCAGAGCCAGTCGGAGGCCACCTCGAGAAAATCACGCAGCCGTTCGGCTTCGTCGCCAGTCTCTCGTGCGGACATTCATCCGTCACCCCGGAGCGACAACACGTGCGATCCGTGCACCTCTCAGAAGGACGATACAACCGAGCGTAGGCGGCGCGCAAGCGCGAATCGCTCACTGATTGGCGAATTTCGGTCGCCGACGACGAACCGGGGATCGCGCGCGACGCAACTTGCGCGTGTGCGGCCCGCTCGCGGCGTGCCACCGGCCGCTTATTGCGCACCGTCCCGAGGCGTGGCCTCTTCCTCGAGCAATGCCTTCACCTCGGGCCGCTCCGCCGCTTCACCGAGCTGCGCCCGCAGCCGTTCCCGCACCTCTTTCCGCCCCAGCTCGCGTTCCAGCCGGCGCATCTCGTCCCGCAGTGCCGGCTCGGCCTCGCGCAGAACATCGGGGTCGGTGGCGGCCGTCCGCAGGCGTTCGGCCAGAGCCCGCAGCCGGTCCGCCGCGGGAGGCCGGGCCAGGAAATCGCTCGCACGCTTGAAGGCCAGCGTGAGGTAGATCTGCGTGATCAGGTAGAAGCCGAGAAAGCCGCTCGCCGTGTAGTAGACGAGCACCGCGGCGGTGACCGCCCGGTGGCCCGTCACGCTCTCCTGCGCCAGGGCGCCGGCGGCACTCCAGACGAACCCTGGAATGTTGCCGAGCTGGGTCAGCGTCGCACCCAGCAGCAGCTTCGTGAGCCAGTCGGAGACATCCACCAGATTGGTGTTGATGGCGAGCCGCGACTGCGATGCCGGCTCGGCGTCCGCCCGCGCGAAGCGGGGCACGCCGAAGAGAAAACCGGCGACGGCGCCCGCCACCGCCGCGGCGCCGCCGAACAGGGCCTCCCCGGCGAGCAGGTCGAAGAACGCGGTCCATCCGGGTGCGGCGGCGAGCGCCCACACGCCGATCGCGACGAGACCCGAGAACACCACGGTCTTCAGCCAGGCGACCGTGCGGGCGAGATCCTGCTCGAGCAGCTCCAGATCCGTCTCTTCGGGCGGGCCCGAGATCCCGAATGTCGCACGCAGCTTCGCGAGCATGGCCGGTCTCCTGCCGGCTTCGCGCCGGCGGACCGCCCACCGGCAGTGGGAGGACTATAAGCCTATCCTGCGTCCTCCTGCAACAGGCTCACGAGCTCTTCGGCGCGCTCGACCTGGGGGAGATGGCCGCAGGCGTCGAGCAGCGTGACGCGCACGGAAGGCGGCAGTCCTTCCGCGTGCGCGACCGGAAGGATCCTGTCCTCGCGGCCCCACACGACCCGCACCGGAACGGAAAGCGCGGCGAGGACGGGCCGCAGGTCGAGGCGCTGCCGTCCGCCGCCGAAGTTCGCCTCGGCGATCCTCGCGAGGGCCTCCGCGACCCCGTCGAGGCGCTTGTACTTCAGCACCTCCTCGACCATCTCGCGGCCGATCGCGGACGGGTCGTGGACCAGCATCTCCAGCACCGCCCGAAGCTTCTTCGCCCGCTTCTCGCGCTGGAAGCCCTCGATGTAGGCGGTCTCGATCTCCGGCCCGAGCCCCGCCGGCGCGATCAGGGTCAGCGCTTCGACCCGCCCGGGCGCGCTCCGCGCAACTTCGACCGCGACCGCACCGCCGAGGCTGTGGCCGACGAGATGCGCCCGGCCGATGCCGAGCGCGTCGAGCGTCGCGGCGACCGCTTCGGCGAGCTCGCCGACATCGCCGCGCTCGACCTGTTTGGTCGAGCCGCCGTGGCCCGGCAGGTCGAGGGCGACGGTGCGGAACCGCTCGGAAAGGGCCGACTGGACGAGCCCCCAGCCGGTGAGGTCACCGCCGTAGCCGTGCAGGAAGACGAGCACCGGCGCATCCCCGGGGCCGGCCTCGAGGATGCGGATGCGCCAGCGGCCCGCCTCGACCGTGCGCGGCTCGGGGCCGGCCTCCCCGCCCGCTTCCAGCGCCTCCGCGAAGCGGGCCCGGAAGTCCTCGACAAACGCGTCGATCCCGGCGTCGGGAACCGCCTCGTCGGCGACGACCGCGAGGAGCGCGCCGACCGGCAGCACCTCGCCCTCCCGGGCCACGAGGCGCCGCACGAGCCCGCCCACCGGACTCTCGAAGGCGTTCGCGATCTTCGAGGTCTCGATGTCGGCGATCTCCTGCCCCTTCTCGATCCGGTCGCCCTCGCGCACGTGCCAGGCGGCGAGCATGCCCTCCTGCATCGCGAGGCCCCATTTGGGCATCACGATCGGCCGGATCTCCGCCATCGTCAGCTCCGCCCCACGACTTCACGGATCGCCGCCTCGATCCGTTCCGGTCCCGGGATGTAGAGGTCTTCGAGCGCGGGCGAGAAGGGCGGCGGGCAGTGCGGGGCGGTGACCATCTTCACCGGCGCCTCGAGGGCGTCGAAGGCATCCTGCGCCACCATGGCGGCGATGTCGGTCGCCATGCTGCAGCGCGGATGCGCTTCGTCCACCACCACCACACGTCCGGTCTCCTCGACGAGTTCGAGGATGGTGTCGCGGTCGAGCGGCGAGGTGGTGCGCGGGTCGACCACCGCGACCGAAATCCCGTCGCCGGCGAGCCTGTCGGCCACCTGGTTGGCGAAGTTCACCATCCGCCCGAAGGCGACCACGACCACGTCGTCGCCCTCGCGGGTCACATTGGCTTCGCCGAAGGGGATGGCGTAGGGCTCGTCCGGCACCTCCCACTCGTCGTCGTACATCGCCTTGTGTTCGAAGAAGATCACCGGATCGTCGTCACGGATCGCCTGGATCAAGAGCCCCTTGGCCTCGTAGGCGTTGGACGGCAGCGCCACCTTGAGCCCCGGGATGTGGGTGAAGATCGGATAGAGGCACTGGCTGTGCTGCGAAGCGGCCCGGAAGCCGGCGCCGTACATGGTGCGCACGACCATCGGCACGGTCGCCTTGCCGCCGAACATGTAGCGGAGCTTCGCTGCCTGGTTGAAGATCTGGTCGAAGCAGACTCCCATGAAATCGACGAACATGAGCTCGGCCACCGGCCTCAAGCCCGTCGCGGCGGCACCGACCGCGGCGCCGACAAACGCGCTCTCGCTGATCGGGGTGTCGAGCACCCGCTCGCGCCCGAAGATCGGCATCAGCCCCTTGGTGACGCCGAGCGGCCCGCCCCAGGCGTCGTCCTCGCCCGGCGAGCCCATGCCGCCCGCGACGTCCTCGCCCATGAGGATCACGCGCGGATCCCGCTCCATCTCCTGCCGCAGCGCCTCGTTGATGGCCTGCCTGTAGGTCTTCTTCGGCATGATCGCGCCTCCCCTCAGTAGGACGCGTAGACGTCGGTCGTCAGGTCCTCCGGGCCCGGATAGGGCGCCGCCTTGGCCTCCGCGAGGCACTGCGCGATGCGCGCTTCGCAGGCGCGGTCGATCTCGTCGAGCGCGTCGGCATCGAGCAGCCCCGCTTCCGTGACCCGGCTCCTGAACAGTTTCAGGCAGTCGCGCGTCGCCTTGATCTGTTCGACCTCGCCGGGCGCCCGATAGGTCTGGGCGTCCCCCTCGAAATGGCCGTAGTAGCGCATGAACTTCACGTGCAGCAGGGTCGGCCCGCCGCCGCCCCGCGCCTTCTCGATGGCCTCGCGGGCGGCGTCCCAGACGGCGAAGAAATCGTAGCCGTCGACTTCCACGCCGTCGAAGCCGAAGCCGCGCGCCCGGCCGACCTGGCTGCCGCCGACCGCCCAGCGGCTCGAGGTGGACTCGGCGTAGCCGTTGTCCTCGATCACGAAGATCGCCGGGAGGTTCCAGACCTTCGCGAGATTGTAGCTCTCGAGCGTCGTGCCCTGGTTGGAGCCGCCGTCGCCGACGAAGGCCACGGCGACGCCGCCGGTCTTCAGATACTTGGCGGAAAGCGCCGCACCGCAGATCAGCGGCGGCCCGCCACCGACGATGCCGTTCGCACCCATCATGCCGCGGTCGAGGTCGGCGATGTGCATGGAGCCGCCCTTGCCGCCGCAGGAGCCCTCCTTCTTGCCGAAGATCTCGAGCATCATGGCGCGCTCGTCGACGCCCTTGGCGATGCAGTGGCCGTGGCCGCGGTGCGTCGAGGCGATGCGGTCGCGATCGTCGAGATGCATGCACACACCGACCGCCGAAGCCTCCTCGCCGGCGTAGAGATGCACGAAGCCCGGGATGTTGCCGGCCGAGAACTCCTCGTGCACCGCATCCTCGAAGGTACGGATGAGCCGCATGCGGCGATAGGCTTCGACGAGCTGTTCGCGACTGAGCTGCAAGGTCGTCCTCCCCGATCGTCGGAATCGTGCCGTGCCCGGACCCGGGCCTTGCGGCGAGGCTGCTCCCCGTAGCGCCTCCTGTCAAGCCGCGGCCGACAACCGTCCGCGGGGGCGCGGCCGGCGGAGGCGCAACTCTTCGTTAACGGACGGGTGGTAGGTTCGCTGCGGTCGCGGCCGCCGCCGGCCGCAACCTGTCCGGAGAATCCTGCCCATGTTGCGACTGCTCGAACGACCGGCGAAACAGCGCGCCCTGCACCGGGTCGTCCGGCCCTCAGGCAGGGAGCGCCGGTTCCGCGCCGACGATTTCATCCTGACCAAGACCGACGCCAAGGGCCGCATCACCTACGCCAACGACACCTTCCTCGCGGTCTCGGGCTTCCGCGAGTCCGAGGTGCTCGGCGCGCCGCATTCGATCGTGCGGCACCCGGCCATGCCGCGCTGCGTCTTCCAGCTCCTGTGGGAGACGATCTCCTCGGGGCGCGAGCTGTTCGCCTATGTCGTGAACCTGTGCAAGAATGGCGATCACTACTGGGTGCTCGCCCACGTCACGGCGACCACGGACGCCGAGGGCCGGATCGTCGGCTACCACTCCAACCGGCGCTCGCCCGACCGTGCCGCGGTCGCGAAGATCGAGCCGCTCTACGAGAAACTGTGCGCGATCGAACGGAGCCACGGCGACCGCAGGGCCGGCCTCGAGGCCTCGCGCCGCCATCTCGACGAGTTCGTCGCCGAAACGGGGAAGTCGTTCAATGAATTCGTCCTCTCGCTCTGACACCGCTTCGCCGCCCGTGGTGGAACGCCGCCGCAAGGGTTTGCCTGCGTTCGACGGCTCTTCGCTCGGGCTCGGGGTGCTCGGGGCCAGCCTCACCGCCGTGCTGGCGCTCGCCGGTCCCGCCTGGCAGCTCGCCGCGGGCGACGGGCCGACCTGGTCCGGCATCGCGCTGGCCGTCGCGGCGGTCGTCTCCGCGAGCCTCCTCTGGCGGGGCTCGCTGGCGCTCCGCAAGATCGCGCGCGTCTGCAATCGTTCCGCCCGAGGCGACCTCCAGTCGCGGGTCCTGCAGCTGCGCGAGGGTGGCCTGCTCGGTGTGCTGGCACGCGACACGAACCGGATCCTCGACATGCTCGACAGTTTCCTGCGCGAGCTCGGGTGCACCCTCGAGCATGTGGCGAACAACCAGACCTTCCGCCGCATCCTCGAGCGCGGTCTGGTCGGCGAGTACCGTGGCTGGGCCGCGTTCGCGAACAGCCAGATCGACACGATCGCGGAGCGTCTCGGCGAGTTCCGCAGCCTGACCGACCGGTTCGAACAGAAGGTCGAGGCCGTCGCCGAAGACGTCGGTCGCGCGGCCGAGCGGCTCGCCGCCATGGCCGCCGAGCTCGCGACCGCGGCGACGTCGAGCGCCGACGACGTCCGCAACGTCACGGCGGCGGCCGAGCAGCTCGCCGCTTCGGTGCGCGACATCGCCGGCAACGCCGAGATCGCGGCGAAGCTGGTGCGCGAGGCGGCGGACGGTCTCGAACGGTCGCGCGCCTCGTCGCTGCGTCTCGTCGAGGCCGCGGAGCAGATCGGCGCGGTGGTCCAGACGATCCGCGACATCGCGGACCAGACGAACCTGCTCGCCCTCAACGCCACCATCGAGGCGGCGCACGCCGGTGCCGCGGGCAAGGGCTTCGCCGTCGTCGCCTCCGAGGTCAAGAACCTCGCGGGACAGACGGCGGAAGCGACGGACTCGATCCGCCGGCGCGCAGCCGAGGTCCAGGCGGCGATCGGCGAGATCGCCAGCATGCTGGAGCTGGTCGTGGGTGGTGTCGGCAACGCCGATCGGGCGGCCTCGTCCATCGCCGCTGCCGTCGAGCAGCAGAGCGCCGTCGTCCGCGACATCGCCGAGCGCATGCATCAGATGTCCGCTGCCGTGGAGACCGTGGCGGTGGCGGTCGAAGGCGCGCGCGCCGACGGGGCGGCGGAGCAGGGTCGCCGGGCGGCGCTGCGCGCGACCGTGCGCGAGCTCGCGGAACGGGCCGAAACGCTGCGGCAGGAGATCGGGAGCTACATGGCGGCTGCCCGCAGGATCGCCTGACGGGCGCACGCCGTCCCGCCGGCCGCGGGGACGCCGGGCCCGGGGCCGGACCGGCCGGGCCCGGGGACGCCCCCGGGGCCGGGGCTCCGGTCCGGGAGACCTTGGCGGTGCACCCTTTCCATGCGAGACTGGCGCCGGTTACCGGGAAGGTCGCCGTGCGCCGGTTCCTGATCCTGTTCCTCTGCCTCCTGCTCCTGCCGTCCGCCTGGCGCGCTGCCGCGGCGGCCGGCTGCTTCGCGCTCGCCGGGGGAGGCACGCTGCTGCATCCTGCTGCCTTCGTTCCGGCAGCCCTCCCCGCAGGCGTCGATGTGCGGATCGTCTATCTCGGCCATTCCAGCTTCCGGATCGAGAGCCCGGAGGGGGTGACGGCGATCACCGACTACAACGGGACGGTCCGGGCCGACCGTCTCCCCGACATCGTCACCATGAACAATGCCCACGAGACGCACTTCACACCGTTCCCCGAGCCGGAGATCCCGCACGTGCTCCGGGGCTGGAACCCGCAGGGCGGACCTGCGGAGCACGATCTGGTCGTCGGCGACATGCGCGTGCGCAACGTGCCGACGGCGGTGCGCGGTCGCTCCGGGGCGCAGGAACTGTCGAACTCGATCTTCGTCTTCGAGATCGGCGATCTCTGCATCGCCCATCTCGGCCACCTGCACCACGAGCTCACCGACGACCAGCTCGCCGAGCTCGGCCGCATCGACGTCCTGCTCGTGCCCATCGACGGCATCTACACCATGTCGCAGGCGGAGATGGTGCAGGTGATCGAGCAGATCGGCCCGCGGATCGTGATCCCGATGCACTGGTTCGGCAGTGCGCTGCTCGAGCGTTTCCTCGCCCTCGTGCGCGGCCGGTGGGACATCGAGATCCGTGGCGAACCCGTGCTCGACCTCTCGTTGCGCAGCCTTCCCGACCGCCGGGTGATCGTGCTGCCGGGGTTCTGACCCTCCGGGCTGCGGAAAGAACGCGGATCAAGAAGGCCCCGCGGATGGCAGAGGGAGGTCCGGCGCGGTCTCAGGCCTTGCCGATGAGCGCCGCGCTCGAGCAGTGGTAGACCATGTTCGGCGCGCCGAAGCACCAGACGATGTCGTTGTTGAGCTGCGGACGGTAGACCGGCATCTCGCCCTCGAGCGCGAGGCAGGCGCACTGGCCGCAGGAGTCTTTCCCGCAGCAGTCGCGATAGGCGATCAGATAGGCCTGTCCGTCGTCCGGATTGATGCAGCTGCCGACCCAGGAACTCGGCGAGGGATGGCTGCCCGGCGGACAGGTGCTCGGACCGCCGCCGCAGCAGCTGCACATGTAGCCGTCGATGGCGCAGTAGCGCCAGTAGTTGCACTGCGTCGGATCGGTGGTCTGCGCCGTGGCGGCGAAGGCCTCGGCCCGGGCGCGGCGGATGCCGCCCGAGCGGTCCACGGGCAGGATCGGCAGCAGCGCGCCGCCGACGAGCGCGGTGCCGAGCCGGGCGAGCACGCTGCGTCGCGAGCTGCGCTGGGCGACGAGACGGCTCAGCCGTTCGACGCCGCGGTCGAAGAAGCTGCCTGCGGTCATCTCGCTGGACCTCCCCGCGAACACAGGTTCATTCACCGGGCACGTAGAGCAGGAACGGCGAGTCGCCGACGCCCCCGAGCGTGCCCTTCGCCTCGAAGCTGATGGCATCGTGGACGCTGAGCGACGCCTCTTCGCTGAGCGTGAACAGCAGGGGCGCGTCGTCCTGGCTGACGGCCACCGAGGCGGCGTGGTGTTCGAGCGGCACGCGCGCGATGCGCTCGTTCTTCTGCACGTCGAAGACCCACACTTCCTCGCCGGCGTGCTTGTGCGTCCAGCGGTCGCCCTCGTGCATAAGCACGAACAGGCGGTCGGTGGCGGCGTGGTAGGCGGCGAGCTGCCAGCCGCCCGGGCGCCACTTCTCCGCCCGGTCCTCCTCGTTCACGAGCGACCAGCTCTCGTCGACACGCGTCCGTCCCTCCGAAATGTCGACCTCGTAGAGCATGCCCTCGTAGGAGACGAAGAAGGCACGCTGGTCGGCGTGGCTGACGACGCCGTGCTCGAAGACGGGATCTTCCTCGGAATCGAAGAACGGGTCGTTCAGCGTGACTTCGGCCTTCCCTTCCCCGTCGAAGGTGAAATCCGCGAACGAGCCGTCCGGGCAGAGCATCGCGAAGCTGCGGTTGCCGGTCGGGAAGACCAGTCCGCAGCCGGGCGCGTCGATGTCGGCGACGTACCGCCGTTCCGCGAGGTCGACGACGCTGACGCTGGTCGCCGGATCCATGTTGTAGGAGAGCAGATACCGGCCGTCGGGGGTGATGGCCGCGTCCGGCTTCTTGGGCACGACGAGGAAGCGGCCGCGCGGCAGGATCACCTCGCCCGTCGCCTCGAGCGTGTCGACGTCGTAGAAGGTCACGACGTCGACCCGCTCGCCGCGCGTCCCGCGCGACCAGTAGGTCTCGGCGACGTAGAGCTCGCGCGCGTCCGGCGACATGGCCATGTTGGGCACGTAGCCGGTATTGATCATGCCCTTGAAGGTGAGGGTGTCGCCGTCGACGAGGTACACCTTGGACGCGATCAGGTGCGGGAACACCGGATCCAGCACGTAGACCCAGTGCGGGTCCGGCTCCCCGAGGCGCGCTGTCGTGTGCTCCTCGCTGACTTCGAGCTTGGCGCTCTCCGGGAGACCCTCGAGGGACTGCTGGGCGAGGGCCGGGGCCGGAGCCAGAAGAAGCGGCAGGATCGCCGCCATCGCCCGCGAGCGGGTTCTCGCTGTCATCCCGGGACCTCCCAGCTGGCACCTTCCCTCTGCAGCGCGCACGAGTCTACGCCGCTTCGTGGCCAGCGGGTAGCAGCATGCTACTACATGGCCGGGACCGGACGGTCGGCGCGACGATCCGGGCGACCTTCGCGTTAACCGGAATGCAACCGGCCCGTGCGAGACTTCGGGCCGGTACCGGGGAGTGACAGCCATCCGCGCGCTTCCGCCCGCTCTGTTCGCCGTGCTGCTGGCCGCCGCACCGCTGGCGGCGCCTTTCGGCTACTGCTACCGGACGCTCGCCGACGTGGTCTGCTACCCGGCACCCGACCGCGGTCGCGAGGCGCGGTTCACCGGCAGCTATCCGCTCGATTCGAAGGTGCTCCTTCCGTCCGGCACCGCACCCGTCTGCGCGGCCGGGGCAGGCGCCGCCGCCTCTCCGCGCGATCTTCTGGCCGGAGCGGCGGGGGCCACCTCGCCGCCCTGCCCCGTCCCGTCGCCGCCGCAATGAGCGGCCGGGGGCCGCACCTGCGACCCCGGCGACGATTGATCGCTTCCGGCCGGCGCATCATCTTGTCTGCGGCCGGGCTGGCGCGGAGGGACGACCATGTACACCCAGGGGCTGGACGGGAAGATCGGGCCCGTGCGCGAGGCGGAAACGCCCGAGGAGAAGGCGCGCGAGGCCGCGTTCCAGGCGAAGGTCGACGCCGAGATCCGGATCGAGCCCACCGACTGGATGCCGGAGGCCTACCGCAAGACCCTGATCCGCCAGATCAGCCAGCACGCCCATTCCGAGATCGTCGGCATGCTGCCCGAGGGCAACTGGGTGACCCGCGCACCGACGCTGCGGCGCAAGGCGATCCTGCTCGCCAAGATCCAGGACGAGGCGGGCCACGGCCTCTACCTCTATTCCGCCTGCGAGACCCTCGGCCCGAGCCGCGCCGAGCTCGTCGAGCAGCTGCTCGCCGGCCGCGCCAAATACTCCTCGATCTTCAACTATCCGACGCTGACCTGGGCCGACATCGGCGCCATCGGCTGGCTCGTCGACGGTGCCGCGATCATGAACCAGGTGCCGCTGCAGCGCTGCTCCTACGGGCCCTACGCCCGCGCCATGGTGCGGATCTGCAAGGAAGAGAGCTTCCACCAGCGGCAGGGCTACGAGATCATGATGACGCTGGCGAACGGCACCCCCGAGCAGCGGCGGATGGCGCAGGACGCGCTGAACCGCTGGTGGTGGCCGTCGCTGATGATGTTCGGCCCGCCGGACCGCGATTCGGTGCACACCGCCCAGTCGATGAAGTGGAAGATCAAGCGCGTTTCCAACGACGAGCTGCGCCAGCGCTTCGTCGACGTCACGGTGCCGCAGGCCGAACGGCTCGGCCTCACCATTCCCGACCCGCATCTCAAATGGAACGCGGAGCGCGGCCACTACGACTTCGGCGAGATCGACTGGGAGGAGTTCCGCCGCGTGATCTCCGGCGACGGGCCCTGCAACCGCCAGCGCCTCGAGCAGCGCCGGCGCGCCCACGAGGAAGGCGCCTGGGTGCGCGAGGCGGCGATGGCGTATGCGGAAAAGCGCGCCCGGCGGCGCGCCGCCTGAGAACGCGGAGGAGGCGGAGGATGGCGGGCGGCAGCCGCGACTGGCCGATGTACGAGGTGTTCGTGCGACCGCGAAACGGCGTGGCGCACCGGCATGTCGGCAGCCTGCACGCGCCGGATCCGGAGATGGCGCTCGAATGGGCGCGCGACCTCTACGCGCGGCGCGGCGAGGGGACGAGCATCTGGGTGGTGCCGTCCTCGGCGATCACCGCCTCGCGGCCGGAGGACAAGGAGCCGTTCTTCGCGCCCTTCGAGGACAAGGTCTACCGGCACCCGACCCACTACGACATCCCGCCCGACGTCGAGAACATGTGAGGAGGCGGGGATGAAGGGTGATCCCGCGCTCTTCGAATATGTGCTGAGGCTCGGCGACGACAGCCTGATCCTCGGCCAGCGTCTTTCGGAGCTGGTCGGCAAGGCGCCCGAGCTCGAGGAAGAGATGGCGCTCGTCAACATCGCCCTCGATCTGATCGGCCGGGCGCGGCTGCTGCTGACCTACGCCGGCGAGATCGAGGGGGAGGGCCGCGACGAGGACGCGCTCGCCTACCGGCGCGACGTGCCGGATTTCCGCAATCACCTGATCACCGAGCTGCCGAACGGCGATTTCGCGCACACCATCGGCCGGCTGTTCCTGGTCGCCGCCTTCGACGAACAGCTCTACGGCGCGCTGCGCACGTCCGCCGATCCGCGGCTGCGCGAGATCGCCGACAAGGCGGTGAAGGAAACCGCCTACCACCTGCGCCATTCCGGCCAGTGGGTGATCCGGCTCGGTGACGGGACGGAGGAGAGCCGACGGCGGATGCAGAAGGCGCTGGACGATCTCTGGATGTACACGGGCGAGCTGTTCCTGCCCGACGCGTTCGACGAGGAGATGGCGCGGCGCGGCGTGGCCCCGGATCTGCGCACGCTCGAGGAAGGCTGGAACCGGCGGGTCGACGCGGTGCTCGGGGAGGCGACGCTCGCGCGCCCGACGGCGTCCTGGATGCAGCGGGGCGGCAAGGACGGGCGGATGCACACCGAGCATCTCGGCTACGTCCTCGCCGAAATGCAGTTCCTGCAGCGCGCCTATCCGGACGCGACCGCCTGGTGAGGCCGGCCGTGGCGACCGCCGACGCCGTCGCGGAGGACAGGGGCCGCATCGAAGCAGCGCTCGCACGGGTCGAGGACCCCGAGATCCCGTTCCTTTCGATCGTCGATCTCGGCATCCTGCGCGAGGTGCAGTTCGAAGGCGACGGAACCCCGGTCGTCGTCCTCACCCCGACCTATACGGGCTGCCCGGCGACGCGCCTGATCGCGCTGCAGGTCCGCGCGGCCCTCGACCGGGCCGGCTATTCGCATGCCCGCATCGAGACGCGGCTGAGCCCGTCCTGGACGACCGACTGGATCACGGAAGAGGGCCGCCGCAAGCTGCAGGCGGCCGGCATCGCGCCGCCCGTTCCCGGAACCGGCCGCGGTGCCCTGTTCGGTGCCGACCCCGAAGTCGCCTGTCCGCGGTGCGGCAGCACCGACACCGAAAAGGTCTCCGAATTCGGGGCTACCGCCTGCAAGGCGCTCTGGCGCTGCCGCGCCTGCCGCGAGCCGTTCGAATATTTCAAGTGCCTCTGACGGCGCCCCCCGGGGCACGGCCGGAAACGCCGGCGCGAAAACCGTTGACAGCCGGGCGGAGTGCCCGTTTGCTCGGCGCGCAACGGGCAGGGAGCTTTCCGATGACACAGCGTCTTCTCGCCGGCTCCGCGGCCGTCGCGCTCGGCCTGTTCCTGGCTGGTCCGGCGCTCGCCGCGGGCAAGCTCACCCTCTACTGCAGCCCGCAGGAAGAGTGGTGCCAGCTCATGGTCACCCAGTTCGAGAAGGAAACCGGCATCAAGGTGGCGATGACGCGCAAGAGCTCGGGCGAGACCTTCGCGCAGATCCGGGCCGAGCGGGACAACCCGAAGGGCGACATCTGGTGGGGCGGCACGGGCGATCCGCACCTGCAGGCGGCCGAGGAAGGGCTGACCGAAGCCTACGATTCGCCGATGCTCGCCGAACTGCACGACTGGGCGGTCCGTCAGCACGAGGCGGCGAACGGGCGCACGGTCGGGATCTACGCGGGCGCGCTCGGCTACGGCTACAACACCGAGCTGCTCGCGGCGAAAGGGCTGCCGGAGCCGAAGTGCTGGGCCGACCTGATCCGGCCCGAGTTCCGCGGCGAAGTGCAGATGGCGAATCCGAACAGTTCGGGCACGGCCTACACCATGCTCGCGACCGTCGTGCAGCTGTTCGGCGAGGACGAAGGTTTCGAGTTCCTGAAGAAGCTGCACATGAACATCAACCAGTACACCAAGTCGGGCTCGGCGCCGATCAAGGCCGCGGCGCGCGGCGAGACTACGGTCGGCATCGTCTTCCAGCACGACGCGGTGACACAGAAAGTGGCCGGCTTCCCGATCAAGGTGGTGAGCCCGTGCGAGGGGACCGGCTACGAGATCGGCTCGATGAGCATCATCGCCGGCGCCCGCAATCTCGAAGAAGCGAAGATGTGGTACGACTTCGCGCTCCGGGCCGACGTGCAGGAGATGGCGCGGCAGGCCCAGGCCTATCAGGTGCCGTCGAACCGCAACGCCTCGCCGCCGCCGGAGGCGCCGAAGCTCGACGAGATCAAGCTGATCGACTACGACTTCAAGAAGTACGGGTCGTCGGACGAGCGCACCCGCCTGCTCGAGAAGTGGGAGAAGGAAGTCAACGCGCTCCCGCGCTGAACGCGTGACACCGCGACTGTCGACGGAGAGCGGCCTGCGGCGCGAGGTGGGAGCTCTGCTCCTCCTCGCGTTCGCGGGTTTCGTGCTGCTGCCCTGGTACGCGGTCGAAGACGGCTTCTTCTCCTTCGTCTGGCTGCTCGACGGCTGGGCGGCCGACCGGGACTACGCACCCGCCCTGTTCCAGGTCCTCTGGCACGGCCGCTGGTGGCTCGCGCCGCTTCCCTTCCTGCTGCTGCCGGCGCTCTTCGCCCTGTCGGGCACGGCGCCGCGCCGGGAACGGGCGCACTGGCCGGTCCTTGCCGGAACGGCGACGCTCCTGTGGCTCGCGCTTCAGGGGCTCGCCATCGACCACAGGGGCTGGGCGTGGCCGCTGCTCGCGGAGCTCTTCGGCCCGCTCGGGGCGCGCCAGTACGGCATGGGCTGGGGCGCCCTCTGCCTCGCGCTGGCGGCGCTGTTCCTCATCACTCAGGGGCTCGCCGACCGGGGTGCGGCCAAGGGTGACGCCTTCGTCGTCGGCAGCATCGGCCTCGTCGTCGCCCTCGTCGCACTGTTCATCTTCTTCCCGATCCTGCAGGTGCTGGAGAGCGCGCTCCTCGACGACGACCGGCACTTCGCGCCGGGGGTCTTCCTCGCCAAGCTGACGGACACGAAGATCTGGGGGCTCGGCTGCCTCACGACCGGCTACCGCTGCGGCGTCGCGTGGAACACCCTGCTGCTCGCCATCCTGACGGGTGCCGGCACGACGCTCCTCGGTCTCGCCTTCGCGCTCATCGTCACGAGGACGCGGTTCCGCGGCAAGCGGGTCCTGCGCATGCTGACGGTCCTGCCGATCATCACCCCGCCCTTCGTCGTCGGCCTCGCCATCATCCTGCTGTTCGGCCGCTCCGGCACCGTCACCCAGCTCGTCGCGGACCTGCTCGGCGTCGAAGCCGGCCGCTGGATCTACGGTCTGCCCGGCATCTGGTTCGCGCAGATGCTGGCCTTCACCCCGATCGCGTTCCTCGTGCTGATCGGCGTCGTCGAGGGCGTGAGCCCGTCGCTCGAGGAGGCGGCACAGACGCTCCGGGCCGATGCCTGGACGACCTTCAGCACCGTGTCCCTGCCGCTCATGCGGCCCGGCCTCGCCAACGCCTTCCTGCTCGGCTTCATCGAGAGCATGGCCGATTTCGGCAATCCGCTGGTGCTCGGCGGCAATTACGAGGTGCTGTCGACCGAGATCTTCTTCGCCATCGTCGGCGCGCAGCACGACGAGGGGCGCGCGGCCGTGCTCGCCATCATCCTGCTCGGCTTCACGCTGCTCGCGTTCTGGGCCCAGCAGCAGTGGCTCGGCCGCCGCACCTACACCACCGTCACCGGCAAGGGCGATGTCGGGATCCCGCTCCCGCTGCCGCGGCCGGTCGAGTGGCTCTGCAAGGGCGTGGCGCTGCCCTGGGCGGCGCTCACTGCCGTCATCTACGCCATGATTCTCTTCGGCGGCTTCGTGAAGATCTGGGGACGCGACCACACCTTCACGCTCGAGCATTACCTGCATGCCTTCTCGATCACGGCCGGCGAGCACGGGCTCGTCTGGTCCGGATCGGCCTGGAACAGCTTCTTCACGACCATCGAGATCGCCGCCGTCTCGGCGGTGCCGACCGCGGCGATCGGCCTGCTCACCGCCTGGCTGCTGACCCGTCAGCAGTTCGCCGGCAAGCGGCTGTTCGAGTTCGGCACCATGCTGAGCTTCGCGATCCCGGGCACCGTGATCGGCGTCTCCTACATCCTCGCGTTCAACGTCCCGCCCATCGAGCTCACCGGAACCGGGATCATCCTGATCGTGTCCTTCATCTTCCGGAACATGCCCGTCGGCGTGCGCGCCGGGATCGCCACATTCGCGCAGCTCGACCCGAGCCTCGACGAGGCGTCGCTGACACTCCGGGCCTCGACCTGGACGACCCTGCGGCGGATCCTGCTGCCGCTCCTGAAACCCGCCATGCTGGCGGCCCTGGTCTATGCCTTCGTGCGCGCCATGACGGCGGTGAGTGCCGTGGTCTTCCTCGTGAGCGCCAACTACGATCTCGCCACCAACTACATCCTCGGCCGGGTCGAGAACGGCGACTACGGCCTCGCCATCGCCTACAGCTCGGTGCTGATCGTCGTCATGCTGGTGGCGATCGGTCTCGCGCAGCTCGTGATCGGCGAGCGGCGGCTGGGCCGCCGCGCCGCGCCGCTTCCCGTGGAGCAGACGGCATGACCGCCCCGCCGCGCCTCCGTTTCGAGCATGTCGGCAAACGTTTCGGCGAAGTGGTGGCGGTCGACGACGTCAGCTTCGAGGTCGCGACGGGCGAGCTCGTCACCCTGCTCGGGCCCTCGGGGTGCGGCAAGACCACGACGCTCCGCATGATCGCCGGGCTCGAGCTGCCGACCTCGGGCCGGATCTTCATTGCCGGCGAGGAGGTGACGACGCTGCCGGCGACCGCCCGCGACGTCGCCATGGTGTTCCAGTCCTACGCCCTGTTCCCGCACATGACGGTGCTGGAGAACGTCGCCTACGGGCTTGTCGTCTCGGGCATGCGCCGGCGGGAAGCGGCGGAGCGGGCCGAGCACGCCCTCGGACTGGTGGGGCTCGCGGGCTACGGCCTGCGCATGCCGGCCGAACTCTCGGGCGGCCAGCAGCAGCGGGTGGCGGTCGCCCGCGCCATCGTGCTCGAACCCCAGATCCTGCTCTTCGACGAACCGCTCTCCAATCTCGACGCCAAGCTGCGGCGGCGGGTGCGCGAGGACATCCGCGAGCTGCAGCAGAAGCTCGGCATCACCTCGGTCTACGTCACCCACGACCAGGCCGAGGCGCTCGCGATTTCGGACCGCGTGATCGTGATGCGGGAAGCGCGCATCGCCCAGATCGGCGGCCCGCGCGATCTCTACGAACGCCCGGCCGACGCGTTCGTCGCCGACTTCATCGGCGATGCCAACCTCCTGCCCTGCACGATCGAGGCCCTGCATTCCGACACCGCGACCGTCCGCCTCGGCCACATCGTCCTGCAACTGCCCGCCCGCGGCCTCGGCCCGGGACCGGCGCTGCTCGCCGTGCGGCCGCAGCGGATCCGCCTCCTCGCCCCCGATCCGGGGCGGCTCGAAGGCAGGGTGGCGAAGGCCTCCTATCTCGGCAGCCACATGGAGTACGAGATCGAGAGCGAGGTCGGGCCGCTGTTCGTGACCGATCCCGAGGTGACCTCTCCCCGCCCGGTCGGGACATCCGTCGGCATCGGGATCCCCGCGGACGGCGCGGCGCTGGTCCCGTCGAGCGAAGAGTTTCGAGTGAATTCAATCTGAAATGGTTCCATTTGGCGGGTGGCTCCCGGCCGCCTAGAGAAGCGGCGCATCGGAACCGGACCACAACGGGAGACACGCCGCATGCCGAACATGGACCGCCGCACCTGCCTGCTGTTCGCCGCCGCCTCGACGGCGCTCGCCGTGGCCTTTCCCGCCCGGGCACAGGAGCAGGTGGTCAACGTCTACAATTCGCGACACTACGGCACCGACGAGATCCTCTGGAACGCCTTCACCGAGAAGACGGGGATCCGGGTCCGGGTCGTCGAGGGCAGCCACGACGAGCTGATCCAGCGGCTCGCGACCGAAGGCGAGAACACCCCTGCCGACGTGCTGATCACCGTCGATGCCGGCCGCCTCGCCTTCGCCGCCGGCAAGGACCTGCTGCAGCCCGTGACCAGCCCGGTGCTCGAGGCCAGCGTCCCGGAGCACCTCCGCCATCCCGACGGCCTCTGGTGGGGCCTCGCCATGCGCGCGCGCATCATCGTCTACGCGAAGGACCGGGTCGATCCCTCGGAGCTGCGCACCTACGAGGATCTCGCCGATCCGAAGTGGAAGGGTCGCGTGCTCGTGCGCAGCAGCACCAACGTCTACAACATCAGCCTCGTGGGTTCGATCCTCGCCGCCAACGGTCCGGAGAAGACCGAGGAATGGTGCCGCGGCCTCGTCGCCAACATGGCACGCCCGCCGGAGGGAGGCGACACCGACCAGATCAAGGCCGTCGCCGCCGGGGTCGGTGATGTCGCAATCGTCAACAGCTACTATTTCGCGCGGCTCGCCGCATCGGAGAAGCCGGAAGACCGTGAGATCGTCGAGAAGCTCGGGGTGATCTTCCCGAACCAGGACGACCGCGGCACGCATGTGAACATCTCCGGCGCCGCGGTGACGAAGTCCGCGCCGCACCGCGAGAACGCGATTGCGCTTCTCGAGTATCTGGTGTCGCCCGAAGCGCAGCGCTACTTCGCCGACGTCAGCCTCGAGTATCCGGTGAACCCTGCGGTCGAGCCGCATCCGGTGCTGAAGGGTTTCGGCTCGTTCAGGCAGGACACGCTGAATGCCGCGCGCTACGCCGAGCTCGCCGACGAGGCGGTCCGCATCATGGACCGCTGCGGCTGGCGCTGATCACCTTCCATCGCCGCCACATGCGAAGGGCCGCCCCCGCCGGGCGGCCCTTTTCCGTGCCCGCTGCGACGGTCGCTCAGCCGAGGCTGCGCTCGCGGCGGTCGGTCATGCGTACGAGCAGCACGACCGGCACGAGGCCGGCGGCGACGATGAAGAGCGAGGGGAGCGCGGCACCGTCGAGACGTTCGGTGGTGGCGAGGCGGAAGGCCTCGATCGCCAGCGTGTCGAAGTCGAACGGCCGCAGGATCATCGTCGCCGGCAGTTCCTTCATCACGTCGACGAAGACCAGCAGGAGCGCGCTCACGAGGCTCGGCCGCAGCAGCGGCAGGTGCACGCGCGAGAAGACCTCGAGCGGCCGCGAGCCGAGGGAGCGGGCGGCATCCTCGAGGTTCGCGCCGATCTTGGCGAACCCGGCTTCGAGCGGCCCGTAGGCGACGGCGAAGAAGCGCACGAGATAGCCGTAGAGTACGGCGAGCAGGGTGCCGCCGACGAAGAGACCGCGGGTGCCGGAGAGGTCGGCGAGCAACCCGTCGACGGATCCCACGACGAGCAGAATGCCGACACCGATGACGGCGCCCGGCACCGCATAGCCGAGCGTGGCGACGCGCGCGAGCTGCTGGCCGAGCCCGGTCGCGTCGCGACGGACCGTGAAGAGGGCGACGATGGCGGTGAACGTCAGGAACAGCGCCGCCAGGGCGCCGAGCAGCACGGTGTTGCGCCCGAGCGCGAGCAGCTTCGCGGCCGAGGGGGTGTCGCTGCTGCCGATCGCCATCGCCACCAGCACCACGGCCGGCAGCAGGAACCCGAAGAGGATCGGCAGCAGGCAGGCGAGCGTGGCAGCGGCGGCCCGCCAGCCGACAAGACGCGGCAGGGTCTTGCGGAAGATGTGCGTGGTGGGTGCCGCGAAGCGGGCGCGCCCGCGGAGCCCGCGTTCGGTCAGCATCACCGCGAGCACGAAGAGCAGCAGCAGCGAGGACAGCTGCGCCGCCGCCACCGGGCTGCCGAGAGCATACCAGGCGCGGTAGATGCCGGTCGTGAAGGTGCGCACGCCGAAATAGGAGACGGCGCCGAAGTCGGCGAGCGTCTCCATCAGCACGAAGGCGATCCCGGCCGCCACCGCCGGGCGCGCGAGCGGCAGCCCGACCCGCTGGAAGGCGCCGAAGCCGCTGCACCCGAGCGTGCGGCTGACCTCGAGCGCGCACTGCGACTGCTCGACGAACGCCGCCCGCGCGAGCGTGTAGACATAGGGGTAGAGCGCCATCGACAGCACGAAGACGGCGCCGCCCACCGAGCGGATCTCCGGGAACCAGTAGTCACGGACGCTCCAGCCGGTGATCCCGCGCAGCCAGCTCTGGACCGGCCCGGTGACCTGGAGGAAGTCGGTGTAGGCGTAGGCGAGCACGTAGGCCGGCATGGCGAGCGGCAGCAGCAGCGCCCAGGCGAACAGCCGCCGGCCCGGGAAGCGGTACATGGTGACGAGCCACGCACAGCCGGAGCCGACCACGCAGGTGACGGCGCCTACACCGAGGCAGAGGACGAGGCTGTTCCCGACGTATTCGGCGAGGACGGTCGCCGCGAGATGGCGGATCAGCCCGTCGTCCCAGCGCCCGAGATGGGCGAAGACGGCGAGCACCGGCGCGGCGACGACGAGCGTCAGCGCGATCACCGGGGCGAGCCGCACGAGCGCACGCGCCGTCGGCCACGCCGCCGGTCCCGAGCGTCCCGTCCCTGCCGTGCCGACCGCCGCCATTACCACCACGCCGCTGCGATCCGGCCCCGGCCGGATCCCGCACCGGCAAACTAGCGGGCAGGTCTTGCACTGCCAAGGCGGGAGTGTGATTTCGACGCGGGCGAAATGCCCGGAAACATTCTGGAATCGTTCCAGACTTCGCGATGTCCGCCACCGGCGAAGAACTCTGTCCGCTCTGCCTCCGACCGCTCGGCGACGGAAGCAACGTCGACCGGCATCACCTCGTCCCGAAGAGCGAAGGCGGCCGGCAGACCGTCCGCATGCATCGCATCTGCCACCGCAAGATCCACAGCCTGTTCGACGAGCGCGAACTCGCCCGCAACTTCGCCGACATGGAGCGCCTGCGGGCGCATCCGGAGATCCGCCGGTTCGTCGAATGGGTGCGCCGCCGGCCGCCGGAGTTCCACGCCCGCACCGAGCCCACACGTACGCAGCGGCAACGCCGGCGCGGGCGGAGATGCTGATTCGGGCCAAAGCCCCGGCCCCGGCGCCGCGTTGCAGCCTGCGGAACTCAGCGGAGCGCACCGGACCTCGCCGTCACTCCCGTCGCTTCGAGCCAGGCCGTGACGGTGGGGAGGATGCGGCGGACGATCTCGGCGACGCCTTCCGCCGTCGGGTGCAGGCCGTCGGGCTGGACGAGTTCGGGGCGCTGCACCACGCCGTCGAGGAAGAACGGGTAGAGCGGCACGCCGTAACGTGCGGCGAGGCGCCGGTAGACGGCGGCGAAGGCTTCGGCGTACTCCGGTCCGAGATTGGGTGGCGCCAGCATGCCCGCGAGCATGACGCGCATCCCGCGCGCCTGTGCCCGCCCGACGATCGCCGCGAGATTGGCCTCGAGCTGATCGACCGGCAGCGCCCGCAGCGCGTCGTTGGCGCCGAGTTCGACGATCAGATGCGTGGGCTCTTCGGCGAGCACCCAGTCGAGGCGCGCGAGGCCGCCGGCGGACGTGTCACCGGAGACACCGGCGTTCAGCACCTCGCAGTCGAAGCCGGCGGCCCGCAGCGCCTGCGCGAGCTGCGCCGGAAAGGCGGCATCCAGCGGCAGGCCGTAGCCGGCGGTGAGCGAATCGCCGAGCACCGTGATCCGGCAGACCGGCGCGGCCGTAGCCAGAGCCGCCCAGAGTGGCAGCGCGGCGAAGACCTTGCCGGCCCGCCGCCGGTCCATCACTTCGCCACCCGGAGCGGCATATCCGGAACGGTGCATGATTCGTCTCCGCGACGTCCATCTGACGCTCGCCAGCGCAGCGGGGCCCGTGCCGATCCTGCGCGGCATCGATCTCGCGATCGCCCGCGGCGAGACCGTGGGCATCCTCGGCCGCTCCGGCGCCGGCAAGTCCAGCCTGCTCGCCATCATCGCCGGCATCGAACGCGCCACCTCCGGCGAGGTCGAGGTCGACGGCGAGCGCCTCGACCGGCTCGACGAGGACGGTCTCGCCCTGTTCCGCCGCCGGCGGGTCGGCATCCTGTTCCAGACGTTCCATCTGGTGCCGACGATGACCGCCGTCGAGAACGTCGCCCTGCCGCTCGAGCTCGCCGGCCGGCCGCGGGCTCTCGACCGCGCCGCGGAGCTGCTCGCCGAAGTCGGCCTCGGCGAGCGGCTGCAGCACTATCCCGCCCAGCTCTCGGGCGGCGAGCAGCAGCGGGTGGCCCTCGCCCGCGCCATCGCCAACGAACCGGCGCTGCTGCTCGCGGACGAACCCACGGGCAATCTCGACCCGGAGACCGGCGACCGGGTGATGGATCTCGTCCTCGATCTGCAGCGGCGGCTCGGCAGCACGCTCGTGGTCGTCACCCACGAGGAGGCGGTGGCGCGCCGTCTCGGCCGTCTCGTGCGGATGCACGGCGGGCGGATCGTATCGTGAGGGAGGCCCGCTCTTCCTGGCCCGCGCGGCTGGTCGCACGCTGGCGGCTCGCGGCACGGCTCGCGGCCCGGGACCTGCGCGGCGGACGCACCGGCTTTCTCGTGTTCGTCGCCTGCCTCGCGCTCGGGGTCGCCTGCATCGCCGCCGTCGGTCTCGCCGATCGCAGCGTCGTCGAGACGGTCCGCCGCGACGGCCGGATCCTGCTCGGCGGCGACCTCGTCGTCTCCGCCGTCAACCAGCCGCTCGACGAGCCCACGCTCCGCACGCTGCACCCGCCCGGAGCGCGCCTCGTGCGCTCGGTCCACACCCACACCTTCGCGACCGCCGCGGGCGGGCGCAGCCTCGCCGTCTCGCTCCGGGCCGTCGGCCCCGGCTGGCCGCTTTACGGCGAGGCGGAGCTCGATCCGCCGCAGACCATCGGACGGGCGCTTTCGGACGGCGGTGCCGTGGTCGAGCGGACGCTGCTCGCGCGCCTCGGCGTCGGCATCGGCGACCGGCTGCGGATCGGCCGGAGCGAGGTCGAGATCCGCGCCGTGCTCGTCCGGGAACCCGATCGTGTCGGCGGGCTGCTCGCGATCGGGCCGCGGGTGATCGTCGATCTCGCGACCCTCGAGCGAGCCGGGATCCTGCTGCCCGGTGCGCTCGCCCGTTACCGTTACCAGTTCGCGCTGCCGGACGGGCGCGATGCGGAACGGACCGCCGCGGAGATCCGTACCCGCTTTCCCGAGGCCCGCTTCCAGGTGCAGACGGCCGCGGACGTCGAGCCGCGCATCCGCCGGTTCACCGACCGGCTCGCGAGCTACCTCACCCTCGCTGCCCTCTCGGTGCTGCTCGTCGGCGCCCTCGGCATCGCGCTCGCCGTCCACGCCTGGCTCGCGGGCAAGACCGGCGTCGTCGCGACCCTCAAGTGCCTTGGCGCCACGAGCGGCGACATCCTGCGCGTGTTCGCCCTCGAAACGGGTCTCTTCGCCCTTCTCGGCACCGTCTGCGGCCTGCTCGCCGGCGCCGCGGTGCCGGCGGTCCTGCTCGGTCTGTTCGGCGACGCGCTGCCATGGCGCATCAGCTTCGTGCCGGCAGCGGGTCCGCTCCTCGTCGCCGCCGGCATCGGGGTTCTGACGGTCGCGGTCGTGAGCGTGTTGCCGCTCCTTCGGGCCCGACGCGTTCCGGCCTCGGGGCTGTTCCGGTCGCTCGTCGAACCCGTGCGCGCGACCGGCCCGGCGGCGCTGCTCCTGCTCGGCCTGCTGGCGTCCGCTGCCGCCGGGCTCGCGGTCCTCGCGGTGCCGCGCACCGGCGTCGGCATGGTCTTCGTCGCCCTGCTCCCGCCCCTGCTCGCGCTGCTGTGGGGCCTCGCCCTCGCCATCCGCCGGGCCGCCCGCAGCCTCGCAGCAAGGCTCGCCACGGTGCGCTGGCGCCTCGCCTTCGGCGCGCTGGCGCGGCCCGGCTCGCCCGCCGTGGGAGTCGTCGTGGCGCTCGGCGCCGGCCTCGCCGTGCTGGTCACCGTCTCCCTGGTCGAGGCGCGGCTGCGTGACGAGATCGCCCGGCAGCTCCCGCAGCGCACCGCCGCCATGTTCCTGATCGACATACAGCCCGGCCAGCGGGAAGCGCTGCACGCGCTCGTGGAGCGGACGCCCGGGGCGGAGCTCCTGCAGGAGGCGCCCGTGGTCCGCGCGCGGGTCGTCGCGATCGGCGGCAGGCCGGTCGAGGACGTCGAGGTGGCCGAGGACGTCCGCTGGACGGTGCAGCGGGAGCGGGCCCTCACCTGGCGCGCCGAGCCGCCCGAAGCCGGGCTCGTGGCCGGCGAATGGTGGCCGGCGGACCATTCCGGACCGCCCCTGCTGTCGATCGAGGAGCGGGTCGCGCGCGGCTACGGCGTCGGTGTCGGCGACACGATCGCGTTCAACATCCTCGGCCGCCCGGTCGAGGCGCGGATCGCCAACATCCGCCCCGAAATCGACTGGCGGCAGGGCCGCATCGACTTCGTCTTCATCCTCTCGCCGGGCCTGCTCGAAAGCGCACCCGCGACCTGGATCGCCGCCCTCGATCTTCCCGCCGCGGCCGAAGCGGGCTTCGTCGACGCGCTCGCACAGCAGTTGCCGAACGTCACCCCGATCCCCATGCGCGAGGTGGTGGCGCAGGTCGGGGAGGTGATCGGGCGGATCGGCATCGCGCTTCGCCTCGTGGCGCTGCTCGCGGTCCTGGGCGGCCTGCTCGTGCTCGCGGGCGCGATCGGTGCGAGCCGGCGGCGTCACCGCTACGAGACGGTGCTCTACAAGACGCTCGGCGCCACCCGGCGCGAGGTGACGGCGATCTTTCTCGCCGAGTACGCGGTCCGCGGCATCGCCGCGGCGCTGGTCGCGCTGATCTTCGGCGCCGTCGGCGCCTGGCTCGTCCTGCGCCTGCTCGCCGATCTGTCCTTCGCCTTCGCCCCGCTCGCGGTGGCCACGGTCCTCGGGCTCGGCGTCGGTCTCGTGCTGCTCGCGGGCGCGCTCGGCATCCGCGGGGTGGTGCGCGTTCGGGCGGCACGGATCCTCTCGGCCGGGACGCTGCCCTGAGCGGCCGCCTCAGTCGCCGACGAGCCCGCGCTCCCGGAGATAGCGCAGCAGCGCCACTGCATTGTTGTGCTCGCGATCGCGCGCCGCGAACAGCAGCGTCACCGGATCGTGCCCGCGGAGGATCCGGAGCAGCCTCTCCACCGCCTCCGGTCGCGCGTCGAGTTCGGCCGCGTAACGGCGGCAGAACTCCCCGAACTTGGCCGGATCGTGCGCGAACCAGCGGCGGAGATCGCGGCTCGGCGCGATCTCCCTGAGCCATTCGTCGACCCCGGCCTCGCCCTTGCCGATCCCCCGCGGCCACATGCCGTCCACGAGCACCCGGAAGCCGTCGGACGCCTCCGGCTGGTCGTGGATCCGTTTGAGCCGGATCACGGCTCACACCCCGGACGGCTCTCGCCAGATCCTCTCCAGCACTTCCAGGGCGTCGGCGGGAAGCGGTCCGAGTTCGAAGGCCGCGAGCGCCTCGTCGAGATGGGCGAGCTCGGCGAAACCGAGTACGAGCGTGTCGACGGCTGGCTGGGCGAGCGCGAACCGGATGGCGGTCTGGGCGCGGGTGCCCCAGCGGTCGCCGAGCTCCGCGAACAGGCGCGCGGCGCGGGCGTGCTCCTTCTCCACCTCCGCATCCGGCGTGATCGGGATCTCGCGTCCGTGCCGCTCGGGGCTCGCGAGCGCTCCACCCGCCAGCACGCGGATCGCCATCACTCCCATGTCGGCCGCCTCGCAGGCCCCGAGGATGCCCGAGAAGTCCTGCCCGCCCCAGGCGGGGCGGATGCCGGCGGCGCTCGGGTTCAGCATGTTGAAGTAGACCTGCGCGGTGTCGAAGCGGCCGGAGCGCAGGACTTCGAGGATCGCCGGCGTCTCGCCGAGGGCGGTCAGGCCGATCCGGTCGAACTTCCCCTCGCTGCGGAGTTCGTCGAGCGTGTCGGCGATCCCGCCCGGCCGCAGCACGTCCTCCGGCGAGACGCGGCCGTTGCCGGTCGCCGCGGCGATGGGATTGTGGAGCTGGTAGAGCGGCACCCGCGCGAGCCCGAGCCGCTCCAGGCTCTCGGCCAGCTTCCGCCGGATCTGCGCGGGAAAGCTCGCCGGGTCGTCGGTCTCGAGGCGGAACTTGGTGGAGACGTGCGGCCTCGGCCCGAGCTTCGGCAGCAGCCGGCCGATCGTCCGTTCGCTCTCGCCGCCGCCGTAGTCGTGGGCGGTGTCGATCCAGTTGCAGCCCGCAGCCGTCACCCGTCGCAGCGCTTCGAGGCGCACCTCCTCGGGCGGATTGACGAGGATCCCCCCGACATAGCCGCCACCCAGCGTCAGCACCGAGATCTCGATTCCCGTGCGCCCGAACCTGCGATAGAGCATCATCCGCCCCCCCTCTGGTTTTCGCGACGCGCCGGCACGAGCGGCGGTTCCGCCGCGCGCCGACGCGGACACCTGGCACTCGCTTCGGGACCTTCGGAACCCCGGTGGCGGCCGGTGCGACCGCCGGACCTCCCGTCGCAGGCGGAAGCCTAGCCGCTCGTTCCGCGCGATCAAGCTTGCAAGCCGCGCCGACACGCCGCGGACGCGCCCGCGACGCGGCGGGCCCGCGCGGCAGAGTCGGACTGCACTAGCTGCCGCCGCGCTCGCCCGGGGCCAGAAGGGCCTCGAGGCGCCGCTTTTCTTCCTCCGACAGCTCCGGCTCGGAGGTCGCGTCCTCGCGCGGCCTGCGGCGCAGATACCAGCCGACGCCGAACGCGGCCACGGCCAGCACCGCGAACGGCCCCGCCCAGAGAAGCCAGGTCGAGGGCTCGACGGGCGGCTTCAGCAGCACGAACTTGCCGTAGCGGTCGACGAGGAACTGCCGGATCTCCTCGTCGCTGTCGCCGGCCACGAGACGCTCGCGGACGATCTTCCGGAGATCCTTCGCGAGCGGTGCGTCCGAATCGTCGATCGACTGGTTCTGGCAGACGAGGCAGCGCAGCTCCTGACCCAGCGCCCGCGCCCGCGCTTCGAGGGCGGGGTCTGCGAGCATCTCGTCCGGCGAGACGGCGCCCCGCGGAGCGCCTGCGGCCAGCACCAGCACGAGTGCGAAGACCAGGGCGGCGAGCGGTTTCATCCGGTCTCTCCGCGCAGCTCGCGCAGGAGCGGCAGGATGGTCCGCTCGATGTCCCGCGGCATCATCGGCCCGACGTGCCTGTAGCGGATCCGCCCGTCGCGATCGATCACGAAGGTCTCGGGCACACCGTAGACGCCCCACTCGATCCCGACCCGCCCGTCGCGATCCTGTCCGATGTAGCGGAACGGATCACCGAGCTGATCGAGGAAGGCTTTCGCGTCGGCCGGCTGGTCCTTGTAGTTGATGCCGTGCACGACCACCCCCTCCTCTTCGGCGAGCCGGGTGATGATCGGATGCTCGGCCCGACACGGCACGCACCAGGAGGCCCAGACGTTCACGAGCATCGGCTCGCCGCCGAGGTCGGCGCGCGAGAAGCCGTGATCGTCGCGGCCGGGGATCGGCGGCAGGGCGAACTCCGGCGCCGGCCTGTCGATCAGCGCCGACGGCAGCACGCGGGCGTCGCGGGTCAGCCCCCAGGCGAGGAACACCGCCGCCGCCGCGAAGACGGCGAGCGGCAGCAGATAGAGCCAGATGCGGCGCCGCCCGGCTCCGGCGGGAGCGGTCGTGCGGGTCTCTTCGGAGAGCGGGGTCGTGCCGCCGCTCATGCCGGCGCCCCGCGCGGCACCGCCGCCCTCGCGCGGCTCGGTGCCCCGACCCTGAGCCTGCGGTCGGTCAGAGAGATCAGCCCGCCGATCGCCATGATGCCCGCGCCGCCCCAGATCCAGAAGACGAGCGGATTGACGTAGAGCCGCACCGTCCAGCCCTCGCCGCTGCGATCGCCCAGCACGAAATAGAGATCGCGCAGCAGGTTCGTGTCGATGCCGGCTTCGGTCGTGGTCTGGCGCTCGACCGGGAAGAAGCGCTTCTCGGAGTGCAGGACGGTGACGAGCTCGCCGTCACGGTTCGCCTCGAAGGTGCCGCGCTGGGCCACATAGTTCGGCCCCCGCACCTCGGACACGCCGAGGAAGCGCACTTCGTAGCCCGCGATCTCCACCGTCTGCTGCGGCTCCATCACCAGGATCTTCTCGACCCGGCCGGTGCTGGACGCGGTGATGCCGAGGACGATCACGCCGAGACCGAGATGCGCCACCGTCATGGCGAGCGCGGAGCGCGGCAGGCCCGCAAGGCGCTGCAGGCTGCGGGCGAGCGGGATCCGGAACAGGGCGATGCGCTCGGCGAGCTCGACCAGCGAGCCGACGGCGACCCAGGCGGCGAGCGCGAAGCCGAAGGCGGCGAGCGGCGCGCGCCAGTCGACAAGCGCGAGGTGCAGCAGCGCGGCCGCGGCCGCGGCGGCTGCGGCGAGCCACAGCCGCTGCAGCACGCCCGGGAGATCGCCCCGCTTCCAGGCGAGCATCGACCCGACCGGCACCGCGAGCAGCAGCGGCACCATGACCGGCACGAAGGTGGCATCGAAATAGGGCGGGCCCACGGAGATCTTCTCCCCGGTCACCGCTTCGAGCCCGAGGGGATAGAGCGTGCCGAGGAAGACGGTCGCCGTCGCCGTCCCGAGCAGGAGATTGTTGAGCACGAGCGCGCCCTCGCGCGACACGGGTGCGAAGGCCGGACCGCTCTGCATGGACGGCGCCCGCCAGGCGTAGAGCGCAAGCGAACCGCCGACGGCGAGGAGGAGCAGCATCAGGATGAAGACGCCGCGTGCCGGATCGGACGCGAAGGCGTGCACCGACGTAAGCACGCCGGAGCGCACGAGGAAGGTGCCGAGCAGCGACAGGGCGAAGGTCAGGATCGCGAGCAGGATCGTCCAGTTCTTGAGGGTCCCGCGCTTCTCGAGCACGATCGCCGAATGCAGGAGCGCCGTCCCGGCGAGCCAGGGCATGAAGGAGGCGTTCTCGACCGGATCCCAGAACCACCAGCCGCCCCAGCCGAGCTCGTAGTAGGCCCACCAGCTGCCGAGGGCGATGCCGAGGGTGAGCGCCACCCAGGCCGCCAGCACCCACGGCCGCAGCCAGCGTGCCCAGCTCGGGTCGACGCGGCCCTCGAGCAGCGCCGCCATGGCGAAGGAATAGGCGGTCGAGAAGCCGACGTAGCCGAGGTAGAGCATCGGCGGGTGCATCGCGAGACCCGGATCCTGGAGGATCGGATTGAGCCCGCGACCGTCGGGCGGCGCCGGATCGAGGCGCTCGAAGGCGTTCGAGGTGAAGAGCATGAAGGCGAGGAAACCGAACGCGATCAGCCCCTGGATCGCCAGCACCCGGGCGGTGAAGGAGGGCGGGAGCTGGCGGCCGAAGACGGCGATGCCGCAGCCGAAGAGGGCGAGGATCCACACCCAGAGGACCAGCGAGCCCTCGTGATTGCCCCACACGCCCGCGAACTTGTAGAGCACGGGCTTGGTGGAATGGGAGTTCTGGAACACGTTGGCGACCGAGAAGTCGTCGACGAGGTGCGCGTGGATCAGCGCCACGAACGAGAAGGTGACGAGCAGGAACTGCGCCGCCGCGGTGGCCGGTGCCACCGCCGTCAGCGTCACGTCGCGCCGGGCGACACCGACGAGCGGCACGACCGACTGCAGACCCGCGACCACGAAGGCGAGGATGAGGGCGAAATGACCGAGTTCGACGATCACTGCGCTGCGCCCTCCCCTTCGGCGTGCTGCCAGTAGCCCGCCTGCTTCAGCGCGTCGGCCACTTCCTTCGGCATGTAGCGCTCGTCGTGCTTCGCGAGCACTTCGCTCGCCACGAACGTCCCGTCCTCGCCGAGCGTGCCGAGCGCCACCACGCCCTGGCCTTCGCGGAACAGGTCCGGAAGCATGCCCCGATAGGCGACCGGCACGTCGGCGGCGGTGTCGGTGATGCGGAAGCGGACGGTGCCGTCCGGTTCGCGAACGATCGAGCCCTCCTCGACGAGGCCGCCGATCCTGAGGCGCTTGCCCGGCTCGACCGTCCCGCTCGCGAGCTGGCTCGGGGTGACGAAGAAGGCGATGCTGTCCTGGAGCGCTGCGAGCACGAGCGCCGTCGCGCCGCCGACGAGCAGCAGGACGAGGACCACGAGGACGAGACGTTGCCGCTTGCGGAACCGCATGCCCTCACCTCCCCTCGCCGCGCGCCGGAGCCGTCTCCGATCGGACGGGGCGGAGCGGCACGCCCGCCGCCGACCGGCCTTCGCGTGTGCGGGAGCGGAGCTCTTCGAGCTCGGCCGTGCGTCTGCGCGCGAGATGGAGGCTCTGGAACAGGAGGCCGAGCATGGCGATCGCGGTGAAGCCGAAGGCGCTCCACACGTAGGCGCCGTATCCACCCATCTCCAGGAACGCGCGCATCCCTTCCCTCGCCCCGAGTGTCTTGCCGGACGGCCCGGCGGATCACAGATCGCGACCCGGTCGCGGCCGGCCGCACTCCGGCCCCGTGCGCGTTATGGGGACCCGTGACGCGGGCGGCAAGGCGACGACCTGCCACGGCAGACGGCGGACACCGCGTTGAACGATCTCCCGGCGCCCCCTTCCTCCGGTATCGGCGAGACGCTCGCGGCTGCAGGCTCCGGCGCGAGCTTCGTCGAGACGCTGACGCGGCTCGCCGGCCGCATCCGGCTCGGGGCGCGCGAGGCGTTCCGCTCGGGCGTTCCGGTCGCACGGGTGCAGGAGCGCTGGGCGGGCGAGATCGACCAGCTCGTGCAGGCGGTGCTCGACCACGCCCTGCGCCGCGTCTACCCGACGAGCAATCCGACCCTCGGCGAGGAGATCGCGGTGGTCGGCATCGGCGGCTACGGCCGGGCCGAACTCGCGCCCTTCTCCGACATCGACCTGATGTTCCTCTATCCCTACAAGCGCACGCCGCTGGTCGAGCAGCTCGGCGAGTTCCTGATGCTGCGCCTCGTGGATGCGGGCTTCAGGGTCTCGGCCGCGGGCCGGTCGTTGGACGAATGCATCCGCTACGCGCGCGAGGACGTGACGATCCTGACCGCCCTGCTGGATGCCCGTTTCGTCTGGGGCTCACGGCCGCTTCTGGAGCGGTTCCGCGAGCGTTTCCACGACGAGGTCGTGGCGGGCCGCGAGGCCGCCTTCGTCGAGAGCATCCTCGCCCAGCGCGACGAGCGGCACCAGCGCATGGGCGACAGCCGTTACCTGCTCGAGCCCAATGTCAAGGAGGGCAAGGGCGGGCTCCGGGATCTCCAGGCGCTGATGTGGCTCGGCCGGTTCCTCTACGACGCGCGCACGCCCGAGGATCTCCTGCGCTGCGGCATCCTCGACCGCGAATCCCTGAGCCTCTACGCCAGGGCAGGCCGGTTCCTCTGGACGGTCCGCTGGCACCTGCACGATCTCGCCGGCCGCGCCCAGGAGCGTCTCACCTTCGAGCTGCAGCCGCAGGTGGCGGCGGCCATGCGCTATCGCGACCGCGGCCGCATCCCGGCCGTCGAGCGGTTCATGAAGCACTATTTCCTCGTCGCCCGCGACGTCGGCTATCTCACGCGGGTGGTCTGCGCCGCGCTCGAGGAACGGCACAAGCGGCGGCCGCGGCTGCGCGTGCGCTTCGGTTTCGGCCGGCGCCGGTTCGGTGATTTCGTCGTCGTCGGCAACCGTCTGTCGGTGGCCGATCCCGCCGTCTTCGGGCAGCGCCCGTTCGCGATCGTGGAACTGTTCGCGACCGCCCAGGAGCAGGAACTCGACATCCATCCCGATGCGCTGCGCGCGGTGGCCCGCAACCTGCGCCGGCTGTCGGCGGCGGTGCGCGAGGAGCCGGAGCGTGCCGGCGCGCTGTTCCTCCGGATCCTGACCTCGCCGAAGGACCCCGCTCTCACCCTCGGCCGGATGAACGATGCCGGCGTGCTCGAGCGGCTGGTACCGGAGTTCGCCCGCGTCGCCGGCCAGATGCAGTACACGCTCTACCACGTCCACACGACGGACGAGCACACGATCCGGGCGATCGAGGTGCTGCACCGGATCGAGAAGGGCCTGCTCGCCGCCGACCACCCCCTCGCGACCTCGCTCTTTCCGCACATCCGCTCCCGCACCGAACTCTATCTCGCGCTCTTCCTGCACGACATCGGCAAGGGCCGCAGCCGGCCGCACAGCGAGATCGGCGCCGAGATCGCCGACCGCGTCTGCCGCCGCTTCGGCCTCTCCGACAACGCCCGCGACACCGTCGTCTGGCTCGTGCGCCACCATCTGCTGATGCCCGCCTTCGCCTTCCGGCGCGACGTCGACGATCCGGCGACGATCGCCGATTTCGTGTCGATCGTGCAGTCGCCCGAGCGGCTGCGGCTCCTGCTGCTGCTCACGGTCGCCGACATCCGCGCGGTCGGCCCGAACGTGTGGAACGCCTGGAAGGGCCAGCTGCTGCGCGACCTCTACAACGAGGCGGCGGCGGCGATGGCGGCGGGCGACGTCCACGGCCGGCGGGCGGAGCGGGCCCGGCGGGCGCGCGCGGAGCTCGCGGACGCCCTCGCCGCCCTCGACCCGCCGTGGCGTCCCGCGGAGATCGAGGCCTGGCTCGACCGTCACGATACCGCCTACCTCCTCGCCTTCCCGCTGCCCGAACTCGTCCGTCACGCGCAGCGCATCCGGGAGGCCGACAGTGCCGGCAGCGGCACCCTGCTCGTCGACTTCACCGTCCGCCCCGACGAGGCCCGCACCGAGGTCATGGTCTACACCCAGGACCATCCGGGGCTGTTCATGAAACTCGCGGGTGCGCTCGCGATTTCCGGTGCCAGCATCCTCGATGCCCGCATCTTCACGACCTCGGACGGCATGGCCCTCGATTTCTTCGGCTTCCAGCAGGCCACCGCACGGCAGGCGATCGACGATCCCGGCTGGCTCGAGCGCATCCGCCGCAACATCGAACGCGTCGTCCGGGACGAGGTGAAGCTCGAGCGGGAGCTGGGCCGGCGTCTGCCGCGGACCGCCGTCCCCGACTCCTTCCGGGTCGAGCCCCGGGTGTCGATCGACAACCGGGCGAGCCGCGACTGCACGGTGATCGAGGTCGAGGGTCGCGACCGGCCCGGGCTGCTCTACGCCCTCGCGCGTGTGCTGCGCGAGCACAATCTCGTCGTCCGCAGCGCCCACGTCTCGACCTTCGGCGAGCGGGCGGTCGACGTCTTCTACGTGCGGGACGTGTTCGGCATGAAGATCGTCAACCGGGCCAAGGGCCGGCGCATCGAGGACGCCCTGCGCGCGGTGCTCGGCGACGAGCGGGTGGCGGCTTCGTGAACCTGCTGCGCTCCGCCGCCACGGTCGGCTCGCTGACGCTGCTCTCGCGCGTCACCGGCTTCCTGCGCGATGTCGGCATCGCCTTCCTGCTCGGTGCGGGAGCGGTGGCGGACGCCTTCTTCGTCGCTTTCAAGCTCGCGAACCTGCTGCGCCGGCTGTTCGCGGAAGGAGCGTTCAGCGCCGGTTTCGTGCCGCTCTTCGCGCGCACGCTCGAGGGCGAGGGCGAGGCGGAGGCGCTCCGGTTCGCGAACGACGCGTTTTCGCTGATGGCCTTCGTGCTGCTGGCGGTCGTGCTGGCGGCGGAACTCGCCATGCCCTGGCTCGTGCGGGCGCTGGCTCCGGGCTTCGAGCCCGGCGGCGAGCGTTACGCGCTCGCGGTCGAACTCTCGCGCATCACCTTCCCCTACCTCGCCTGCATCTCGCTCGCGGCGCTCGCGGGGGGCGTGCTGAACAGCCTCGGGGCCTTCGCCGCCGCCGCCTTCGCGCCGGTGCTGCTCAACCTGATCCTGATCCTTGCCCTCCTGCTCTCGGCCCTCCTCTCCGCCGGCACGGCCCATTTCCTCGCCTGGGGGGTGTTCGTGGCGGGGGTGGCGCAGCTCGGCCTCCTGCTCGTGGCGGCGGCGCGGGCGGGGTTCGCGCTGCGGCTGCGCCGGCCGCGGTTCGACGGGCGGCTGCGGCGGCTGTTCACACTCGTGCTGCCGGGGGCGGTCGGGGCCGGGGTCTACCAGCTGAGCCTGATCGTCGACACCTGGTTCGCCTCGCGTCTCCAGGAAGGCGCGGTGTCGTGGCTGTTCTACGCCGACCGGGTCAATCAGTTGCCGCTCGGCGCGGTCGGGGTGGCGCTCGGGACGGCGCTGCTGCCGGGTCTCGCGCGGGCGCTGCGGGCGGACCGCGGGCGCGAGGCGCTGTGGCTCCTGAACCGGGCCATCGAGGCCGGGCTGCTGCTGACGCTGCCGGCGGCGGTCGCCTTCCTCTGCATCCCGCTCACCATCGTCGCGGCACTCTTCGGCCGCGGCGCCTTCGATGCCGCCGCCGTCTCGGCCACCGCCGCGGCGCTCGCCGCCTTCGCGGTCGGCCTGCCGGGCTATGTGCTGGTCAAGGTGCTGGCGCCCGGCTTCTTCGCGCGCGAGGACACCCGCACGCCGGTGCTGGTGGCGGCGGTCTCGCTCGCCGTCAACCTCGCCGCCATCCTCCTGCTGATCGGCCCTCTCGGGCATGCCGGGATCGCGCTGGCGACAGCCGTTTCGGCCTGGTGCAACGCCACGCTGCTGGCTCTGCTGCTGTGGCGGCGGGGCGGGCTCGTCGTCGACGGGCGGCTGCGCCGGCGGCTGCCGGCGACCGTCGCCGCGGCGGCGATCATGGGCGGGATGCTGCTCTGGCTCGAACGCCTGCTCGCGGATCTCGCGCCGCTCGTCCGCCTCGGGCTTCTGGTCCCGGCGGGAATGGCGGTCTATTTCGCCGCCGCACGGCTCCTCGGCGCCGTCGATGGCGAGGATCTGCGGGCGGTGCTGCGCCGGCCGGCGACGCCGGCCGTGGGCGGCCCCTAGGCGGCAGGCGCGGAGCGGGCTATCGGTCGGGTGGTGGTGGCAGCGGGAGCGGAGACATGCCCGGGCGCGATCTCGAGACCCTGGTCACGAGCTGGTCCTATCCGACCCGGATCCTGTTCGGGCCGGGCACGGTGCAACGGGTAGCGGAGGCCTGCCGCGAGGCCGGGATCGGCAAGCCGCTCGTGGTGACCGATCCCGGGCTCGCGAAACTGCCCCCGGTCGCGGCCTGCCTCGGGGCGCTGCGGGCGGGCGGGCTGGAGCCGGCGGTGTTCACCGGCGTGCGCCCCAACCCGACCGAGGAGAATGTCCGCGAGGGCGTCGAGGTGCTGAAGACCGGCGGCCACGACGGCGTGGTGGCGATCGGCGGCGGCAGTGCGCTCGACGTCGGCAAGCTCGTCGCCTTCATGGTGGCGCAGAAGCGGCCGATCCGGGATTTCGAGGACGTCGGCGACAACTGGAAGCGGGCCGAGACGGCGGGCATCCGTCCGGTGGTGGCGATCCCGACCACGGCCGGCACCGGCTCCGAGGTCGGCCGTGCGGGCGTGGTCACGGATGCGGCGACGCACAGGAAGCGGGTGATCTTCCATCCGGCGATGATGCCGAAGACGGCGATCCTCGATCCGCAGCTGACCCTGGGCCTGCCGCCCGATCTCACCGCCTGGACCGGCATGGACGCCCTCGCCCACTGCATCGAGGCCTACTGCGCCCCGGCCTTCCATCCGCTCTCGGACGGGGTGGCGGTCGAGGGCATCCGCCAGATCCACCGCTCGCTGCTGCGGGCCTGGGAACAGGGGAGCGATGTCGCCGCCCGTGGCCGCATGCTGGTCGCTTCGGCGATGGGGGCCGTGGCCTTCCAGAAGGGTCTCGGGGCGGTGCACGCGCTGAGCCATCCGATCGGCGCCCTCTACGACACCCACCACGGGCTGACCAACGCGGTGCTGCTGCCCTATGTGCTCGCCCACAATTCCGAGGCGATCGACAACCGCGTGACGCGGCTCGCCGCCTGGCTCGGCCTCGAGCGGCCCGGATTCGGCGCCTTTCTCGACTGGATCCTCGATCTGCGCCAGCGGCTCGGCATTCCGCACACGCTGCACGAGCTCGGCCTGCCGCGCGACCGCTTCGACGAGCTCGCGCGGATGGCGGTCGAGGATCCGACGGCGGCGGGGAATCCCCTGCCCCTCACGGTCGAGGCGGCCCGCCAGATCCTCGAGGACGCCTTCGCCGGCGAGGGTGTCTGACCCGCCCCCTCGTTCGGCATCGGCCGGATCCGCCGGGGTTGTCTTCCTGCGTGGGCGGGTCGCCGTGCGCGGCTTCGCCGCGGCGCCGGGCTCGCCCGCTCCTGCCGCAGGTCGCCGGTCCCCTCCCGCGCCGCCGCGAGGTCTGCCCGGACCCCGCGCTCGCGCGATCGGCGGCGGGCGTCCCTGCAATGGCGGGCGACGCCCGCTCCCTCCGGTGCGGTCGCGGGTCGGAACGGATCCGGAGCTCCGGCCGCGATCCCGCTTCCGCCTCGCATCGCGCCGGCGTCCGCCGGTCGCGCGCCCGGGAGGAGGCGGAGCCGGTCGACCCGACGTCCGCCCGCGCGCCGTCGTCGCCGCGAATGTGGGCGAGAACGCGCCGCGGCTTTGCTTCGGCGGGCCCGGCGCCCCGTTCGGGCAGAGACAGACCACGAAACCGTCAACGGACCGCTGCCGGGCCGACCGAAAAACCGCTCCCGGCGTCAGCGGATACTTCGCCCCTCCGGTCTTGCATCCACGGACGGTGGAGAAGCGGCCGCCCGAACCTCTGCCGACGGACCGGGCCCTACCTCCGGGGCCGGAGGATACGACCAAGGGTTGACGAAAGGTTGCTGCCTGCGGAACATTTTCCTTGGCGTTAACGGAGTTTTCAGCCCTGCGGTGTTGCATGCCCGGACGGTGGAGAAGGCGCCGCGCGGGCCCATCCCGGCGGGTCGAGTCCCACCTTGGGGCGGAAGAATACGGAGGAAAGGTTAACGGACCGTTGCCCGGTGCACGGGAAGTCCGCCCCCCTCCGTTAACGGAGTTTTCACCCCTGCGGCGCCCCGCTCCCGGACGGTGGAGAAGGGGCCGGGCGGACCTGTTTCGGCCGGTCGAGTCCCACCTTGGGGTGGAGCTTTACCACGAAAGCATTGACGGAACCTTGCCGGGCGGGCCAAAGACCCCCCGGCATCAACGGAATTTTCACCCTTTCCATGCCGTACCGCCGGACGGTGGAGAAGGCGCGCCGCGGACCTGCTTCGGCCGGTCGAGTCCCACCCTGGGACGGGAGGATACGGAGGAAGGGTTAACGACTTGTTGCCGTCGGGGGAAAATCTGGCGGCCCGGTCGTCGGCGACCTGCGGGAAGGGGTGCCGGGAACGAACGGTGCGGGGCTCACTCCCCGCCCCCTCCCCGCCCGGCCTTCGCCTGCGCCGCGGCGAGGCGGCGGTCGGGCCCGGCGGGCATCCGGGCGTCGGCGGGGGCGAGGCGGCCGGTTGCGGCGAGCGCGCTGGCGAAGCGGGGAACCGGTTTCGGTGACACGGAGGACGGCCAGCTCGCGCCGCCGCTCCCGTCCGTGTCCTCACCGGCCCTGCCCGACAGCCACACGGCCCTCCCGGAACCGGTACGGGCTTGGAGAGCCCGCCCGCACCCCGACCTTCGCGGCCATCTCCCGGCTCCGATGCGGGAGATGCGTCCCTGTTAACCTGATCTTCACTCACCGCGTGCTACATTCCCGGACGATGGACAAGAGCCCGCGCGGACCTGTGCCCGCGACCCGAGTCCCACCTTGGGGCGGAAACATGCCACAAAAACGTTAACGTGGAGTTACCAGCCGGCGAGAAAGCAACCCGGACGTGTCTTGCATGCGCTCTGCCCGTCTGCCGACGCCGGTTGCCGGGAGAGAGCCGGGGACACCAAGGCGGGCTCGATCTCCGCCGCCTCCCCGCCCGGCCTTCGCCTGCGCCGCGGCGGGCCGCGGCCGAGCTCAGGGAGCCACCCGGCGTCGGCGCGAGGCGCGGCCGACGGCGAGGAGCCCGCGCACCGCTTCGAAGGCGTCTTCGCCAAAGAGCGCTTCGGCATCGGTTTCGGCGAGGCCCTGCGGCAGGCGGCCCAGGGCAGCGAACAGGGCGCGGCCGGCATCGGCGAGCCGCGGGCTCGCGAGCGAGAGTGCGATCGAGGCTTCGAGGTCGAGCAGCCGTTCTCGCTCGTTGCTCGCTCCCGTCGCCCCACCCGAAAGCTCCGCGGTCGTTGCGGATCGGGCTCGGGATCCGGAGCATGGGTCGCTCCCGCCCTTCGCGCTCATCGGCTGGCCTCGATGCGCAAAGTGCGCATCCGTTGACGGAATTTTCACCCATTCGCCGTTACACCCACGGACGGTGGAGAAGGCGCCGCACAAATCTCTACCGGCAACCCGAGTCCCACCCTTGGGGCGGGAGAATACGAGCAAGAGGTTAACGAAAGGTTGCTGCCTGCGGAAAAAATGTCCTAGCGTTAACGGATTTTTCAGCCCTCCGGCGCTACGCACCCGGACGGTGGAGAAGGGGCGCCGCGGACCTGCTTCGGCGGGCCGGGTCCCACCCTGGGACGGGAGGATGAGCACGAACAGTTAACGGATCGTTGCCGGGCGGGCCGAGAGTCAGCGGCGTGGGCGTCGGGGCCGGCGGGAAGGGGTGCCGGGGACGGGCAGAGGCGGTTCCGCCTCCGGGGGGCATCGGGCGATCCCGATCGGCGCGGCGAGTCAGAGGTCGCAGATCGCAACCTCCGCCACGGGAGCGCACCGGCCGCTGCGCAGGTACGGACGAACGCGCCCGCCCGCGGTCGCCGCCCCGAGCGCGGCGAAGAAGCGCCGGTGGCCGAAGCGGCTTACGGTCCCGGCATGGTGCGCGGCGGCGAGGGTGAGCGCGGTCTTGCCGATGCCCGGTCCGCCGCGCACCAGAACGAAACGGTGCGCATCGGGCAGGGCGAGCAGGCCTGCGGGCTCCGCCTCGCGGCCCACGAACGGGTCCGGGGCCGCCGGCAGCGGCGCGGGGACAGGGGCCGGAGGGAGAGACGCAGGGCCGCGCAGGAGCTCCCCGATGCGGCGCAGGATCCGACGATCGGCGCGCGCGAGCCGGTGACCGAAGTGCTCCGCGAGCTCCGGTGCCGCCAGCAGCCGCGCTCCGGGCGCTTCGAGGAACGGCACGCAGGCCTTGCGCAGCGCCTCGCGCGTGCGCGCCTCCGGCAGCAGCGCGCCGATCGGGCTTCCGGTCGAGGGTCCGGGACTCCGCGATCCCGGGCGCGGCGCGGCGGACGAACTCTTCGTCGAACCCGCCGGCGGCGATCGCGGGGTGCTCGCGCAGGACGGCGTCGCGGGCGGCTTGCACCGCGGCCTCGAACGCCTGCCGCTTCTCCCGGCTGGCCCGCAGCGCCTCGACCCCCTGCCAGAGCCGGCTCGCGAGGCAGCCGAGGGTCGCGTCGAACAGCCTGCCGGCGAAGACCGCCGCCGCCAGCTCCACCACCGGCGCTCCTCCCGAGGCCTTGCCCGCCCGCACCCCCGCAGACCGCAGGGCGACCCGCAAGCCGTCACCACCCCCTCCCCGCCCCCGGTTGCGGGCGGGGGCCCGTGGCACTAGCTTCCCGCGCGCCGGTTCCCCCAGGACCCGTTCCCGGAGAGACAGCCCATGGCGCTCGACAAGTCGACCGTCGCGCGGATCGCGCATCTCGCCCGCATCCGCGTGCCCGAAGAGGAACTGGAGCCGCTCACGGCCGAGCTCGCCCGCATCCTGACCTGGGTCGAGCAGCTCGCCGAAGTCGACACGGAGAACGTCGAGCCGCTCAGGAAGGTGATGGACATCCCGGCGCACTGGCGCGAGGACGTGGTGACCGACGGCGGCCGGCCCGAACAGATCCTGATGAACGCGCCGCGGCGCCACGACGGCTATTTCGTCGTGCCGAAGGTGGTGGAGTGAGCGCGGTGGAAGAACTCACGGCCTTCACCCTCGCCGAGGCGAAGCGGCGGCTCGAACGCGGCGAGGTCTCGGCGGTCGAGCTCACGCAGGCGCATCTGCGGGCGATGGAACGGGCGCGCGCCCTCAACGCCTATCTGCTCGAGACGCCGGAGAAGGCGCTCGCGATGGCGGAGCGCGCGGACGAACGCCGCCGGCAGGGCTCCGCCGGGCTGCTCGAAGGCATCCCGCTCGCGATCAAGGACCTGTTCTGCACCGAGGGCATCCGCACGACGGCGGCATCGCGCATCCTCGACGGCTTCGTCCCACCTTACGAATCGACGGTGACACGGAAGCTCTGGGAGGCGGGTGCCGTCTGCCTCGGCAAGACCAATCTCGACGAGTTCGCCATGGGCTCGGCGAACGTCACCTCCGCCTTCGGGCCGGTGCGCAATCCGTGGACGCGGCCGGGCGAGAACGTCGCGCTCGTGCCGGGCGGCAGCTCCGGCGGCTCGGCGGCGGCGGTGGCAGCACGGCTCTGCCTCGGGGCGACCGGCACGGATACGGGCGGCTCGATCCGCCAGCCCGCGAGCTTCTGCGGGATCGTCGGCCTCAAGCCGACCTACGGGCGCTGCTCGCGCTGGGGCATCGTTGCCTTCGCGAGCTCGCTCGACCAGGCCGGGCCGATGGCGCGGACGGTCGAGGACTGCGCGCTGATGCTGCAGGCGATGGCCGGCTACGACCCGCTGGACAGCACCTCGGCCGACCTCCCCGTCCCGGACTGGCACGGGACGCTCACGGGCGACGTGCGGGGGCTCAGGATCGGCGTGCCGCAGGAGTACCGCGTCGACGGCATGCCCGACGAGATCGACCGGCTGTGGCAGCAGGGGGTGGAGTGGCTGAAGGCGGCGGGTGCCGAGATCGTCGGGATCTCGCTGCCGCACACGAAATACGCGCTCCCGACCTACTACATCGTCGCACCGGCCGAGGCGTCGTCGAACCTCGCCCGCTACGACGGCATGCGCTATGGGCTCCGGGTCGAGGGCGAGGACCTGACGGATACCTACGAGCGCACCCGCGGCGAGGGGTTCGGGCGCGAGGTGCGCCGGCGCATCCTGATCGGCACCTACGTGCTGTCGGCCGGCTACTACGACGCCTACTATCTCAAGGCGCTGAAAGTCCGCCGCCGCATCCGCGAGGACTTCGACGCCGCGTTCGGGAAGGTGGATGCCATCCTGACGCCGACGGCGCCTTCCGCCGCCTTCCGGGTCGGCGAGAAGATGGACGATCCGGTGGCGATGTACCTCAACGACGTGTTCACCGTGCCGGCTTCGCTCGCGGGCCTGCCCGCAATCTCGGTGCCGGCGGGGCTCTCGGCCGAGGCGCTGCCGCTCGGGCTGCAGGTGATCGGCCGGCCGTGGGACGAGGCGACGGTGCTGCGGGTCGGCCGGGCGATCGAGGAGGCGGCGGGCTTCGACCATCTGCCGCACGGACTTGCGGAGAGGGCCGCATGAGCTTCGTGATCGAGGGCGAGACGGGAAAGTGGGAGATCGTCTGCGGGCTCGAGGTGCACGCCCAGGTGATCTCCAATTCCAAGCTGTTCTCGGGCGCCTCCACACAGTACGGCGCGCCGCCCAACAGCCAGGTTTCGCCCGTCGATGCCGGCATGCCGGGGATGCTGCCGGTCGTGAACCGCTTCTGCGTCGAGCAGGCGGTCCGCACCGGTCTCGGGCTCAGGGCCGAGATCAACCTCTTCTCGGTCTTCGAGCGCAAGAACTACTTCTATCCCGATCTGCCGAACGGCTATCAGATCAGCCAGTACCAGCACCCGATCGTCGGCCGCGGCAGCCTGACGATCGAGCTCGCAGACGGCACCACGAAAGAAATCGGCATCACGCGGCTGCATCTCGAGATGGATGCCGGCAAGTCGCTGCACGACCAGCTTCCCGACGCGACGCTGATCGACCTCAACCGCTCGGGCGTGGCGCTGATGGAGATCGTTTCCGAGCCTGACATCCGCTCGCCCGAGGAAGCCGTCGCCTACATGCGCAAGCTGCGCTCGATCCTGCGCTATCTCGGCACCTGCGACGGCGACATGGAGAAGGGCAACCTGCGGTGTGATGCCAACATCTCGGTGCGGCGCGTCGGCAGCAGCGAATTCGGCACCCGCTGCGAGGTGAAGAACGTCAACTCCATGCGCTTCATCGCCCGGGCGATCGAGTACGAGGCGCGCCGGCAGGTGGAGATCCTCGAATCGGGCGGCGTGGTCGAGCAGGAGACGCGGCTCTTCGATTCCGTCCGCGGCGTGACCCGCTCCATGCGCAGCAAGGAGGAGGCGCACGACTACCGCTACTTCCCCGACCCGGATCTCCTGCCCCTCGAGCTCGAGCCCGCCTTTGTCGAGCGCATCCGCGCCACGCTTCCGGAACTGCCGGACGCGAAGAAGGCGCGGTTCATGGAGGAGTACGGGCTTTCGCCTTACGACGCGGGCGTGCTGGTGGCCGAGCGCGCGACCGCCGACTGGTTCGAGGAGGCGGCCAGAGGGCGCGACGCCAAGCAGGTGGCGAACTGGGTCATCACCGAGCTCTTCGGGGCGCTCAACCGCACCGGCCGCGACATCGAGAGCTGCCCGATCCGCCCGGCGCAGCTCGGCAGGCTGCTCGATCTCCTGAACGAGGGCACGCTCTCCGGCCGGCTCGCCAAGGACGTGTTCGCGCTGATGTTCGAGACCGGCGAGGATCCGGACCTCATCGTCGAGACGCGCGGGCTCCGGCAGGTGACCGACAGTTCGGCGCTCGAGCCCGTGGTCGAGAAGGTGATCGCCGACAACCCGGCGCAGGTCGAGAAGTACCGCCAGAACCCGAAGGTGATCGGCTGGTTCGTCGGCCAGGTGATGAAGGCCACGGGCGGCAAGGCCAACCCGCAGCTGGTGAAGGAGCTGCTCGAGAAGAGGCTGGGGTGACTCCTGTCTGGCTTTCTGGGGCAACGTTCCGGCGCTGGCCAAGCACCGTCACACCCGTTCTGTCGGCATTGCCTGCAAGAGTATCCCATTGGCCTAGAAGTTCCATCGGCAGCGCGTTTATTGTGGAGGAACCTGTACTGTCGTCCAACAGCATTGCCTTCGCATTTTTTGCTATCAAATCATGCAAAAAAAATATCTCTCGACAGCTTTTCAAACCCGCTCTCCTCCTGCTTAATGCATGCATGGATGTTAAGATCAAGATAAAGTTCTATCAATTGCTTCGGCGCACTTTAAAGTCTTGCACCACTTTATCAATCGCAGTGTCTGACAAAACTTCCTGCATGCGGTGGAGCGCCTTGGACGAGTAACGTTTGTACAACTGCGAGCCGATTTTGAACTCTTTGTAATACTCTTGGCAGTCCTTAACCTTGGTGTACCATATCAATGCCTGCAGTTGAAACATATTTAAAGAAAGCTTCTTCTTCAGATCATTGAAACTCAAGCTATAGTATTCCAGTTCGTTCACTCGCTTTACACCGACAACGGACGCTCCGGGCGTTCCCTCTGGTACCACCGTGACTGGAATGCCTTCCTTTTTCGAGAAGCGTAAGGCGATTGAAGGTCCTACCCCGTCTACCTCTATCCGAACCGAGGCAGCTCCTTCAAAGATTTTCGTCCAGTCGGTCTCGCACGCGATTTTTTTAAGCATTTTGTCCAAATCTGAGTCCGAAGGCTGTATCTTAGTACCTTTTAAAGCTTCATCAAGTATAACCAGAGATTTGAGCCTCGCTCTCGCTTCGACTCTACGCCTCTTCTTCGGAGCGAGGAGCTTCTTTATCTCCTCTACTTCTTTGTCAAAAAAAACCACTATATCAGCTGGAACAGACAGAGACACAGGAAGGACGCGTTTTGGCAACATGTCGACGAGATCCTCCGAGAAGACACGTGAAAGAATTTCCCTGTATAGAGTGACTCCCGATTGCACGTGTATGTAAAACTGATTTTCGGAGATCTCCAAGAGATGATGTTGCGCGGCGTCACGGAGTCCATTTAAGGCCTGCAACGCTAAAACCTCGTCCTCTTCGAGAAATTGTATTGAACTATCACTTAGTGCTTTTCGTAAACAGGCGTCAAATCCAATGGTCTCCTTTTTGTTTTTTGCTCGTATTTTTCCACCTCTGCTTAAAATACAAGCCTTGAGCAGCATTTCAAACGAGTGATCGAGAAGTATGAGCACGGAGTGAGTTCGGCCAGCCTCCCAAGGCCGATTAAATAACTCAATCGCTAGTATCAAGGAATCTTTGGATTTCTGCAAGAGTAACTTTGCTTCACGCTTCATGTTCTACCTCCGTTTTGCTTTAACCAAGTACCACACCTGCCCTCCTTGAACGTACCGAGCGACGCCCGGAATACGCGGTCTGGCCGTTGGAGCCCCGATAGCAGCAGGGTGAAGAGAAAAGCGGTTTTTCCCAGCGATCAAGGTACCTCGCTTTGTGAGTGGTCGGGGCTTGCGAGCTCCCTATCCCAACCCCTACAACTCCGCGCGGGTGCGGTAGAGGGAGAGACCGGCGTGAGCGAACGGGCGGGAGACGGCATGTTCGACGTGCTCGGGATCGGCAACGCCATCGTCGACGTGGTGGCGCACGCCGAGGACAGGCTCCTCGACGAGCTCGGGCTCGTCAAGGGCAGCATGACGCTCGTGGACGCCGAACGGAGCGCCTTCCTCTACGCGCACATGGGCCCGGCGCACGAGGTGTCGGGCGGATCCTGCGCCAACACCATGGCCGCGATCGCCGGCCTCGGCGGCCGCGCCGCCTACATCGGCCGCGTGCGCGACGACCAGATGGGCGAAGTGTTCCGCCACGACATCCGGGCGACGGGCGTGCACTTCGCGACCCCGCCGAGCCCCGACGGCCCGCCGACCGCGCGCTGCCTCGTCTTCGTCACGCCGGACGCGCAGCGGACCATGGCGACCTACCTCGGCGCCTGCGTCGAGCTCGGGCCGGACGATGTCGACCCGGAGCTCGTGCGGCGCGCGCGCATCACCTACCTCGAGGGCTATCTCTGGGACCGGCCCGAGGCCAAGGAAGCCTGCCTGAAGGCCGCGAGGCTCTGCCACGAAGCCGGCAACCGCCTGGCGCTGACCCTCTCGGACCCCTTCTGCGTCGATCGCTGGCGCGACGAGTTCCGCGCACTGATCGTCGACGAAGTGGACATCCTGTTCGCCAACGAGGGCGAGATCACCTCGCTCTACCGGGTCGAGAGCTTCGACGATGCGCTGCAGCGGGTGCGCCGCGACGTCGATTTCGCGGTGCTCACCCGCGGCCCGAAGGGCTCGGTCGTCGTCGCCGACAGCGAGGTGCACGTGATCGACGCGGTGGTCCCGGACCGGGTGCTCGATACCACCGGGGCCGGCGACCTCTACGCCGCGGGCTTCCTGCGCGGGCTCACCGCCGGCCTGGATCTCGCGAGCTGCGGCCGGCTCGGCAGCGCCTGCGCCGCCGAGATCATCGCGCAGTACGGAGCACGGTCGGAGACGCCGCTGCGCCCGCTCTACGAGCGCATCGCCGACGGCGGCCATTTCGACGGTCCCTACGCTTCCGCGAACGCACGCTCCCACTCCGCCTCGACCGCGCGCTCGACGGCGGCGATGCCGCCCCGGAACGCATAAGATTCGAAGCCGCCCTGCTGCATGAGCTCGGCCAGGAGCGGCGTCTGCGTGCCGAACGTGCAATAGAGGATGTAGCGCTTCGAGCGGTCGAGGCCGCGCCAGCGTTCGAGGAGCTCGTCGGCCGGGATGTTGACCGCACCCGGCACGTGCCAGCGGGCGTATTCGTGCGGCGGGCGGCAGTCGATCACCACCGCCCCCTTCTCGAAGCGGTCGACGTAGAGGTAGGGCTCGCGCAGATCCTCCGGGCCGAGGCTCGCGACGTCGAGCGTCCGCCGGCCCGCGATGGCGGCGCGCAGCAGGGCTTCGTCGATCTTGTCCACCTCGGCGGCGAGCACCCCGACCCGGGCCCCGACCGAGGGCTTCGAGCCGGTGAGCCCGCAGAGCTCCGGGATGCGTTCGGAGAGCGGGGCCGTACCGATCCTGCGCGCTTCCGCCACGATCTCCGCCTTGTCGAACCCGACGAGCGGCCGCAGCACCGGCACCTCGGCGAACCGGTCGAGGGTCGCAAGATTGGCGAGGGTCTGCGAGGAGACCTGTCCCAGCGCCTCGCCGGTGACGAGCGCGTCGGCCCGCTCGATGCGGGCGACGGCGGCGCCTGCGCGGTAGAACAGCACCTTGAGGACGAGCTGCCAGTACGCCTTGCGGGTGCGCCGCTTGAGCTCGGTGACGAGCGGCACGAAGTCGAGCACGTGCAGCCGCGGGCGGGTGCCGTGGCCCCAGAGCTCGTGCAGCAGCTTGACGACCTGTAGCACCATGCGCTCGTGCGCGCTGCCGGCGAGGTTGCAGTGGAGGAAGTGCACCTCGGCCCCGCGGCGCAGGATGCGCCAGGCGGCGACCGGTGAATCGAACCCGCCGGAGACCAGCGCGAGCGCGCGCCCCTGCACACCCGCCGGAAGACCGCCCGGACCCGGCAGACGCTCGCTGTAGAGATACGCCACCGGCCCGGCGAGCTCGACGCGCACGGTCACCTCGGGTGCGCCGAGGTCGACCCTGCCATGGGGCAGGAGTGCCGCGCCCAGCGCGACTTCCACGTCATGGCTCGTGAATGGATAGCTCGCGAGCCGCTTCGCCCGCACCGCGAAGCGACGCCCCCTCACCTTTTCCGCGAAGACCCGCCCGCCGACTTCGGCGATCACCGCCGGATCGGGCTCGCAGACCGCTTCGACGGGGCAGATGGTGGCGAGCCCGAAGACGTGCCGCAGCACCGATGCGGCGGCGTCGGTGGCCGGCGTCTCGACCAGGAAACGCGTGCCGAGGTAGCGGAGCGCGAACGGAATGCCGGCGCGCGCCAGCGCGTCGCGCAGATTGTGTTCGAGCTGCGCGACGAAGCGCTGCCGCGTGCGGCGCGACTTGACGACGATGTCGGGGGCGACGAGCGCGAGCAGGGCGCCCGGCCGTTCACGCATGGGACCGGTTCCGGAACGGTTGTGGGCAGGGCCGAGTCTGGGGCGGGGGAACCCCGAAGGGAACCCCCGCCCCGGGTTCAGGCCGCCGCGCGCAGCGCCTGGTCGAGATCCGCGATGATGTCGTCCACGGTCTCGATGCCGATCGAGAGCCGGATCACTTCCGGCCCGGCGCCCGCCGCCTTCTGCTGCTCGGGCGAGAGCTGGCGATGCGTCGTCGAGGCCGGGTGGATGATGAGCGAGCGAGTGTCGCCGATGTTGGCGACGTGCGAGAGGAGCTGGCAGTTGTCGACCACCTTCACGCCCATCTCGTAGCCGCCCTTGACGCCGAAAGTGAAGACGCCGCCCACCCCGCGCGGGCAGTACTTCTCGACCGTCGGCGTGCGGTTCTGCGGCAGGCGCGGGTACGACACCCACTCGACCAGCGGATGGTCGGCGAGGAAGGCCGCGACCCGGTCGGCGTTCTGGACGATGCGCTCCATCCGGAGCGGCAGGGTCTCGATTCCCTGGAGGATCAGAAACGCGTTCATGGGCGAAAGGCACGCACCGAGATCCCGGAGCCCCATCGCCTTGCAGCGCACCGAGAAGGCGAAATTGCCGAAGGTCTCGGCGAAGCGGAGCCCGTGATAGGCCTCGCAGGGCTCGGTCATCAGCGGAAACTTGCCGCTTCTGAACCAGTCGAACCTGCCGCTCTCGACGACGATGCCGCCGATCGAGTTGCCCTGCCCGCCCATGTACTTGGTGAGCGAGTGGACGACGATGTCCGCACCCCACTCGAACGGGCGGCAGAGATACGGGCTCGGCAGGGTGTTGTCGACGACGAGCGGAATCCCGTGCTCGTGGGCGATGTCGGCAATCGCCTCGATGTCGGCGACGATGCCGTCCGGGTTCGAGGCGCTTTCGATGAAGATCGCCTTGGTGCGCTCCTCGATGGCGCCGCGGAAGTTCTCAGGCTCGCGCGGATCGACGAAGGTCACGCGCCAGCCGAACTGCGGGTAGCTCTGCTTCATCTGGTTGATGGAGCCGCCGTACATGCGGGAGGAGGCGACGATGTGGTCGCCCGCCTGCATCAGGTTGAAGAAGGCGAGCACCTGCGCGGCGTGGCCGGAGGCGGCGGCACAGGCCGCGGTCCCGCCCTCCAGCGCCGCGACGCGCTCCTCGAGGACGGCGACGGTGGGGTTGGTCAGGCGCGAATAGATGTTGCCGAACTGCTGCAGGTTGAACAGCGAGGCGGCATGATCGACATCTTCGAAGACGTAGGATGTCGTCTGGTAGATCGGCACCGCCCGCGCCCCGGTGGTCGGATCGGGCGCCGCTCCGGCGTGCACCGCCAGGGTCTCGAAACCGTATGTGCGTCCTTCGCTCATCCGCCTCGTCTCCATGTTCGAAAGCGCTCGCGGGATGGCGCCGGCCGGTCGGGCCGGGCCCTTCCTCCGTGATGCGCGGTTATAGGGCGGAGTCCGCCGGCGCACAGCGGCCGCCCCGATGATCGCCGAGCCGACCTGTGCCGCCACGGGCGACCCGCCCTGCGCGCGTCCGGGCCGCCTGCTTGCGCTCGGGGTCGGCCTGCTGCTCGTGGCGCTCGCTGTCCTCCTGCTGGTGCCCCGGTTCGAGCCCGCGGGTCCGCCACTCCTCGCGGCGCAGGGAGGCCCGCCGCTCGCCGCCCTCGGCTGGCAACGGCTCGGCGACGGAACCGTCGGGACCGCACCGGACGCTCTCCTGCTCCGCCGTCCGGACACCGCCGGCAAGACCGCCCTCTACCGCTTCGTCGACCGGCCGGCGGACGCCGTGGCCTTCGCCGTCCGCGTGCGTCTCGCGGCCGAAATCGAAGCGGCGCGGCCCGGCGAATGGAACGGCGTGCGGGTCTTCCTCGCCGCACCCCGGCACGACACGGGCCTGCCCTACCGCTTCCGCGACCCGGACCTGCTGCAGGCCTTCGCCCCGGTGCCCGCATCGGACATCGCCGCGACCGTGGTCGCCGCGCCCCGCCACCGACGGATCGCGCTCGTCGCGGGGCTGTTCGCGACCGCGGGCGCGCTTCGTCTCGAAGCGGTCCAGCTCGTGCCGCTGCGCGAGACCGTCGCCTTCCGGACGGGGCGAGCCGGGCTCGCCGTGGTCGCCGCGAGCTGGACGGGCATGTGGCTGTTCGGTGCGATCCGCGCCGCCGGCCGGGGTCTCGCCCGGCGCGGTGTGATCGTCACGGGCTTGGCGCTGGTCGCCGGGGCGGCCGGCTTCGCCGCGATGCGGTTCGCACCCGAACAGGCCGTGTTCGCGGAAGCGCTCGCCCATCTCGCCGCCTTCGCCGCCCTCGGCGCGCTCGCGGGCCCGCACCCGGGCGCGCGGGTGGCGGCGCGGCTCGCTCTCCTCCTCGTCGCGGCCGCCGGTTTCGAACTCGCGCAGGGCTTCGTCGACACGCTCGGACCCGACGATCTGGCCGATCTCGCGCTCGATGCCGCCGGAGTGCTGCTCGGTGCCGCTTCGCTCCGCCGGCTCCGCCTTCAGCCCGCGGACGGCGTGCAGCCCGGGTTCTCCGCTTCGCCGCTTTCGAGCGGCACCGCCCGGAAGCGCGGCGATGTGGCGGGAAGAGCATCCTGAGCCGCCACGAGGGCGAGCTCGTCCGCACCCGTCCGGGCGGTCTCCTCGAGCACCGCGAAGGTCGCCGAAACCGTCCGCGAGAGGGCCTCGGCGGGCCGGCTGCCGCGGATGATTTCGACGAGCAGGCGCGCGGCGAACAGATCGCCGGCGCCGGCGGTAGTGCAGGCGAGCCGCGGCGTCTCGATCCAGAACGCACGCCCGGGCTCCGACCACAGCACCCCGAGCCGGTCCGGCGCGGTGGCCGGAAGGCTTGTCGCGACCACGAGGGCGGGGCCGAGATCGTGGAGCCTGCGCGCGGCGAGCAGCGCCTCGGCCCGCGTGCGGACCGGGAGCCCGGTGAGCCATTCGAGCTCGAAGCGGTTCGGCGTCACGACGTCGGCGGCAGGGACCGCGCGGTCGCGGAAGAGTTCCGGCAGGCCCGGGCGGACAAAGAAGCCGCGGCCGTCGTCGCCCATCACCGGATCGCACAGCCAGAGCGGCGACCGGCCCTCGCCGCGCAGGCCGGCGAGGAAGCCGAGCACCGCCTCGCCCGTCGCCGCATCGCCGAGGTAGCCCGTCAGCATGGCGTCGATGGTCCGCAGACGCCCGGAGCGAGCAAGCCCGCACAGCAGCTCCGCGACATCCCGCGCCGCGACGGGCAGGGCGGCCGGCGGTCCGTGTCCGGGATGGTGGGCGAGGAACACGGTCGGCACCGTCACCACCTCGATGCCGAGCCGTTCCAGCACGAAGGCCGCCGCCCGGTTGCCGACCCGGCCGCTGGCGACGAAGGACTGGATCGAGAGGACCTGCTTCACTCTGGCGCCTTTTGCCGCGGCGTGCGGCTGCTAGAGAGGGGGCGGTTGCACGGATGGCAAGCGGGAGACCGGAATTGGCCAAGAGCCCTCCGCCCCGGCGCGACTACGACGGCCCGGCGCTGCTCGAGAGCGAGGCCCCGGCGGATCCGTTCGAGCAGTTCGGCCGCTGGTTCGCCGAAACGCTCGAAGCCGGCTTCGTCGAACCGAACGCCATGGTGCTCGCGACGGCGACGCCGGACGGCCGCCCCTCGTCGCGGATGGTCCTGCTCAAGGAGTGGGACCGCTCGGGCTTCGTCTTCTACACCAACACCGAAAGCCGCAAGGGCCGCGAACTCGCCGCCAACCCGCACGCGTCGCTGCTGTTCTGGTGGGACCGGCTGCACCGTCAGGTGCGGATCGAGGGCACCGTCGAACGTGTTCCGGACGCGATGGCGGACGCCTATTTCGCGACGCGCCCCTACGGCAGCCGCATCGGCGCCTGGGCCTCGAACCAGAGCGCCCCGATTCCCGACCGCGCCTTTCTCGAGGCGCGGGTCGCCGAGCTTCGCCAGAGGTACCCGCAGGAGGTGCCCCGGCCCCCGTACTGGGGCGGCTACCGCGTCGTGCCGCGGTGGTTCGAATTCTGGCAGGGGCGGCCGGACCGTCTGCACGACCGTCTCGCCTACGAACTCGTGGACGGAACCTGGCGGCGCCAGCGGCTTTCACCCTGACCCGCCCTTGCCGGCCCGGGAGCCCGGCGCAAATCTGGGGACGGATGCGATCCCGGGAGGAGCGGCATGGACGGCGAGCGCAGGACGGTCTTCATCACCGGCGCGAGCCGCGGCATCGGCCACGCGACGGCCACATATTTCGTGCGACGCGGCTGGCGCGCGATCACCTGCTCGCGCGAACCCGTGCCGCCGCAGTGCCCGCGCAACGAGCGGCACGCCCACATCACGATCGATCTCGGCGACACCGAACGTCTGCCGGAAGCGGTCCGCCAGCTCGAGGGGCTGCTCGGCGGCCGGCCGCTGCACGCGCTCGTCAACAACGCCGGCTACTCGCCGAAGGGTGAAGGCGGCAGCCGTCTCGGCTGTCTCGACGGCGACATGGCGCTCTGGGAGCGGGTGTTCCGCATCAACTTCTTCGCACCCGTGTTCTTCGCGCGCGCCTGCGCGCCGATGCTCGCCGAGAGCCGCGGCGCCATCGTGAATTTGACCTCGATCGCAGGGCACCGCGTGCATCCCTTCGCCGGCAGCGCCTACAGCACCTCGAAGGCGGCGCTCTGGGCGCTGACGCGGGAGCTCGCGGCCGATCTCGCCCACATGGGCATCCGCGTGAACGCCGTCTGCCCGGGCGAGATCAACACGGCCATTCTCTCGCCCGGCACGGAGGCGCTGGTCGAGCGCATCCCGCTCAGGCGTCTCGGCTCGCCCGAGGAGGTGGCGGCCGTGATCTACTATCTCTGCGGCGAGGAAGCCTCCTACATCACGGGTGCGGAGATCCCGGTGAACGGCGGCCAGGACGTCTACTGAGGGCGGCCTCCGCGGCACGGAGCGGGTGGCGCGTCTAGTCGCGGCCGGGCCGCCCCGTGACGGCGAGGATCGCGAGCGCCAGCAGCACGAAGAGGACCCCGGCCCATTCGAGCGGGAACAGCAGCCCCGCCGGCCCGAGCCGCTCGAGGAGCAGGCTCTGCGGCCGGCTGCCGCCCGAAAGCCCGAGCGGCTCGGCGAAGACCGCGAGACCGAGCCCGAGACCGAGCGAGATCCCGAACGTCCCCCAGAGCAGAAACCAGCGCAGCCACACCGCATCCTACTCCCGGATGCCGCGCATCTGCAGGCTGCGGCGTCTGAGCCATTCCGCCACCAAGAGGAGGACGACCGCGAGCACGATCAGGAGCGTCGCCACGGCGAGGATGGTGGGGCTGATGTTCTCGCGGATGCCGTCGAACATCTGCCGCGGCAGCGTGCGCTGCTGCGGGCCGGTCAGGAACATCGCGACCACCAGCTCGTCGAAGGAGGTGACGAAGGCGAAGAGCGCCCCGGAGACGACCCCCGGCGACACGAGCGGCAGGACGATGCGGAAGAAGACGGTGAGCGGCGTCGCTCCGAGCGACTGGCCGGCCCGCACGAGGTTGCGGTCGAAGCCGGAGAGGGTGGCGGAGACGGTGACGACGACGAAGGGTGCGCCCAGCGCCGCATGCGCCAGTGCGAGCCCGAACAGGCTGCCCGTGAGCCCCATGCGCAGGTAGAAGAAGTAGACGCCGGCGGCGACGATCACGAGCGGCACCACCATCGGCGACAGCAGCAGGCTCGTGAGCAGCCTGCGGCCGCGGAAGTCGGCGAGCTGCAGGCCGACCGCGGCGGCGGTGCCGAGCACGGTGGCGATCACCGTCGCCATGCCGCCGACGAGGAGGGAGTTGCGCAGCGCGCGCCACCAGGGTTCCGACTCCCACAGCTCGGCGTACCAGCGCAGCGACAGGCCGGGCAGCGGAAAGGTGAGGAAGGCGCCCGAGCTGAACGAGATCGGCACGATCACGAACAGCGGCAGGACGAGGAAGGCGAGCGCGAGGACCGTCCAGGTCCAGAGCAGGATGCGTCCGCCCGTTCCCGTCACGGCCGGGCTCCTCAGCCGAACCGGAGGCGGTCGATGCCGACCACGCGCGCGAACAGCGCGTAGAGGGCGAGGGTGACGACGAGCAGGATGGTGCCGAGCGCCGCCGCCATGCCCCAGTTGATGGTCTGCAGCGTGAAGAAGGCGATGAACCAGCTGATCATCTGGTCGCTGGCGCCGCCCACGAGCGCCGGGGTGATGTAGTAGCCGATGGCGAGGATGAAGACGAGCAGCGAGCCCGCGGCGATGCCCGGCACCGAGAGCGGCAGGAAGACGCGGCGGAAGGCGACAAACGGCGTGGCGCCGAGCGAGACCGCGGCGCGGACGTAGCTCGGGTGGATGTTGCGCATGACGCTGTAGAGCGGCAGCACCATGAAGGGCAGCAGCACGTGCGTCATGGCGATCAGCACGCCGGTCCGGTTGAAGACGAGCTGCAGCGGTTCCTGCACGAGCCCGAGCCGTTGCAGCAGGCCGTTCACGGGCCCCTCGCGCTGCAGCAGCACGATCCAGGCGGCGCTGCGCACGAGCAGCGAGGTCCAGAACGGCAGCAGGACGAGGATCATCAGCAGGTTGGCGTGCTTCTCCGGCAGGCCGGCGAGGGTGTAGGCGAGCGGATAGCCGATCACGAGGCAGGCGGCCGTGACGAGGAAGGCGATCCAGAAAGTCCGGATCAGGATGTCGAGATAGATGGCGCGGTCCGGGTCGACCCGGCGGATGGCGCCGTGTTCGTCGCGCTCGAGATCGAGGGCGGCGAGCAGGTAGAGATCGGTCCAGGGTGCCGCCGCACGGCGCATGGCCGCCCAGATGCGCGGCTCGCCCCATTCGGGATCGACGGCGAGGAACGCGTCGCGCCAGCTCGTCTGGGGCCGTTCCGGGAGCTGGCGGCCGGTCTGCAGCAGCAGCGTGCGGTAGCCCGAACGTTCGTAGTTGAGCCGCTTGCCGACCTTCGCGAGCGTGCGCTCGCGGTGTGCGGCACGCATCTCGCGGGCCACGACCGCGAGGATCTCCTCGGGCGGCATTCCCTCGCCCCGCCATTCGCGCAGGAGCCGTGCCGTCTCGGGCATGGTCTCGGCGAGCTCGTCGTTCGCCACGGAAAGCCGCAGCATGCCGAGGATCGGCAGTACGAAGAAGACCAGCAGGAACGCGACGAGCGGCAGCGTCAGCCCGAGGGCCTCGAGCTTCCGCCGCCGCTCCGCGCGCCTCAGCTGGCGGCGCAGCCCCGCCGTGTCGATGGCACCCGGAACGGGCCGCGCCGCCGCCGCACTCATGCGCTCACTGCGCCGCCCAGGCGTTGAAGCGCTCGGTCAGCGCCTCGACGTGATCGACCCAGTACTCGCGGTCGAAGTACAGACCGTAGGCGCGGTTGGCCGGGGTGCCGGGGATGTCGGCGCGCACCTCCTCGGGGATGAGATCGGCGGCATCGACCCGCGTCGGACCGTAGGGAATGAGAGCCGCGAGACTGGCCTGCTGCTGCGGCTGGGTGGCGAAGGCGACGAACTCCATCGCTTCGTCCTTCCGGTCCGAGTTCGCGAGGATCACCCAGCTGTCGATCTGGAAGACGTAGCCGGCCTCCCAGGCGATCCGGAAGTTGCGCCCCTCGTTCTGGTTGGCGGCGGAAATCCGGCCGTTGTAGGCGCTCGTCATCACGACCTCGCCCGAGGCGAGGAGCTGCGGCGGCTGCGCTCCGGCCTCCCACCAGACCAGATCGTCCTTGATCGAATCGAGCTTCGCGAACGCCCGCTCGATGCCCTCGTCGGTGCGCAGCACCTCGTAGACCTGCCCGGGCGGCACGCCGTCGGCCATGAGCGCGAACTCGAGCGCCTGCCTGGGCCCGCGCCTGAGCGCCCGCTTCCCCGGATACTTCTGCGTGTCGAAGAAGTCGGCCCAGCTCTTCGGCGGGTCGTCCCTGAAGCGGTCACCGTCGTAGGCGAGCACCGTCGCCCAGACGATGGTGCCCACACCACATTCGTGGACGGCCTCGGGAATGTACCTGTCCTCGCCGCCGAGCTTCTGCCAGTCGAGGGGCACGAGGATCCCCTCCTCGCAGCCGAGGACGAGCTCGTCCGCCTCGACCTGGACGACGTCCCAGGTCGCCGGGCCTTCGGCCTTGGCGCGCAGCGCGCCGATGCCGCCGTTCCAGCTGTCCTCGACCAGCGCCTTGCCGGTCGCCTGCTTGAAGGGCTCGAAGATCGCCTGCCGCTGCGCGTCCTGGTAGGCACCGCCCCAGGACACCACCGTCAGGTCGCGCGCGCCGGCGACGCCGGCTGCCCCTCCGACCGCGACACCGAGTGCCGCGCCGAGGATGCGGGTGAGCTGTCGCATGTCGGACCTCCCTTGCCTCGGATCCCGTCCGGGATCGCCTCCGCGATGCGGGGCGTTCATGCCACGGCCCCGGGAGCGGCGCCAGAGGGGGCGAGGCACCTCAGGCATCGAGTGCGCGGCAGTCCTCGACCCGCCAGCCGAGCAGGAGTTCCGCCCCGCGCCGCACGTCGGCGCCACCCGGCCGGTTCGGCACCTTGACGACGAACTCGTCGTGACCGAGGAGTTCGAGGCGGACCCGGAGATGATCGCCGTGATAGATCACCTCGGCGACCCGGCCGGTGAACCGGTTCGGCAGCGTCTCCGCCCCGTCGCCGAGGACGACCCGTTCCGGCCGCAGCGACAGCGTGGTCGGCCTTCCGATCCCCTCGATGTTGATGGCGAGCGCGCGGACCACCGCACCACCGACGCGCACCGTGCACACCCCGCCTTCGACCGCCTCGACGGTGCCGGGCAGCCGGTTGTTCTCGCCGATGAAGCGGGCGACGAAGGCGTTCTGCGGCTCCTCGTAGAGCACCTTCGGGGTCGCGAGCTGCTGGATGCGCCCCGCCTCGAACACGGCGACGCGGTCGGACATGGTGAGCGCCTCGCCCTGGTCGTGCGTCACGTAGACGACCGTGATGCCGAGCTCCTCGTGGAGATGCTTGATCTCGTACTGCATGCTCTCGCGCAGCTGCTTGTCGAGCGCCCCGAGGGGCTCGTCCATGAGCACGAGCCTCGGCTCGAAGACGAGCGCCCGGGCGAGCGCGACCCGCTGCTGCTGGCCGCCCGAGAGCTGCGCGGGCCTGCGGTGCTCGAACCCCGAGAGCCGCACCATGGCGAGGGCGCGGCGCACCCGCTCCTCGATCTCCGCCCTGCCCATCCGCCGCACCTCGAGCGGAAAGGCGAGGTTCTCGGCGACCGTCATGTGCGGGAACAGGGCATAGTTCTGGAACACCATGCCGATGTCGCGGCGGTGCGGCGGCACCCGGGAGAGCGGCCGGCCCTCGAGCCGGATCTCGCCCGACGTCGGCTGCTCGAAGCCGGCGAGCATCATGAGGCAGGTGGTCTTGCCCGAGCCCGACGGGCCGAGCAGGGTCAGGAATTCGCCGCGGGCGATGGCGAGGTCGAGATCCCGGACCACGAGCGTCTCGCCGTCGTAGGTCTTGCGCACGCCCTCGAACGCGACGAAGGCGTCACCGGCATCCGCCATCGACGATGCTTCCGCTGCCACGACCGCGGCGACTGCTAGCCGCCGGTCGCGGCCGCGTAAAGGGGACGGCAGCGCCGCGCACCGGGCTCTTGAGGGTCGCGGCCCGCGTCCCTATTGACGCTCCGGGCCCGTAGCTCAGCGGTCAGAGCGGACCGCTCATAACGGTCTGGTCGCAGGTTCGAATCCTGCCGGGCCCACCATCCCCTCCCGTGTTCTGCGTCCGTCCGTCTCCGGCGCGTGCCGCCGGTGGAGGGCTCACTGTTGCGATTTGGACACAGAGCATCCATTGACAGAACCGCGAAATCGTTGTTCGAAACCTGCGAACTGATGGCTGAGACATGATCACCGGACGACAGATGCGTGCCGCCCGCGCCCTGCTCGGGTGGGACCAGCGACAGCTGGCCGAAGCGGCCGGTCTGTCGCTGCCCACCATCCAGCGCATGGAAGCCTCGGAGGGCACCGTGCGGGGCAACGTCGATTCGCTCGTCAAGGTGGTCGAGGCTCTGGACCGTGCCGGCATCGAGCTCATTCGCGAGGGCGACGTCAGCGCCGGCGGGGGTCGCGGCGTGCGGCTGAAGGCGGCTCCGGGCGGCGAGTGAAGCGGGAGCGAAAGTCCGTGATCCTGCTGATCGTGGAGCTTCTGGTGGTGGCGGCCCTCTTCGCCGCTGCCGCGGTCGCCGGTACGAGCCGCCCGGGAGCGGGCTGGCCGCGCTTCGTCTACGCCGGCGCGGCCGTGGTGTCGGCGACGGGCTTCGTCGCCGCGCTGGCCTTCCTGCTGGCGGGTGCCCGGCCGGTGGAGGTCGTGCTGCCGCTCGGCCTGCCCTGGATCGGGGCGCATCTGCGGCTGGATGCGCTCTCGGCCTGGTTCCTGCTCGTGGTGCACCTCGGGTCGGCGGCGGCGAGCCTGTTCGCCCTCGGCTACGATGCTCGACCGGAGCGCCCCCGCGCGGTCCTGCCCTTCTACGCCGCCTTCCTCGCGGCCATGGCGCTGGTGCCGCTCGCGGCCGACGCCTTCACCTTCCTCCTCGCCTGGGAGGCGATGTCGCTCTTCTCCTTCCTCCTCGTGCTGGTCCACCACGAGGACGCGGAGAACAGGCACGCCGCCTTCGTCTACCTGCTGATGGCGGGCTTCGGCACGGCGTGTCTGCTCCTCGCCTTCGGCCTGCTCGCCGGACGCGAAGGCCACTACGCCTTCGCCACGATGGCGGAAAGCCGGCCCGCCGCCTGGGCGGCGACGGTGGTGTTCGTGCTCGCGCTCGTCGGTGCCGGCTCCAAGGCCGGCCTGTTCCCGCTGCACGTCTGGCTGCCGCTCGCCCATCCGGCGGCGCCGAGCCACGTCTCGGCGCTGATGAGCGCTGTGATGACCAAGGTCGCCGTCTACGGCTTCGTCCGCATCGTCTTCGACCTCGCCGGTCCCGCGCCCTGGTGGTGGTCGGTGCCGGTGCTGGTCGTGGCCGCCGTCACCGCCGTCACCGGCGTGCTCTACGCCCTGATGCAGCACGATCTGAAGCGCCTTCTCGCCTACAGCACGGTCGAGAACATCGGCATCGTCTTCCTCGGCCTCGGGCTCGCCCTCGCGTTCCGCGCCTCGGGCCTCGCCCTCGCTGCCGCCATCGCCCTCACCGCCGCCCTGCTGCACGTCCTCAACCACATGCTCTTCAAGAGCCTGCTGTTCATGGGTGCCGGCGCGGTGCTGCACGCCACCGGCGAGCGCGACATGGAGCATCTGGGTGGGCTCGTGCACCGCATGCCGGCGACCACCGCGGCGTTCCTGATCGGCTCCATGGCGATCTCGGCGCTGCCGCCACTGAACGGCTTCGTCTCCGAGTGGCTCACCTTCCAGGCGATCCTCGTGAGCCCGGCGCTGCCGCAGCCGCTCCTGCACTATCTCGTGCCGGTGGCGGGCGCGCTGCTGGCGCTCGCCGCGGCGCTCGCCGCCGCCTGCTTCGTCAAGGCCTTCGGCGTCACCTTCCTCGGTCGGCCCCGCTCCGCCGCGGTCGACCGTGCGCACGAGGTGGATCCCTGGCAGCGCGCCGCCCTGTTCGCACTCGTCGGGCTCTGCGTCTTCGTCGGAATCGTCCCGGCCGCGGCCATCGGTCCCCTGCGGGAGGTCACGCGGACCCTGGCCGAGGGTGCCGTTCTCGGCGAGGGCTGGCTCACCGGCTGGCTGTCGCTCGCGCCGGCGGGGGCGCTCCGCAGCTCCTACAACGGCCTCGTCCTCCTCGCCTTCCTGCTGTTCTCGGGCGGCGCGACGGCCTGGTTCGTGCACCGCTTCGCCTCCGCGCGCATCGTCCGCGGCCCCATCTGGGACTGCGGCTATCCCGACCCGTCGCCCGCGACCCAGTACACGGCCTCGAGCTTCGCCCAGCCGATCCGCCGGGTGTTCGGCAGCGTCCTGTTCCGCGCCCGTGAAGAGGTGGCGATGCCGTGGCCGGGCGATCCGGCTCCGGCACGGCTGCACGTCCATCTCGAGGATCCCGCCTGGCGCTGGCTGTACGACCCCCTCGCGACGGCGGTGGCCCGGCTCGCCGACCGGTCGAACCGGCTGCAGTTCCTGACGATCCGCCGTTACCTCGTGCTGGTGTTCCTCGCCCTCGTCACGCTGCTCGTGGTGATCGCGCTGTGGCAGGCCTGACCGACATCTTCGCCCAGGGCCTCGAGATGGTCCTCGTCCTCGGCGTGGCACCGCTGCTCGTCGGCTGGGTGCGCAAGGTCAAGGCGCACGTCTACCGGCGGCGCGGACCGTCGCTCCTGCAGCCGTACCGCGACCTCTGGCGCCTGCTCGTCAAGGACGCGCTGGTCGCGGAGAACGCGTCCTGGATCTACCGCACCGCGCCCTACGTCGTCTTCGCGGCGATCTGGGTGGCGGCGGCGCTGGTCCCCACCTTCGCCGCCGGGCTGATCTTCCACTGGGCCGCCGACCTCATCGCCATCGTCGGCCTGTTCGGGCTCGCCCGCTTCGCGCTCGCGGTCGCCGGCATGGACGTCGGCACGAGCTTCGGCGGCATCGGCAGCTCGCGCGAGATGCTGATCGCCTCGCTCGCCGAACCGGCGATGCTGGTCTTCGTCTTCACCATCTCGCTGTTCGCCGGCAGCACCCAGCTCGCCTCGATCGTCGGCTTCGTGCTCTCGGGCGAGGTCGGACTGCGCGCCTCGCTCGCGCTCGCCCTGGTTGCCGTCGCGATCGTGGCGATCGCCGAGAACGCCCGCATCCCGGTGGACAATCCCGCCACGCACCTCGAACTGACCATGGTCCACGAGGCCATGGTGCTCGAATATTCGGGGCGCCATCTGGCCATGATCGAAGCCGCGGCAGCGGTGAAACTGCTCGCCTGGCTGTCGCTCGTCGCCGCCATCTTCCTGCCGTTCGGCATGGCGCCGCAGCCGGCGGCGGGTGTGCCGGCGATGGCGCTCGGGCTGCTCGCCTGGCTCGCCAAGCTTTTCGGCCTCGGCACGGCGCTCGCGCTGTTCGAGACGGCGATCGCCAAGATGCGCGTCTTCCGCGTGCCCGAGTTCCTCGGCGGCGCCTTCGCGCTCGCCGTGCTCGCCACCGTCCTCCTGTTCGTGTCGCGGGGTCTCTGACGATGACCGGGTTCGGGCTCGACCTCGCCCATCTGCTCGCAGCACTGATGCTGGTCGTGAGCTTCATGCTGCTCTACCAGGACCGGCTCTTCGGGCTCGTCAACGCCTACGCCCTCCAGGCGGTGATCCTCGCCGCTGCCGTGGCCGTCCAGGCGCACGGTCAGGGCGCCCCGCACCTCTACGTGACCGCGCTGCTCGCACTTGTCGTCAAGGGTGTGGTGATCCCGCTCGCGCTGCACCGCATCGTGCTGCGGCTCGGCATCCACCGCGAGATCGAGAAGGTGATCGGGGTCGGCACCACCATGCTCCTCGGCCTCGCGCTCACCATGCTCGCGGTGCTCGTCGTGATGCCGGCGACCGCGGGTGCCGAGGCTCTGGTGCGCGAGGATCTCGCCTTCGCCCTCGCGATCGTCCTGCTCGGGCTGCTCGTCATGATCGGCCGGCGCAACGCCGTGAGCCAGGTGATCGGCTTCATGAGCCTCGAGAACGGGCTGATCCTCGCCGCCACCGGCGCCCGCGGCATGCCGCTCGTGGTCGAGGTCAGCGTCGCCTTCTCGATCCTGATCGCCTTCATCGTCGTCGGCATCTTCCTGTTCCGCATCCGCGAGCGCTTCGACAGCGTCGACGTGCACGCCCTCGACCGCTTCCGGGGAGAGCTGCCGTGACCGGTCTCCTCCTGGGTGCCGTCCTCGTCGTGCCGGCCGTGGCCGCAACCATGCTCGCCTTCGTGCGCGACTACCGCACCGGCGCCGCCCTCAATGTCGCGGCCGCCCTGCTCGCCTTCCTCGCGAGCGGGCTGCTGCTCCTCGGCGACCGGCCGCCGGCCGGCGATTTCCTCATCGTCGACGACCTGAACACCACCTTCGTCGTGCTGAACACGCTCGTGGGATTCACCACGGCCGTCTTCAGCGCCTCCTACATCGCCCACGAGCTCGACATCGGCAGGCTCACGCCGGCGTCGCTGCGGTTCTATCACGCGATGTACCAGGTCATGCTGGGCTCGATGAGCCTCGCGCTCCTTTCGAACAATCTCGGGCTGATGTGGGTCGGGGTGGAGGTGGCGACGCTCACCACCGTCGTCATGGTCGGCCTCTACCGGACCGAGCCCGCGCTCGAGGCCGCCTGGAAATACTTCATCCTCGGCTCGGTTGGAATCGCGCTCGCCTTCTTCGGCACGGTGCTCGTCTACCTCGCGGCGCAGGAGGTGCTCGGCGAGGGGCTGCCGGCGATGGCCTGGCATCTCGTCGTCGGGGCGGCGCCCCGCCTCGACCCGGCGCTCCTGAACCTCGCCTTCGTCTTCCTGCTCGTCGGCTACGGCACCAAGGTCGGCCTCGCGCCCCTGCATGCCTGGCTTCCGGATGCCCACGCCGAGGGCCCGACGCCGATCTCGGCGGTGCTCTCGGGTCTGCTGCTGAACGTCGCCCTCTACGCGCTGCTGCGCTTCAAGCTGGTGATGGCGGCGAACCCGGAGGCCCTCGCGCCCGGCCCGCTGATGACTCTCATGGGCCTCGCCTCGCTCACCTTCGCTTCGCTCATGCTCTACCGCCGCCGCGACATCAAACGCTTCTTCGCCTACAGCTCGATCGAGCACATGGGCATCGCCACCTTCGCCTTCGGCATCGCCGGCCCGCTCGCCAACTTCGCCGGCCTCCTGCACATGGCCATGCACAGCCTCACCAAGTCGGCGATCTTCATGGCGGTCGGCCACGTCGCCCAGGCCCGCGGCACGCAGAAGATCGCCGAACTCGGCGGTCTCGTGCGCACCCACCCGCTGCTCGCCTTCGGTCTCGGCGCCGGCATGGTGGCGATCGCCGGCCTGCCACCCTTCGGCGTCTTCACGAGCGAGTTCCTCGTGGTGAGCTCGGCCTTCGCCGAAGCGCCGCTGTTCGCCGTCCCCCTCGCCCTCGGGCTGCTGCTCGCCCTCGGTGCGCTCGTGCTGCGGCTCGTGCAGATCGTCTTCGGCGAGGCGAAGGAGCGCGGGGAGCCTGTGCGCGCCGCCTTCTGGCCGCTCTTTCTCCACCTCGGCCTCGTGCTCGTGGCCGGCATCTTCCTGCCGGACCCGCTCGTGCGCTGGTTCCGCCACGTCGCGGCCCTGCTCGGATGATGCGGCCATGAGCGAACTCCTGCGCCACTTCGACGGTCTCAGGGCGGAACCCGACCACCATCCCTGGCCCCGCTTCCGGGTCGACGCCCACCGCTGGCTGGCGCTGCGGGATGCGCTCGCCCGGGGCCGCTTCGATCTGCTCGCGGAATTCGCCGAACCCGGTGAAGTGCACGCGGTGCTGTTCGACCCGGAGCCCCTCGTCCTCGCCGTCGCGAGCCTGCCCTGCCCCGAGGCGCGCTTCCCCGCCCTCGGCGCCGTGCACCTGCCGGCCATCCGCTTCGAGCGCACGATCCGCGAACTCACCGGGCTCGAGCCGGAAGGACTCGCCGATAGGCGCAACTGGCTCGATCACGGCAAGTGGCCGCTCTCCCGGCCGCTCGCGGCCGCTCCGGGGGAGCCGCGGGCCGGGTTCGATTACCCCTTCCTGCCGGTCGAGGGCGAAGGCCTGCACCAGATCCCGGTCGGGCCGATCCACGCGGGGATCATCGAGCCCGGCCACTTCCGCTTCACCGCCAACGGCGAGACGGTGGTGCGGCTCGAGGAACGGCTCGGCTGGGTGCACAAGGGGATCGAACGCCGCCTCGTCGGGCTCGACACCGACACCGGCTGCCGCATCGTCGCGCGGGTCTCCGGCGACAGCACGGTCGCCTTCGCCTGGGCCTTCGCCCGGGCCGTGGAGGCCGTCTGCGGCACCGTTCCCCCGCCGCGCGCGTTGTTCCTGCGGGCGCTGATGCTGGAGCTCGAACGGCTCGCCAACCACTTCGGCGACATCGGCGCCATCTGCAACGACGCCGCCTTCGGGCTGATCCACGCCCACTGCGGCGTATTGCGCGAGAAGGTGCTGCGCGCCTGCGGCGAGGTCTTCGGACACCGGCTGATGATGGACCGGGTGGTGCCGGGCGGGGTGGCGGTCGATCCGGACGCGGCCGCGATCGCGCGGTTGCGGGCATTGCTCGAAGAGCTCGCTCCGGCTTTCGAGGCCGTGGTGTCGGCCTACGACGACACGCCCTCGCTCCTCGACCGCACGGTCGACACCGGCCGTGTCGCGCCGGAGCTCGTGCGCCGCTTTGCGGCCGGAGGCCACGTCGGACGCGCCTCGGGCAGGGCGTTCGACAGCCGCGCGCATCTCGCGACCGATCCCTTCGACGCGCTCGACTTCCGGCCGGTGCTGCGCGAGGCGGGTGACGTGAACGCCCGCGTCTGGGTCCGGATCCAGGAGGTGCGCGAGAGCCTCCGCCTCGCGGCCGCGATCCTCGGGCGGCTGCCCGACGGACCGGTGCGCGTCCCCCTCGCGCCGCGCGCCGGATGCGGCCTCGGGGTCGCCGAGGCTTTCCGCGGCGAAGTCCTTGTCTGGCTGCGGCTCGACGAACACGGCCGGATCCTGCGCTGCCACCCGCGCGATCCCTCCTGGCTGCAGTGGCCGCTGCTGGAGGCCGCGATCGAAGGCAACATCGTCGCCGACTTTCCGCTCTGCAACAAGAGCTTCAACTGCTCCTATTCCGGTCACGACCTCTGAGGGACCGCGGCCATGCGCAGGCTCTGGCTCCGCTCGCTGTTCCCGGCACCGGTCACGGAAGCGGCCCCCTCGCCCGATGAGAGCGCGCTCGCCGAACTCGCCCGGAGCGTCGATGCCCGTGCCCGCGCCCGCCTCGGCCGCTCGCTCGCGATCCGCGAGGTGGACGCCGGTTCCTGCAACGGCTGCGAGCTCGAGATCCACGCGCTGAACAACGCCTTCCACGACCTCGAACGCTTCGGCATCCGCTTCGTCGCCTCGCCGAAGCACGCGGACGTGCTGCTGGTGACGGGCCCGGTGACGCGCAATATGGCCTTCGCCCTGAAGCGGGCCTGGGATTGCACGCCCGACCCGAAATGGGTGGTGGCGGCGGGCGACTGCGCCTGCGGCCTCGGCCTGTTCGCCCCCTCCTACGCCCTCGAGGGCGAAGACGGCGCGGTCGATCACGTGATCCCGGTCGATCTCCACATCCGCGGCTGCCCGCCGACCCCCTACGATCTGCTGCGCGGGCTGCTCGCCCTGCTCGAGGCCGCGGACGGCAGACTGCCGACGACCCGGCCCTAGCTTCCGCTTCGGGCTCCCTCCAAACCGCCCCCGTCGGCTCCGTCTCCGCCCGAGACGGGCGGCCAGCGGCGGCCGGCCTCGAGCTCGTTGAGATCGAGGTGGTTGCGCATGTACTGCCGCGAGGCGTCGGTGAAGGGCTGGAAGTCCCAGGGCCGCCAGGCGCCCTGCCGCAGGGCCGAGAAGACGAGCCGCCGCCGGCGCTGGCTCTCGAGCACTGCCGCGTGCAGCGCCTCCGGGTCCCAGTGCTCGCGCACGGCGGCCGCGAAGGCGGTGACCGTCTCCGCGTGCTCCGGTCTTCCGGCGAGATTCGCGAGCTCAAGCGGATCCTTTTCGAGGTCGAAGAGCAGCGGCGGATCCGCGGGCGACCAGACGAACTTGAAGCGCCCGTCGCGGATCATCAGGATCGGCGCGACCGCCCCTTCGGCCGTGTACTCGGCGAGCACCGGGCGCGGTTCGAGCGTGTCGCCGCGGAGTGCCGGCAGGAGGCTGCGGCCGTCGAGGCCGTCGGGCGGCGTGCCACCCGCGAGCTCGACGAGCGTCGGAAAGAGATCGAGGTGCGAGACGGGCGTGGCGACGCGCGCGGGCCGGAAGCGGCCGGGCGCGTGGACGACGAGCGGCACCCGCATCGCCCCTTCGAAGAAGTGCATCTTGTACCACATGCCCCGCTCGCCCAGCATCTCGCCGTGATCGGCGGTGAAGATCACCACCGTGTTGCGGGCGAGTCCGAAGGTTTCGAGCGTCTCCAGCAGGCTCCCGAGCTGGTGGTCGACGTAGGAAATCGCGCCGTAGTAGGCGCGCCGGGCGCGGAGCACATGCTCCTCGCGGATCTCCGCCCGGTCCATGGCGTTCGCGAAGAACAGCCGGCGGCTGTGCGCATCCATCCGCTCCGGGGGAATCGGCGGCACCCGCGGCGGATCGATCGCCACACCGTCGTACAGGTCCCACCAGCGCTTCGGGATGGCGAAGGGATCGTGCGGGTGGGTGAAGGAGACGCACAGCAGGAACGGCCGGCGGTCGCGCTCGCGCGCCCGGTCGGTGAGCCAGCGGCGCGCCGTGAAGCCGACCTCCTCGTCGAAATCGAGCTGGTTCGTGGCCTCGGCGACGCCGGCCTGCAGCACCGAGTCCATGTTGTGGTACCACCAGTCGATCCGCTCTTCCGGATGGTCCCAGTCCGGCGTCCAGCCGAAGTCGGCGGGATAGATGTCGGTCGTGAGCCGTTCCTCGAAGCCGTGCAGCTGGTCCGGGCCGACGAAGTGCATCTTGCCCGCGAGCGCCGTCCGGTAGCCGAGGTTCCTCAGCACGTGCGCGAAGGTCGGGATCTCGGCGCGGAACTCGGCGGCATTGTCGAAGACGCCGATGCGGGTGGCGAACCGGCCGCTGCACATCGCCGCCCGCGCCGGGGCGCAGAGCGGGACGTTGCAGTACGCCTGTTCGAACAGCACGCCGCCCGCGACGAGCCGGTCGAGGACCGGCGTCCGGGTGACGGTGTGCCCGTAAGCGCGCAAGGCCATCGCCGTCAGCTGGTCGGCGACCACGAGAAGAATGTCCGGCCGCTGCATCGGCGGCTCACCGCGTGCGCAGGGTCTCGGTGCCACCGTCCACGGCGAGCGCCTGCCCCGTGATCCGGCGGCCGAGGTCCGAGCAGAGGTAGAGGATCATGCCGGCGATGTCGGCGGCATCGACGAAGGTGCGAAGCGAGTTCGTGCGCAGATAGGCCTCGCGGGTCTCGTCCACCGTACGCCCGGTGACCTTCGCGTCCGCCGCGATCACGCGTTCGATCCGTGCCCCCGCGACGGGGCCGGGGCAGATGGCGTTCACCCGGATGCCGCGCGGGCCCAGCTCCATGGCGAGGGTCTTCGTGAGCCCGATCACGCCCCATTTTGCGGTGGCGTACGGCGTGCGGTTCGGGAACCCGAACAGCCCGGCCGTCGAGGACAGATTGACGATGGAGCCGCCGCCCGCCTTCGCGATCTCCGGCACGGCGCGGCGGGTGCAGAGGAACATGCCGTCGAGATTGACCGCGAGGCACCGCTTCCAGCCTTCGAGATCGAGCGTCTCGACCGGCCCCGTGGGCCCGGCGATGCCAGCGTTGTTGACGAGGATGTCGAGCCCGCCCAGGGCGGCGAGGGCTTCGTCGAACAGCCGGTCGACATTTGCTTCCTCGGCGACGTCGGCCCGGATGTGCCCGATGCCCGGGCGTTTGGCGGCGAGATCGGCGAGCGCCTCCTCGTCGATGTCGCAGACGAAGACGCGGGCACCCGCGTCCTCGAAGGCTTCCGCCGTCGCCCGCCCGATGCCGGCGGCACCGGCCGTCACGATCACCCGCTTTCCGGCAAGTCCCTGCACGATCGCTCCCCCTGTCGTGCGTCCGCGACCGCCGCTATGGTGGACCCGGTCCATCCGGAGAGACGAGCATGGGAAACGTCGCGGTCCGGCCCGAGGGCGACATCGACGAACGGCAGGCACGGGTCTCGCTCGCCGCGGCCTTCCGGCTCACAGCGCGCTTCGGCTGGCACGAGGCGGTCGCGAACCATTTCTCCTTCGCCCTCGACGACCGCCGGTTTCTCGTCAATCCGCGCTGGATGCACTTCTCGCGCATCCGGGCGGGCGATCTGCTGCTGCTCGACCTCGACGATCCCGATCCGCTCGGACGTCCGGATGCGCCGGATCCGACCGCCTGGTGCATCCACGCCGCGATCCACCGCCTGTGCCCGCACGCGCGCTGCGTGCTGCACACCCACATGCCCTACGCCACCGTCCTCGCCTGCTTCGAGGAGCCGGAACTGCCCCCGCTCGACCAGAACAGCGCCCGCTTCTTCCGGCGGGTGGCGGTCGACGATGCCTACGGCGGGCTCGCGCTCTCCGGGGAGGAGGGCGAGAGGATCGCCCGGGCGCTCGCCGACCGGCCGGTCCTGCTGCTGCGCAATCACGGCGTGATCGTCGCCGGGCCTTCGGTCGCGAGAGCCTTCGACGATCTGTACTACTTCGAGACCGCCTGCCGGCAGTACGTGCTGGCGCTGCAGACCGGCCGGCCGCTGCGCCCGATCCCGGCGCAGATCGCCGAACGTACGGCCCGCGAGTGGGAGGCGTACGAAGGTTTCGCCGAGGCGCATTTCGCCGAACTCTGCCGCATCCTCGAGCGCGAGGAGCCGGACTGGGCGACGTGACGGGCGCGTCGCGGCCGCGATCCCGCGCCCGGCCTTGACGCTCGCGGCCTCTGGCCATAGATCGGCGCAGGCGGCGAGAGGTCGCCGTGGGGCGGAGTAGCTCAGCGGTAGAGCAGCGGAATCATAATCCGTTGGTCGGGGGTTCGAATCCCTCCTCCGCTACCAAGAAAATCAAAGGGTTAGGCGAACGCCTACCGCCGAAGCGGCGCTCTGTGTCGCCACCGTGTCGTCACGCCGAACGGAGACGCGCTCCCGCCTCGGCCGCATCACCGCGCCGTGATCCGCCGGCAGCGACGGGACGTGCTGCCCACCGTGGCCCCAGACCGCAGTCGACGTCACCGGGGCACATTAGCCCATGGTCGCCCCGCGGCCGCACTGCGTGCAGCGGTGGGCGTATTCGGGTCCGAGATTGGAGCCGCGCGTCCCGATCCCAGGAGTTTCGCGCGCGACACGGACAAGCAGGCGAGCGTGGCGGCACGGCAGCCGAATCCCGTCCGGGTGCGCGGCGCCGCAACGACCGCATGTCGAAACGCGCGACGATCGAGACGAGCCCGGCAGGCCTGCCGGATGTGGACAGTATTCGCGTCCGGCGTTAGAGGTGGCGGAAAATCGGGCGAAGCCGGGAGCGGGCGATGGAACAGGGGCTGGAGGGGCTGCGGCGGGCGCTGCGCGAGGGTGCCGGAATCCGGAGAAATCAACGGCTTGCGCCTGCCGGCGGGCCGGGGGACAGGGTGTTCCCGCCGACCTATCCGGGCGAAGGCGGACCGGTGCACCTGTTCGAGGAGCGCCGCATCGGCGATGCCGTAAGCCGTTGTGTTCTCCTGGATTCCGTGCAGAGCCAGGCGAACCGCATGGAGCTCGCGCTGCTCGCGCGCATGCGTGCACAAAGCGGACACAAAGCGGCACAGACGGTGCACATTCCGCACATCCTGACGGACTTCGCCGGGCAGAAGGACGGCGACACGGACCTCTCCGACATCGGCGCCATCACCTCGCTCGAGGCGCCGCACCGGGTGTTCGATGCCATCTTCCGTGACAGCGAGCGCGCCGGCACGCCCTTCTGGAAGACGGAGCAGGGGCAACGGCTGATCGCGGCGAAGCCGGACAACGCCACGGCCATCTTCGAGCTCTCGCCGACGGCGCTGGTCTTCGGCTGCTGGCACTCGACCGGGCAGGGCGGCGGGCTCGGTGCGAAGTTCCCGCGCGCCATCGTCTCCGAGATCGTCGGCGTCGACGCCGTTCCGGGCAGGAGATCCGGCAGCCGCATCGATCCGCTGCAGATCCGCCGCGACGTCGAGGTCTGGAAGGGCGAGGCCGGCTGGGACGTGTCGAAGGAAGCCGCGGGCGCGAAGGTGAAGAAGGTGCGCCCCTCGGAGATCAACCACGGCAACATCGCGCCCTCGATCGAAGATCTCGGCGTCACCGTCGGCCACGCGCTGCACACGGTGGTGATCAGCCTGCCGACCCTGCGCCGGCTGCGCTTCCCCGACGGTGACGGCCGGACCGACCCGGCACGCGACGAGGCGGCGCGCTGCGTGCTCGGGGCGCTGGCATTGCTCGCCGTCACCGCTCAGGATGCCGAAGGCTACAATCTGCGCTCGCGCTGCGACCTCGTGCGCGACGGACGACGCCCCTTCGAGCTGCTCTCCGCCGACGGCGAGATCACCGAATTCGAGCTCGACTTCGCGGGCGCCCGCGCGCTCTACGACGAGGCTGTCGAGGCGGCGAAGGCGGCGGGCCTGCCCTGGCGCGACGAACCTCTGCGCCTGACGCCGCAGCCGAAGCTCGTGCGCATCGTCGCCGAGAGCCGCCGGCGGGCGCTCGCCGGGGAAGCCGCGGACGAGGGCGGGGAATGAGCCGGTGCTCCGCCTCGACATCCACCTGCTGACCGGCGCCTTCCGGGCGGCCTCGACCGCCGGCCGCGATCTGCCGGAATGGCCGCCGCACCCGGACCGCATCTTTTCGGCGCTGGTCTGCGCCTGGGCCGAAAACGGCCGCGACCCGGAGGGCGAGAGGGCCCTGCGCTGGCTCGAGGCGCTCGACGCCCCGCTGCTCGACGCATCCGACGCCCGCCGGCGCGACGTCGCCAAGGTCTTCGTGCCGCCGAACGACGTCGGCGCCCTGCCGGAGCTGCGCACGCGCCGGGAGAGGTTCTTTCCGGCAGTCGTGCCTGACGAGCCGGTGGTGCGGCTCTGGTGGGCGGCGGACGACACGGAGAACGTCCGGCACGTCGAAGCGCTCGACCGGATCGCGCGGGCGGTGGGCTATCTCGGTCACTCCAGCTCGCTGGTCGCCATGCGCTTCCTGCGCGAGCCCGGCACTCCGAAAGCTCGCTACGTCCCGGGGACACCCGCGGCCGTCCGCCTGCGCCTGCCCTGGCCCGGCCGGCTCGACGAACTGCTTGCCGGCTACGCGACCGGAAGCGGGCGCGGCTGGCGACCGGAGCCCGCACCTGCCACGGCCTATCGCGACCTGCAGGCAGCACCGGACGACCCGATACCCTCGCCGTTCGGCCGGCGCTGGATCGTGCTGCGCGGGCGCGATGCCGCGGCGCCGGCGCTCGAAGCCTTCGTCGCGGTCGCGGAAGCGATGCGCGGGGCCGTGCTGGCCCACGCGGACGGGCCGGTTTCGCCCGTGCTCTCGGGCCACGGAGCGGAGGGTGCGGCGCATCTCGCCGTGGTCCCCCTCGCCAATGCCGGCTTCGCACATTCGGACGGCCGGCTGTTCGGGCTCGCTCTCATCCTGCCCGCGGAGCACGACGGCCTCGCCGATTCCGTGCGGCTGGCCCTCGAGCGCGCGGTCGGCCGGTTTCTCGAGGCGGGCGGCGAACTCCGCCTCGGGCGCTTCGGCACCTGGCGCCTCGAACACGATCCGGCACCGGAACGGGCCTCGCTGCGCCCCGGCCGCTACCTGCGCACCGCGACGGCGTTCGCCTCCGTGACGCCGCTCGTGCTGCCGCGGCACATGAAGAAGGGGCGGGACGGTCCGGCGTCCCAGATCGCCCTCGCCTGCCGTCAGCAGGGCCTGCCGGAGCCCGCGACGGTCGAGGCCGCGCCGCACCCGTATCTGCCCGGCACCAGCTTCGCGCAGCGTCGGCCGAAGGACGACCGCGCCGGGCGCGGCTGGATCGTGCGGGCCGCCTTCGGCACGCGCACGCTCGTCCACGCCCGCATCCGCTTCGCCGTGCCGGTGCGCGGCCCGCTCCTGCTCGGCGCCGGCCGCCACTTCGGCCTCGGCCTGATGCTGCCGGTGGAGTGAGGGCGTGAGCGCGGTCCCCGACTTCGCCTCTTTCTTCGGGGCGCTCTGGGGCCAATCGCCGTTTCCCTGGCAGGCGCGGCTCGCGGAGCGGGTCGAAGGGGAGGGCTGGCCGGGCCTCCTCGACATCCCGACCGGGCTCGGCAAGACCGCGGCGATCGACGTGGCCGTGTGGCACCTCGCCCGGCAGGCAGCGGCGTGCCCGCGCCGGGCGCCGGTGCGAATGGTGTACGTGGTGGATCGCCGTCTCGTGGTCGATCAGGCCTACGAACGGGCGGAAGCGATCGCCGGACGCCTGCGCGACGCCGGAGACGGCCCGCTCGCGGCGGTGGCCGAAGCGCTGCGCGGCCTCGCCGGCGACGGACCGCCGCTCGCGGTCGTGCGGCTCAGAGGCGGCATGCCGCTCGATCCGGACTGGGTGCGCACGCCGCACCAGCCGACGGTGATCCTCTCGACCGTCGACCAGGCGGGTTCGCGGCTGCTGTTCCGCGGCTACGGCGTCTCGAACCGGATGTGGCCGGTGCACGCCGGGCTGCTCGGCACCGACTGCCTGTACCTCGTCGACGAAGCGCACCTGTCGCAGCCGTTTCTCGAAACGCTCGAAGCGGTGGCGCGACTGCGGCGTTCGCTCGCGGCGGAAGACCTCGGGCTGCCGTTCGGCGTGGTGCGGCTCAGCGCGACCGCCGCCGACGCCGCGGGCGAACGGTTCGGCCTCGACGGGGAAGATCTCGCGAACGCGGAGATCCGGCGGCGGATCGGGGCTTCCAAGCCGGCACGACTGCGGCAGGTCGAAGGCGACGAGGAGGCGTTCGTTGCCGCCTGCACGGCCGAAGCCCGCGCGTTCCTCGATGACGGTCGCAGGCGGATCGGTATCGTCGTCAACCGTGTGCTGCGGGCGCGGAGGATTTACGAACGGCTCCTTCGGGACGTGGGCGAAGAGGTGGAGGTGCTGCTCGCCATCGGCCGCGTCCGCCCGCTGGACCGCGAACGCCTCGCGGCCGAACTGGAAGCGCGCCTTTCGGCCGACCGGCCCGCGGACGACGGGCCGCCCGTCGTGGTGGTCGGCACCCAGACCCTCGAGGTGGGAGCCGATTTCGATCTCGACGCGCTCGTCACCGAACTCGCCCCGCTCGACGCGCTGCGCCAGCGGTTCGGGCGGCTGGACCGGCGCGGACGCCTCGGCACCGCGCCCGCGGTGATCCTCGCGCGCGCCGGCGATGTCGCGAAGGGCGCGGACGACCCGGTGTACGGAACCGCGCCGGCCGAGACCTGGCAGTGGCTCCCGGGACTCGCGAAGAAGGGAACCGACACGGTCGACTTCGGCATCCGGGCGTTCCGCGCGCACGAGGCGGAGATCGAGGACGGGCTGCTGGCACCGCGGGCGAGCGCGCCGGTACTGCTGCCGGCTCACATCGACGCGCTCGCGCGCACCTCGCCGCCCCCGGCGGCACAGCCCGATCCGGCGCTGCTGCTGCACGGGCCGCGATCCGGTCCCGCGGAGGTGCGCATCGTCTGGCGCGCCGACCTCGCCGAAGAGGATCTCGCGGACCGCGAGCGGGCGCGGGCCATCGTCGCCGCCGTCCCGCCCTCCTCCCTCGAAGCCCTCGACCTGCCGCTGGCGGCCGCCCGCGACTGGCTTCGGGGGCGGATCGCCGACCTCGCGGACGTCGAGGGCCCGGCCGAAACCACAGCCGGGAGGGCGGGCGAGGCCCGCCGGGCGCTCCGCTGGCGTGGCCCCGAGGACGACGGGACCGGCCCGGTTCTCCCCGACGACATCCGGCCGGGCGACACGCTGGTGGTCCCCTCGGCTTACGGCGGCTGCGACCGGTTCGGCTGGAACCCGGCCGCGCGCGAGGCCGTGACGGATCTCGCCGAAGCAGCCGCCGAGCGCCAGCGGGGGCGGCTCGTGCTGCGACTGCATCCCGCACTCGCGGAGAGCTGGCGGGATCCGGACGATGCGCGCCCGGCTTCAGAGCTCTGGTGCCTCGTGCGGGAGGAGATCGAGGCCCTCGCCGACCCGGACGGGGAGGAACTCGCCGCCAGCCTGCTGGCGCGGCCGGACCTGCCGGAACGGCTGCGCGCACGGCTGGAGCGCATGCGGACGCCGGGCCTCCGGCTCGAACGGCCGTACGGGGAGGATGCGGCGGCGGGCTGCGTGCTGGTGGCGAGGCGACGGGTCGCGGCGGCGCGGGACGGCGCCGAAGGCGAACCCGTCACCGAGACGGACCGTCTGTCGCTCGCGGCAGCCGCGCCGGTCCGCCTCGCCGACCATCTCGCGCGGGTTGGCGAACGCGCGGGGGCCTTCGCGCGGCGGCTCGGCCTTCGCGAAGATCTTTGCCAAGCGGTCGCCCGCGCCGGACGGCTGCACGATCTCGGCAAGGCGGAGCCGCGCTTCCAGATCCTGCTGCGCGGCGGCGACCGTCTGCACCCCGTCGACGCGCCGCTCGCCAAGTCGCACCGGATCGGCGACCCGGACCGGGCACGGGAGCTCGCGGGCCTGCCGGCCGGCATCCGGCACGAGAGCTGGTCGGTGGCGGCGGCCGGCGCGCTCCTGGAGGACGAGGCGGAGGCGTTGCGCGAGCTCGTGCTCTGGCTCGTGGGCACCCACCACGGTCACGGCCGCCCGTTCTTCCCGCCCGTGACGGACGCAGCGGCGGCGGAGTTCGCCGTCGCCGCGAACGGGCGGGACATCCGCGTCCCCGGCGATCCCGGCCTGCACCGACTCGATTCCTTCTGGTTCGAGCTCGCGGAACGGCTGCAGGCCCGCTTCGGCCCGTGGCAGCTCGCCTTCCTCGAGGCGCTCCTGCGGCTCGCCGACCACCGTGTTTCCGAGGAGGAGGCCGGCGGATGAGCGCGTTCGAACTGCGGCCCCTCCGCTTCGACAATCTCCTCGCCTTTCTGGCCCTGCTCGGCCTCCTGCGCGCGCTCGACCGTGCCCGGCCGGAATGGTGCGCCCGGGCGTTCTGGCGGCGGGCCGGCGGCCGCGGGCCGTGGGTGCCGGTGGTCGAGATCGAGCAAGAGACGGACGACGCCGAGCTCGCCGCCGGGGCCGAGGCGGGCGTGCTCGGGCTCGCGGCCGTGCAGGACTTCGGCGGACGGCGCGACGTCGACTTCACCGACGCGGAGTATCGGGAACTCACGGTCGAGTGCGTCGGCGACGGTCGTTCCGCGCGGGCCGAGGTGCTGGCCGCGCTCGCGAGCGACGCCGTCCTGCGCGACACGAAGAAGCGGACCGTGCAGCCGACGCCGCTCTGCACCATGTTCGGCCAGGGGCACCAGCACTTCCTCGAACGCCTGCAGATGGCGGAGATGCCCGAGAAGGGCATGGTGCCGCCGCTCGCACGCCGGCAGGACGGAGCGGAGATCGTCCGCCGGGCGCTGTTCGAGCCCTGGGACGCCCAGCGGGATCCGGAAGCCGGCGGCTTCCGCTGGGACGCGTTCGAGGACCGGCGCTACGCCTACCAGTACGCCGATCCCTCCTCGAACCGGGGCAAGGTCGGCACCGTGCCCGGCGCCAACCGTCTCGCCGCCGTCGCCCTGCCGCTGTTTCCGGTCCACCCGACGCCGGGCGGGCTCGCCGCCACCGGCTTCGGCCGCGACGACGACGGCCGCCGCCTCACCTGGCCGATCTGGGACGTGAAGGCGCGGCTCGCCGCGATCCGCCCGCTGCTCGCCCATCCGGAGCTCGTCGCCACGACACCGCGCCCGGCCCGGCTGCGGCCGCACGGTGTGGTCGAAGTCGTGCGCGCGCGGCGGATGTCGGCCGGCAAGTTCGTGAGCTTCTCCCGCGGCGAGGCGCTCTGGGGTGCGTTCGCGGCGACGTAGGCCGGGGCGCCCGCAGGCCTGACACCGGCGATCCGGCGGGAGCGGTGTGGCATGCTGTCGGGCACGGAGGTGCACGGTGCCCGAACAGGTCGAACTGCCGCTGCCCGCGCCGCCGCTGCCCGAGGACGTGCCGCCGCTGCCGGCACGGATGGTGGTCGAATACGTCTACTGCCCGCGGCTCGCCTACCTCATGTGGGTGCAGCAGGAGTGGGCGGACAACGCCGACACGGTGGAAGGCCGGATCGTCCACCGCCGTACCGACCGGCCTTCGGGAACGCTGCCCGAGGCGGAGGAGATCGACGCCGAAGCGCCGCCCTTCACGGTGCGCTCGCTGGAACTCGGCTCCCGGACCCTCGGCCTCGTCGCACGCCTCGATGTCGTCGAGGTCGAAGACGGGGCGGTCTCGCCGGTCGAGATCAGGCGCGGCCGCCGTCCGCACATCGAGAAGAACGCCTGGCTGCCCGAACGGGTGCAGCTCTGCATCCACGCGCTGCTGCTGGAGGAGCAGGGCTACAGGGCCGCGGACGGGTTCATCTGGTTCGCGGGCTCACGCGAGAAGGTGCGGGTCGAATGCGACGGGGAGCTGCGGCGGGAGACGCTGGCGGCGATCCACGGGCTGCGGCTGACCGCGCTGTCGGGCCGCATCCCGCCGCCCCTCGAGGACAGTCCGAAATGCCCGCGCTGCGCGCTCGTCGGCATCTGCCTGCCCGACGAGGTGGCGTTCCTCGAACGCGGCGAAGTGAGCCCGCGGCCGATCGCCGTGCCGCGCCCCGGGGCGCTGCCGGTGCACGTCCAGGAGCCGCGCGCCCGGGTGCGCAAGGAAGGCGAGACGCTGGTGATCGAGACCGAGGACGGGCCGCCCGTGCGGGCGCGCCTCGTCGACACCTCGGGCCTCGTGCTCTACGGCCCGGTCTCCGTCACCACCCCCTGCCTGCACGAGCTCATGCGCCGGGAGATCCCGGTCGCCTGGCACAGCAGCGGCGGCTGGTTCCTCGGCGCGACGCAGGGAATGGGCCACCGCAACGTCGAGCTGCGCACGCACCAGTACCGGGCGAGCTTCGACGAACGCCGCTGCCTCGCCCTCGCGCGCGGCTTCGTCGCCGCCAAGATCCGCAACTGCCGCACGCTGCTGCGACGCAACTGGCGCGGCGAGGAGCCGCCGGAGCGGCTGCTCGCGGAACTCGCGAACCAGGCCCGCCGGGCGGAGCACGCCGCCGGCATGTCCGAACTCCTCGGCATCGAGGGCAATGCCGCAGCACTCTGGTTCGGCGCCTTGCCGCAACTCCTGCGACGGGAGGAGATCGCCCGCGGCTTCGCCTTCGACAAGCGCAACCGCCGCCCTCCGACCGATCCGGTCAACGCGCTGCTGTCCTTCGGCTACGCCATGCTCGGGCGCGAGTTCGCCGTCACCCTCGCCCGCGTCGGCTTCGACCCCTACCGCGGCTTCTACCACCGCCCGCGCTACGGACGTCCGGCCCTCGCACTCGACCTCATGGAGCCGTTCCGGCCGCTCGTTGCCGACTCGGCGGTTCTGGCGGCCGTCGACAACGGCGAGGTCGGGCCGGAGCACTTCGTGCGGGCAGCGGGGGCGGTGGCGCTGACGCGGGAGGGACGGCGCCGGTTCATCGCCTGCTTCGAGCGCCGGCTCGCGCAGGAGATCACCCACCCGCTCTTCGGCTACCGGGTCGACTACCGCCGGCTGTTCGAGCTCCAGGCCCGCCTGCTCGCCCGCTTCCTCGCCGGCGAGATCCCGCGCTATCCGGACTTCACGACGCGCTGACATGCAGGAAGAGCATCTCTGGATCGTCGCCTACGACATCTCCGACCCGCGCCGCTGGCGCCGGGTCTACCGCTTCCTGCAGGGCCACGGTCAGTGGCTGCAGCTCTCGGTGTTCCAGTGCCGGCTCGACCGCAGGCGGAAGCTGGAGCTGGTGGCGGGCGTGCGCGAGCGCATCCGGGCGGAGGAGGACCATGTGCTGCTGCTGGACCTCGGGCCGGCGGATCGTGTAGAACCGCGCGTGGAGAGCCTCGGCAGGAGCTTCGAACCGGTGCGCCGCGAGCCCGTGATCGTGTGAGCGGCCGCCGGCCGGATTCGAGCGCTCCGGTGACGCGCGCCGCCCGGGCACCGCTCGAATCGCACAAGCTCTTGACAGGCCGTCGTTCTTTGGACATCGTGGAGTCGCCCGACGCGTCGCGGCGTCACGTTGGAGGGGCCGCATGGCCACCGCTCGCGAACCGTCGGAATTTCCGTGTGCGTTCAGCGGCTTGCGGGCGGGCACCCTTCCCCGGCAGTAATGCCGGGGCCTCATTGAAGCTATGAGGCGTTCGAGCCGATGTGATACCCCGCAAGCGTCCCCTTCCCCGGCAGTAATGCCGGGGCCTCATTGAAGCCTCGTCAGCTACCCGAACAGCGAGTGGATCGAGGACGGCTCTTCCCCGGCAGTAATGCCGGGGCCTCATTGAAGCGTAGGGATGGTATCCATAGGAAGGTCGTATTCCTGCTGCCTTCCCCGGCAGTAATGCCGGGGCCTCATTGAAGCACGGCCAACATCCGTTCGTCCGGCTCTCCGATCAGCAGGACCCTTCCCCGGCAGTAATGCCGGGGCCTCATTGAAGCGGGCGGAGCGGCACGCTGCTCGGCGGCGAGGATGAGGCGCCCTTCCCCGGCAGTAATGCCGGGGCCTCATTGAAGCCTCAGACCGCTCCACGACCATACAGGTGCTTTCACTTGCCCTTCCCAGGCAGTAATGCCGGGGCCTCATTGAAGCTCATAACTTGCTGTACTTATGTCCCAAGGAGTACTCAGTGCCTTCTTCGGCAGTAATGCCGGGGCCTCATTGAAGCAGCCGCTTGGCAAGGATCGAGAACTCGTGGGTCTTTCCCCTTCCCCGGCAGTAATGCCGGAGCCTCATTGAAGCTGGAGCTGGATGTCTCGCCCAAGCTCGGCCAGCTTCTGCCTTCCCCGGCAGTAATGCCGGGGCCTCATTGAAGCGCGAGCAGCACACTCTCCAAGGTGACCGTGCCGCTGCGCCCTTCCCCGGCAGTAATGCCGGGGCCTCATTGAAGCGATGGCGGGTTTCGCGTGCCCCCGTTCATCGACGAGGGTCCTTCCCCGGCAGTAATGCCGGGGCCTCATTGAAGCGGTCGAACAGATCGAACTGCATGGTCAGTCTCCCTGCTGCCTTCCCCGGCAGTAATGCCGGGGCCTCATTGAAGCCCTTTTCGATGCCGTACCGTTCGTTGACGGCGCGGACATCGTTCCCCGGCAGTAATGCCGGGGCCTCATTGAAGCGCGGTCATGCGAGAAGCTCCGGTTGCTCGGGTTCGTCCTTCCCCGGCAGTAATGCCGGGGCCGCATTGGACCAGTGTTCAGCGAACAGCGGACAGCGAGCAGGGACGGTGGAGTAACTCCGGCATCTCCTGTTCGCTGTCGGCTGTCTGCCGACGACTGCCCGCCGGGGCCGCATTGGACCAGTCTCAGCGAACAGCGGACAGCGAGCAGGGATGGTGGAGTAACTCCGGCATCTCCTGTTCGCTGTCGGCTGTCTGCCGACGACTGCCCGCCGGGGCCGCGTTGGACCAGTCCCAGCGAGCAGAGGACAGCGAGCAGGGACGGTGGAGTAACTCCGGCATCTCCCGTTCGCTGTCGGCTGTCTGCCGACGACTGCCCGCCGGGGCCGCGTTGGACCAGTCCCAGCGAGCAGAGGACAGCGAGCAGGGACGGTGGAGTAACTCCGGCATCTCCCGTTCGCTGTCGGCTGTCTGCCGACGACTGCCCGCCGGGGCCGCGTTGGACCAGTCCCAGCGAGCAGAGGACAGCGGGCAGGGGTGGTGGCGGCGGCGGCACGCGCGCCCGGAAGCCCCGACGGTCCGCCCGTCAAGTGGACCATCGCCCAGTGGCAACCGGGCCACGCGGACCTGCGGACGGTGGCGGAGGAACTGGCCGCGGCCGAGCCCGGCTGGGGCGGCTCCGCCACCATCGTCGGATCGCCCCGGGGGCGCGGATAGGCACTGCCGACGGCGCGCATCCTCGCGACGGTCCGCGCGCATCTCGCGGAGGAATGAACGGCCATGGAGCTCTTCGGTCCGGACGGAACGCTGTGGGCGAGGATCCCCGGGGAGTTCCCGGTGTGGCTCGTGTACAGTGTCGGCGCGGGTGTCTTCGCGACGCTCGGCCAGCAGGCCTGGCGGTGGTGGCGGGACCGGCGGTGGACGGGCTGGAGGCTCGAAATCGTCCTGCCGGACGGCGGACCGCGCGTATCGGCGATGAAGCTTTCCGCGGACGAGGTCCGGGCGTTCCAGCGGTCCGACTTCGAGCGGCTGAAGTGGATCCGGTCGGCGGTGACGGGTTACGGCATGGTCTCCGGCGTGGCGCTCGCGGACATCGAGAAGACCTGGTTCCGGCGGGACCACGAACGGCGCGTCTTCGAGCTCGACCTGCGTCGGGCGGTGACGCTCGGGCACGTGGTCCTGCACCCTGCGCCGCGGCAGCCCGAAGGCGTCGCGGACGCACGGCCCGATGCCGCAGACGTGGAGGGATCGCCATGAGTGCGCCGGCCCGGGACATCCTGCTCGTGTCGCTCGGCACCACGCCGCAGGTGGTGACGGAAACCCCCTGGCATCTGTTCCGGCGCAAGCCGCCGTTCGTGCCGGCCGAGATCCACCTGCTCACCACGCGTCTCGGCGAGGCGGCGATCCGCCCCGGCGGGCCCGGCGCGCATCTCTGCGACCCGGACGCGGAGGGGCGCATCGAGGGCCGCGGCGGCCGGCTGGTCGAACTCTGCGAAAGCTTCGGCGTGCCGCTGCCGCAGGTGTTCATCCGCACCTCCGAGCCGCCGCCCGAGGACCTGCGCAGCGAGGGCACCACCCTCGACTACGCCGACCTCTGCATCCGGGTGATCGCGGAGCTGCGCCGGCGGCCGCATCCCGTGCGCCTGCACGCCTCGCTCGCCGGCGGGCGCAAGAGCATGAGCTTCTACATGGGCTACGCGCTGTCGCTCCTGGGTGATCCCGGCGACGAGCTCAGCCACGTGCTGGTGGCGCCGGCCGACTTCGAGAGCCACCCGGACTTCTGGTGGCCCGGCGGCCCGCCCGGCAGCCTCGTGACCCGGGACGGCCGGCGGCTCTCGACCGCCGAGGCTCGCGTCGATCTCGTGAGCGTGCCGTTCCTGACGCTGCGCGACCACGTCGAGCCGGAGCTGCTCGCCGATCTGGCGGCCGGCCGCAAGGGCTTCTCCGATCTGGTGCGCCGGATCGGCGAGCGGGTGGCGCCGGAGCTGCGGCTCGGCCCCGAGCGCGGCGAGACCGCCTTCGGCGGGATGCGCCTGCGCCTGCCGCCGCTCGAATACGCCCTGCTGCACGTGCTCGCGCGGGCCTGGAAGGAGCGCTGGCCGGGCGTCGGACCGGACGGGCCGGGCGGGCGCGGCTGGCTCGGCTGGCAGCAGTTCATCGAGCCCGGCGAGGCGGTGGCGACCTTCCTCGACCTCTACGGCGGCCTCGCCGCCGAGCCGCAGGAGAGCGCCGTCGTCGCCGTCATGGAGCGGCTGCGGGCGGGAGCGCCGGAGCCTTTCGGCCGGCTGCACGAGATCAACCGGCGCGACTACGTCGACCGCCTCGGCATGGTCCGGTCCAAGCTCGCCCGCCGCTTGCGGCGGGCGTTTCGGGGGCTTCCCGGCGGCGGGCTGCGGATCGGTTTCGCCCGGCGCAGGTTCCCGGACGGCACGTACCGGTACACCTTCGGGCTCGTGGGCGTGGAGCCCGGGCGGGTGTTCCTGCTCGACAGGGGCGGGCGCTCGGGGCAGCGTCGGAGCATCGGAGAGCAGCCGTGACCGTGAAAACACGATGCGGAGGCGTGGTTTTTTCACAAGCTTTCGGTGTCCGACCGTTTTCCGGAATTGCCCCGCGCAACCGCCTGTCTCGCAAGGCTTTTTCAGGGGGGCGGTTCCCGTCCGACCCTGATCTCGAAGGGAGTGAGAGCCCGGACGGAGAAGGCGTAGAGGGGGCGAATCCCCGTTCCCGGCCGACCCTGATCTCGAAGGGAGTGAGAGTTCAGGGATCAGCGGGCAGTGGACAGCGAGCAGGACGACGGCGGACTCCGTGTCGACTGTTCGCTGCGCGCTGTTCGCTGTTTTCCGACCGACCCTGATCTCGAAGGGAGTGAGAGTTCAGGGAACAGCGGGCAGTGGACAGCGCGCAGGACGACGGCGGAGTCCCTGTCGACTGTTCGTTGCGCGCTGTCCGCTGTTTTCCGTCTGCCCGCGATTTCGAGAGGGCCGCGCCGCGGTTGTCCGGGAGCTGTCGGGAACGGACGCCGGGGTTCGGAGGCGTCTTCCGTTGCCGGCCGGGTCACTGCCGTCGCCCGACACGAACCGGCTTGCGGGGTGACCGACAAGCGTCTAGGGTGGCGAGCGTAGCCGGATGCAGCTGCGGTGCCGGCGCGGCACATACGAAAGCGGACGATCGGGCATGGCGCCTCCCGGAAGAATTGTCGCGACATTCTCCGTCACGACCCCCCTCTTCCTCGGTGACGCGCAGCGGGAGGCGACGCGGCTGTCGCTGCAGAGCCTCAAGGGGGCGCTTCGCTTCTGGTGGCGGGCGCTCGCCTGGCAGGATTGCCTCGACGAGGCCGGCGGCAACCGGGCCGCGGCGCTGAAAGAGCTGCACCGGCGCGAGGCGCGCATCTTCGGCACCGCCGGCGAGGCCGGCGAGAGCCGCAAGGGTCTCGGGCAGGCGCGGGTGCGGCTCGCGATCGCGGCCGAAGCGCTCGGCAGACCGCTCGTGCGGGGCGAGAAGCTCGATCCCGGCTGGGGCGGGCGGTATCTCGGCTACGGGCTGATGGGGGCGTTCGGCAAGAACGCCGGCGTCCTCGACCGCTCCTGTTTTCCGGCGGGCGGGCGGTTCCGCGTCGCGCTCGGTTTCCACGAGGATCTCGAGGAGGCGGAGCGGCGGAGCGTCCTCGACGCTCTGAAGCTGCTCGGGCTTCTGGGTGGAATCGGCGCGCGCACGCGGCGCGGCTTCGGCTCGCTCGGGCTCGAAGCACTCGACGGCGAAGCGTGGTCGAAGCCGCCGTCGGTCGGGGCCTACGAACAGGCGCTGAAGCAGATCGTCGGCAGGCGGACGGCGCCGCTGCCGCCGTTCTCGGCGTTCTCCTCGGAGAGCCGGATCGACCTGCTGGCGACGGGGCCGGACCCGCTCGCGCTGCTCGATGCCGTGGGGCAGGCGATGGTGCGCTACCGGGCGTGGGGGTTCAACGGGAAGCTCCCCTCCGGCGAGCCGGCGCTGCAGCGCTTCCGCGAGGACCACGACTGGGCCAAGGCGCCGCGGACCGGCGAGGGCCAAGGGTACGTGCCGAAGCGGGTCGCCTTCGGCCTGCCGCACAACTACGGGCCCAGGTGCCACAATGCCGGCGTGACCACGACGGGAGCCGGACAGGCCGGCGACCGGCGGGGGAGCCCGCTCCTGATCCACATCCAGGATCTCGGCGCGGGCGGCTTCGCGGCCGTATCGGTGTTCCTTCCGGCCGACTTCACGCCCGACGGCCGGGTGCGCGTGAAGTGGGACCGGGGCGGCTATGACGCGCAGGTGCCGCAGGGCTGGCAGAAGACGCTCACGGATCTTCTCGAAGGTGACTTCGAGCGGGACGGGCAGCGGCGGAAGTTCTTCCCCGACCGGCGGAAGGTGCTGCCGTGAGCGGCCGGATCCTGCACTGGCAGGTGGCCTCGCCTTTCGGTGTGCAGGACTGGATCTCCGGTTCCCGGCGGATCCGCGACCACTGGGCGAGTTCGTTCCTCACCTCCTGGCTCTCCGCCTGCGCCATGAAGGCGCTGGTCGAGGGCGGCCACGGGAGGGTCACCTTCCCGGCGCTCGACGACGATCCGCTGTGGAAGGCGATGCACGACCCGCAGAGCGACTGGTTCATCGGTACGCTGCCGAACCGGTTCCGGGCGAGCGTGCACGATCCGGACGTCTTCCGGCCGGAAGGCGACGACCCCTGCTCGCGGGCGGTGCAGGAGAACTGGAAGAAGCTGACGGACGCCGTCTGGGACGAATTCGTGAAGCCTGTCGCGGCGTCGGGGAAGGAAACGCGGGAGATCTGGGACCGGCAGACCGGGAGCTTCTGGGAGACGAGCTGGGTCCTCGGCGAGGAGCCGGGCGACGGCTCGGACGGCGCCTGGCTCGACCGGCGCAAGAACTGGCGCACGCACGTGGCGATGCGGGAGGAGCCGGGCGACCACTGCCGCATCTTCGGCGACCTGCAGGAGCTCTCGGGCTGGGTGCGGGCGCGCGGCGGCGGGGAGCGGCAGCGCGCGTTCTGGGAGGAACTTCGGACACGCGTCCGCGAACGCATCACCCCAAGCGCCGGAGACACGCTGGAGCTCGGCCCCACGGAGCGGCTCTCTGCGCCGGCGCTGATCAAGCGGCTGTTTCCGTGTCTGCCGGCCGGGAAGCTCGAGGAGGTCTTCGGCTGGATCCCGCAGGGACTCCAAAAAGGAGCCGGCCGCGGACGTCCGGGGAGCATCCGCTTCTGGCCTTCGACGGCGCGTGTCGCCGCACTTCCCTGGATGATCTCGGCAGCGGCCGAAGTGCCGGACGCCTGCCGGAGCTTCGCCGCTACCGTGCGCGAGTGCAGTCCGGTCGAGGCGGTGGCCGAAAGGGGAGCCAGGCTCGCGGCAGCCGCGAAGGCGGGGAGCCTCGGTCACATCGACGGCACCCTGTTCTTCGAGGACGCCGTGGAGACGGACATCCGGAACGTGGAGCAAGAGCTCGAGAGGGCAAAAGAACAGCGAAATCCGCAAGAAGCGAAGCAACTCGAAGCGCGACTCGGGGATCTGAAAGAGATCGCGAAAAGCCTTCGTGTGCTGCTGGTGCAGTACAGGGAGCGGGTGGCACCGGCCCGCACGGGCCGGCAGGTAAAGGCCTTCACGCCCTCGCCCTTCTACGCGCTCCTGGTGATGGACGGTGACAGCATCGGGAAGGCCATCAACAGACACGGAAGCGAACTGTCGCAGGCGCTCGCCACCTTCGGCAGAAAGGTGCCCGGCATCGTCCGGGCGCACGACGGGACGCCCATCTACGCGGGCGGCGACGACGTGCAGGCCTTCCTGCCGCTCACCGAGGCCATCCCCTGCGCCGTTGCCCTGCACCGGGCGTATCTGGGCGCGGTCGGGCCGCTCGGAGACGACGGGCTCACCATCTCGGCCGGGCTCGCCTTCGCGCATTTCCACGTGCCGCTCGCCTCGGTGATCCGCGAGGCGCACCGGCTGCTCGAGGAGGAGGCGAAGGACGGCAACGGCCGCGATTCCATCGCCATCGCGGTGCACAAGCCCTCCGGCATTGCAGCGAAGTTCGTCACCCGTTTCGGCGAGCGCGTGACGAAGATCCAGGACCTGGCCCGCGCCTATGCCGTCGATCCCGAACGGTCGACGAGCTTCCTCTACAATCTGAAGGACCGCTACCGGCACGTGCTCGACATGTTCGCCGACAGGGACGAAGACCTGAAGCGCCTGCTGCTGGCCGAATGGCTGCTGGGCTCGGGGAAGTGGACTCCGGCGGAGGACCGGCGGGTCGAGGATCTGATGGAAGTGTGCCGGAGCCGGCCGGGACCACAGAAGGAGCGCGAGGCGAGGCCGCGCTTCGACATTTCGGCCGGGCTGATCGCGCGCTTTCTCGCCGATGCCGGGGTCGGCACGCTCGAAGTCGGGGCGACCGCGGGAGCGGAGGCATGATCCGGCACTACCGCATCCGCCCGCTCGATACCTTCTTCTTCCGCGACGGCCGGCCGTTCGAGCAGGAAGACGAGGGCATGGCCGACATCCGCTCGCTGTTCCCGCCGTACCCGCCGATGCTCACGGGCGCCTTCCGCGCCGCGGTGGCGCGGGCGATGGGCTGGGACGGCCGCGACGACTGGGACGAGAGCATCAAGGCCGTGCTCGGGGACGGTCCCGACTGCACAGGTAAGCTCGTCTTCGGCCCGCCGGTGCTCTTGCGCGAGGGCGCGGACGGCCCGGAAGCGCTCTACCCGGCACCGCGGCATCTGCTGCGCGCGGGCTCGGGCAGGTCCTTCCACCTGCTGCGGCCGGCGGGGAAGAGCTTGCGGACCGATGCGGGCGAGCTGCCGCTGCCGGAGAGCCGCGAGGAAGGCCTGAAGGACTGCGGCGGCTGCTGGCTGGACGCGACAGACTTCGCGAGGCTCCTCGCCGGGCGGCTGCCGCAGCGGCTGATCCCCTCCGACGAGCTCTGGACCCTCGAATACCGGGTCGGGCTGCAGCGCCACGTGGCGAAGCGCACTGCGGTGCGGGGCATGCTCTACGCGGTGAGCCAGGTGCGGCTCTCCGATGGCGTGCGGGCCGTCGGTGGGGGTGCGACCGGCAGCGCGGCGAAGGTGTCCCTCGGCCTCGCCGTCGAGGCGGGCGACGACGGCGTCCCCGATCCCGAGCCGCTGGGCCCGGCCGGCGGCTTCCGCCGCATCGCCACCTTCGATCGGCTGCAGAAGCCGTGGCGCGAGGCCGGAGAGCCCGCGCCCCCCGCGGACGGCCGTTACATCGTCGTTCTCCTGAGCCCGGCGCGCTTTTCCGATCTGTCCTGGAACCGGCCGGGCGGCACCGTTCCGGGTCTGCCGGGCACCCTCGTCTTCGCCTGCACCGACCGGCCGGTGATGATCGGCGGCTGGGACGGGCGCAGCGGGAGGCGCGGGCCGGTCGCGCTCCGCGCGCATCTTCCGGCCGGAAGCGTGCTCTTCCTCGAAGGCGATCGGGACGGGGTGGCGGCGCTGTTCCGGGACCGCTCGCGCCGCAGCATCGGTGAAGCCGCCACTGCGGGCTTCGGGCGTTTCGTTCTGGGCCACTGGCCGCAGCAGGGATCGTGACAGATGCAGGGACGCATACTCGGACTTCTCGCCGAAACCCACGTGCATGCCGGCGCCGGCCAGAGCGAGCAGGCGATCGACCTGCCGGTCGCGCGCGAGAAGACCACGGACTACCCCTTCGTCCCCGGCTCCGGCGTCAAGGGCGCGCTCAGGGATCTCGCCGAGCGGACGCTCCGCAAGGGGCACACGGACATCGACACGGTCTACGGCAAGGCGGACGGCGCCGGCGACCTGCTGATCTCCGATGCCCGGCTGCTGCTGCTGCCGGTGCGCTGTCTCGCCCGTGCCTATCTCTGGCTCACCTGCCCCTATCTGGTCGAACGCTTCCGCCGCGATCATGAGCGGGCGCTCGGCAGCACGCCGCCACCGGTGACGATGCCCGACTTCCGGCCCGCGGGGGATGCGCCCGTGGTGTACGGCCGCGGCGCGGCGAACGAGACGCTGTTCCTCGAGGAGCGGCTGTTCCGCCGCGCGGGCGACCTGCCCGAGGGCCTCGTCGACCTCGTTGCACCGCTCGTCGGTGATGCGGGCGCGAAGAGCCGCCTCGCGGAGCAGATGGCGCTCGTCTCCAACGAGGAGTTCGGCTGGTTCGCGCGCTTCGCGCTGCCCGTCCACGCCCACAACGTGCTCGACGACAGCAAGACCTCCATCAATCTCTGGTACGAGGAGACCCTCGCTCCCGATACGCTCCTCTACGTGGTGACGCTGTACCGCGATCCTGCCACCGGCCAGCATCTCGACGGGCTGTTCGGAACGCGGCCGTATCTGCAGGTGGGCGGCAACGAGACCACCGGGCAGGGCTGGTTCCGGATCGCGACGGTGGACGGAGGCCGGCCGTGAGCATGCGCGAGCTCGAACAGAAGCGGGCCGCCTTCGCGCTCCGGGTGGTGCGCGACCTCGAAAGCGAGGATCCGAGGACGCGGAGGTCCTACACCGCCTACGCCAAGAGCCTGCCCGCGAACATCGTCATGGCCGGGCTCGGGCAGGCGGTGGCCATGGCCATGAGCAAGGCGGGCGGCAGCGAGGGGGCGAGCGCCGGCGGCGACAAGGCGGCCTGGGCCGCGCTCCTGCGGCATCTCGAACAGTGGCTGCTGCGCGATGCCGGAGGCGCGAGCCCGTACAGCGGCGCGCCGGACGAGAAACGGCCCGGCCTCGCGCTCGTGAAGGCCGTCACCGAAGGCGACCAGAGGGCCTATCTGGCCGCCCAGGCGGAGGCGCTGGCCATCCTCGGCTGGCTCAAGAAGTTCGCGAACGCGCTGCTCGTGGAGCGTGCGGAGGCGGCGAAGTCCGGGGAGACGGCGCCGTGAAGGGCGGCGGGAAACCGAAAGAGCGTCCCCCGACGCCGGCGCGCCTGCCGCTCTACACCGAGGCCCGCGCGGCCGGGCCCGACCTCGCGGTGCGGGGCAACGCCTTCGAGGGCCACGTTGGTCTCTGGTGGGACAAGTTCTGCGACGTCTGGAAGGAGAACTGGAGCGGACCGGACGAACAGGTGGTGCGCGAGGCCGGCGGCGGCCGGGCGGAGATCACCCGTCCGGGCAAGCTCGAATGGATGCTGGGCCTGCTGCACCGGCGGCAGGCGAACCGCCGGGTGGCCACCACGGCGGACCTCGCGGCCAGCCTCGAGCTCGGCGAACCGGCGCGCCTCGACGAAGCGCACGCGCGACGCACCGAACTGTTCGAAGCGGCCGGTGCACGCACCGTCGATCTCGAACTCGCGGCCCCCTTCGTCACCGGCACCGGCCTCGAACATCCGACCGAGAACGGCTTCGTCTTCCACCACACCCTCGCCGTCCCCTGCATCCCCGCGTCCTCGCTCAAGGGCCTCGTCCGCGCCTTCGCGGAGCAGTGGGCAGGAATCGGCGCGGGGGAGACGAAGCGCATCTTCGGACCCAGGGCCGAAGGACAGGCGCTCGTGGTGGGCTCGGTCGTCTTCTTCGACGCGCTGCCGCTCGGACCCGTGAGGCTCTCGGTCGAGGTCACGACACCGCACTACCAGCCCTGGTACCAGGCCGACGATCCGGCGGCGCGCCCGCCCGCCGACTGGTACGATCCGGTGCCGATCCCGTTCCTCGTGCTCGCTCCGGGCGCCCGTTTCCGCTTCGCGGTGGCGCCGCGGCGGCCGGGGGAGGAGCAGGATCGCGCCGATGCCGATGCCGCGTTCGGCTGGCTACGCGACGCGCTTTCCCTCCTCGGTGCCGGGGCGAAGACGGCGCTGGGCTTCGGCCGCTTCGAAGCGCCGGGCGAACGGGCCAAGCGCGACGCGGAGCTGCGGGAGCAGGCGCGCGCGGCCGCGGATGCGCGTCCTAAGGCCGCTGTCGCGCCGGCCACCGCGCCGGCGGCGCCGTCGGGCGTGGCGGAGCGGACCCTCGGCCCGGCGCGCGACTTTCCGGTGGGCACCCGGGTCGAGCACGCCGGCGAGGAGGGCGTGGTGGTGGGTTACGAGGGCGAGATGCTGGTCGTGGATTTCGACGGCGAACGGGAACCCGTGGATCCCGGAGACGTGCGGCGGCTGTCCTGAAGCGGGTCCTCAGGCGGGCCGCTGGTCGAGCTCGAACGTCACGTCCCAGATCCGCACCTGCGCGGGACTGCCGGACGCTGCGAAGACGTACTGGAAGCATCGCGCGGGAAACGGCTGGACCGCAGCCAGACCGGCCAGCGAGCAGATCTTGGTGCCACCCGTGACGTCCACCACCACCTGATCCGCCGGTTCCTTCCTCCTTTCGGTCTCCGCGTAGACGGCATCCACCAGTTCCAGCAGGCCTTCGAGGTCGGTCGCGAAATCCACGCGGCCAGTCATGCCCGTGAAAACGCGGGCATCCACCACCTCGACCTTCTCGCCGAGGAACGCCTGCGCACATTGCCGGAACGCGTCCACGTACGGCTCCGTCTCGGGTGAAGGGATCACCACCACCCGCCGCAGCGTGCCACGGTGCGCGAGCGCCGATTCGAGCGGCATGCGCCACGGATATGCGAAGCGCCGTAGTTGCTCTGGATCGTGCGCGATCGCCTCGAGGCTCGCTGCCGCCTTGAAACACCCGGCTCGCCACTCGTCATCACTCTCGTTCGGCTTCCTGTTCGCGGGTGGGCTCAGGAACAGGATCAGCGTGTGCGCACCGAGGCCGGTACGGTCGACGATTGCCGGCCGCGGACGATAGTGGCGCCGCACGAGCCAGATGGCGAGCGCGGCGCAGCATACGAAGGCCAGAGGCGCAAAAGCGTAGAATGCCGTCTCGCCGACTAAAGCTTGCGCGAAATACGCGACTGCGTCCACGGCGTACTGCAACAGCATGATGAAAAGAACCACGACGGCCACGACCGGCGGCGACATGCCGCCAACCTGGTCGAGCGCATGGACGAAGGGTGCGAGGTTCCTACGGATGGTTCCCGACACGGCGAATTTCCTCCCGACGCTTACGGCCGCGCAGATGCCACGGACGGTGTTGCTCACGCCCGTTCCTCGCAGTTGACGAAGCTTGGGGCAAGCCGTCCCAATGCCGTTCGTCGCGGTCGGCATCGCGAGGGGTCGTCACCCAGCCGCCGGCGAACCGGCGCCTATAGGTGCCTGGTACGCGAAGATCTTTCGAAAGCGCGCTGCCCCGACGACCTCGAACTGAAAGAGAGCGGGATTTCGGCGGTCGGGAAGCACCCGCATCGTCCGCGTCTCTTCGGGGCTCGACTTTCGCGGCCACCGCCTGCGGGGCACGCGGCTCTTTCGCCCCTGACGCGCGCCCCGACCGCCCGCTTTCACTTCGGCCGGACCGAGAACAGCGGACAGCACACAGCGAACAGTCGACGGGGACTCCGCTATCGTCCTGCCCGCTGTCTGCTGCCCGCTGGCCCTGAACTCTTACTCTTTTTCACTTCGGGGTCGGACGGAAAACAGCGGACAGCGTGCAGCGAACAGCCGACGGGGACTCCGCCATCGTCCTGCTCGCTGTCTGCTGCCCGCTGGCCCTGAACTCTTACTCTTTTTCACTTCAGGATCGGACGGAAAACAGCGGACAGAGTGCAGCGAACAGCCGACGGGGACTCCGCCATCGTCCTGCTCGCTGTCTGCTGCCCGCCGTCCCCTGAACTCTTACTCCCTTTCACTTCAGGGTCGGCCGGGAACGCAGGTCGTGCCATTGGTACGACCCAGCTGGCGCTCTTACTCCCTTTCACTTCAGGGTCGGCCGGGAACCGCACCCCCCTGAAAAAGCCTTGCGAGACAGGCGGTTGCGAGGGGCGATTCCAGAAAATGGTCGGACAGCGAAAGCTTGTGAAAACTTCCACATTCTCCTGACGTTCTTCCGGGTCGCCTCAGCGTCGTTCGGAACCAGAAACCTTCATAGCCCGGCCCGTCCGTCGCGTCCACCCCTGCGGACCGTCCGCAGCAGCGCCTCGTCGACGAACAGCACGCCCCGCGGCAGCGCCCCCGGGCCGTGCGTCCAGAGCTGCGTGCCATCGGGAAGCGGCCAGATGCGAAGATCGTCCTCCGGCCGCACGAGCCTCGCGAGCTCGCGCTCCAGCCGGCGCAACGCCCTTTCGCTGCCGCAGAACAGGACGACCGGGTCCTGCAGGGCCAGCGCCCGGCGCGAAAGCCGGCGGTGCAGCCGCCGCAGGCGGCGCGGATCGCGCACGTCCCAGGCGACGATGTGGATGCAGCGCACGGCTCCCCTCCGGAGCTTCCCGCCGCAATGTGCCGACGGTCGGCGGCAGCGTCAGGGCGGGCAGGCCTGCCGGCCCGGGACGGGGGCGATCCTCACTTGGCCGAAACCGATGGTGACGCTGCGGCCGATCCCGAGGGCCGGCGCGTACGCCAGCACCGCGAGCAGCTCCGGGGCCGCCGCGAGATCGAGGGCGAAGCGGCCGGTGAGCCCCGCGAGCGGGATCCGCTGCCGCTGGCGCGACGACCAGCGCTGCGCCCGCCATTCCCGAAGCTCGGGGTCGAACAGCACCACCCGCCGGGCCGCCGCTGCGAGCGGCGCGAGGTCGGGCCGGCCGGAACCCCAGTGATGCCCGAGCGAGGCGAGCCGGCGCAGGAATGCCAGGACGAAGCTGCGGGCATCGAAGCGGCCCGGACCGACGTCGCGGTTGTCGCGCTTGATCCGCAGCGGGCTCACGAGCTCGACGGCGAGCTCCGGGCCCGCGAGCTCCGCGGGCTCCGGCGGACGCTCCCGCGCGCCGACCAGCCCGAGCGCCCCCGGCACGCCGAAGAAATCGAGCTCCGGCGCCTCCGCCAGGGCGTCCAGCACCAGCGGTGCCGCCGCGACGGCGGGGCCGAGCAGCAGCAGGGTCGCCCGGAAGGGTTCGCCCGCCCGAAGGGTTCGGCCCGCGGGTGCGAACACGTCCTGCCAGCCGAAGGGCGGCGGTGCCCGGTCGACCCCCGGGAAAGGCCCGTCGGGCGCGGCTTCCGGAGCGAAAAGGAGCGTCCGCAGCCCGGCCACCTCCGCGCGCGCGGCCGGGGTCGCGGCCGCGGCTTCGAGCCGCCGCAGGCCGGCCCCGAGCATGCCCCGCAGCGCCGATCCCGCGAGCTCGGGCAGGACCAGCGCGGCACGCGTGCGGAAGTCGAGCGCGAGGCGGAGGAAGGGCGGGACGGGAAGCGGATCGGACATGGGACGGACCGGTGGGCGTGCACCTCCCTTTTCCCCGCATCCGCCGGCGGACGCCAGCCCCGACTCCGCCGGCAGGCCTGACGGGCATCGGAAAAGAAGAAGCTCGGCCTCACCTTCGCGCCCGGAGGATTTCGGAGCGTCACGGAGCATTCGGGCATGGAACAGCGCCTCGCCGGCGGCCCGCGGCCCGGGTCCCTGCGCCGGTTGTCGTTCGTGCAGCGCAGGATCGGTCTCCGGGGGCGCGGAACGGCCGTGGACACGGCGGCCCTGCAGCTCTGGCTCCCCCGGCTCGCGGTCCGGCTGTTGGCCACGGTGTGCCTCAAGGTGATCTTCGCCGGAGGTCGCGAAGGTGTCTGGACCGAGATGGCGCTCGGTGCGGCCGGGGGTGCACCCGCCGGCCTTCGGCGCGACCTTCGCATCGCGCGACATGAACTCGAAACGCTGGCGGCCGGCGCCGGCCTGACGCTCACCGACCTGGGACCGGGGCTGCCGGCCGCACCGGGACCGGTGATGCCGATCGTGCCACGCACCGTTCCGGCGATGCCCGGCGCCCCCCGGCCGCGGGCCGCCGGAGCCGCGACGGTGGCGGAACACCTCGGCGTGTCGTTCCCGGAGCCGCTGCCGCCGCCCGACGACGCCACCGTTCCCGAGCTCGATCTCCGTTGTGTCCGGCCCGCCGTCCTGCCGCTGGCGCTGCCACGGGAGCCGCTGGCCGCCATCGGCCGGGACCGGCACGCGGCCGACGGCTTCCTCCTCGGGCGCGAGCCGGGCGGCCGACCGGTGGCGCTCTCCGGGCGCGCACTCGCACGCCACCTCTACGTGCTCGGCGCCACCGGCACCGGCAAGTCGACGCTGCTCGCCCGTTTGGCCGAGCACCTGCTGCCGCAGGAGCGCGCCTTCGTGCTGCTCGACCCGCACGGCGACCTCGCCGGAGAGGTTCTGGATCTGGTGCCGCCGGCACGTCGCCGGGACGTCGTGTAACTCGACTTCGCCAGCCGCGACGCCGTGCCGGTGCTCGATCTGTTCGATCTCTCCGGTATCGACCCGGTGCAGGGCGGCGAGTTCCTGATCGGCAGCCTGCTTTCGATCTTCGAGCGTCTGTACGACATGAACGTCGCCCGCGGTCCCGTCTTCGAAACCTGTTTCCGCAACGCTCTCGGCCTGCTGCTCGATCGCAGCGAGGAAGGCACCACCCTCGCGGACGTCCGCCGCCTCTTCGCGGACGATTGCTGGCGCGCGCGTCTTCTGTCGCGCTGCCGGCGGCCCGAGATCGTGGAGTTCTGGCAAGGCATCGCGGGACGCACGAGCGGCGACTGGCAGCTCGGCAATTTCGCGCCGTACATCGTCTCGAAGCTGAACCGGTTCGTCGACAATCCGTGGCTCCGAGCGATCCTGGGCCGTCGTGGCGGCACCGTCGATCTTCCAAACTGGCTCGACGGCGGCCGGATCGTGCTGATGCGGCTGCCAAAGGGTCTGCTCGGCGCTCTCGACTGCCGCATGCTGGGGATGATCCTGCTCGACCGGCTCTGGCAGGTCGTTCTCGCGCGCGCCCGCCGGACGCAGGCGGAACGCCGCCCAGCGACCCTGATGGTCGACGAGTTCCACAGCTTTCACACCGACACCTTCGAGAGCGCGCTCGCCGAAGGGCGGAAGTTCGGCCTGTCGCTCGTGCTGGCGGGCCAGACGCTCGGACAGAACCGCGCCGGCATGCGCGATGCGGTGCTCGGCAATGTCGGGACGCTCGTCTGCTTCCGCGTCGCGCCCGCCGATGCCGCGCACCTGGCACCCTGGTTCGCGCCCGAGTGAACGGTGGAGGATCTGGTGGGCCTGCCCGACTACCAGGCAGTGGTGCGCTCTCCGGGCAGCGGTCCGGGACGGCCCCGATGCGTCCGCACGCTGCCGCCGCCGCGGCCGCGGCTCGACGCCGTGGAGCGTCTCGCGGTCCTCGCAGCCTCGCGCGCCCGCTTCGCCCGTCCGCTGGAGCATCCGCCCGGCGAGGCGTGACGCCGGCGGAACCCGCCCTGGCAACTTTGGCAACCTTCTCCGGACTCTGACGCTAGCGAACGGCCGCGCCTCGCGGGCCCGCAACGACTTTCGCCGTGTAAGTACCTACTGAGCCTAGCAAATAACTGCGGTTTGCGCCACAGAAAATTCGCTGCGCATTACAGTACTGAGATCGCGCGATTTCTGTGCGATGCTCCGGCCCGCCGGGCGGATACTGATGGACGAATTCGTGCGGCCACCGCGGCCGGCGGCCCGCCAGGACGCCACGTTCGAGCAGAAACCGGTGAGGGGGCGGCCTCAGGCCGCCTCCCAACCCACCAAGCGCGGAGGCGGCGGGCCCTTCGCGTTTCTGGCGCCCCCATCCGCGCGTAGAATGCCCCGCCGTCGCGCTGCCGTGCGTCGGGACGCGCGATCAGGGGTCGGCCGGCACTCCCCCGCAAATCGCGCGTCTACGGGCTTCCTGCGCGGAAATGACGGAGGCAGGCGGCCTCAACACCCTCCGGCGCCGGCCCCTCGACCCGATGCTCGAACACCTCACCGGGACCGCGACCGTCGAGCCGTCGCGGCCACGGCCCGGTGCTGGCAGGGGCGGAGCGCAGGCGCTGCGGCTCCGCTCCCTTCCCGTGAGCGTCGCGAGCTGCCCCCCTCCAAGCCTCGGAAGAGACAACCGGATGCGAGGCCCGCCCGGATCGGCGGAACCTCGCCCGCAGAGCGACGGGCCCGCGCGCGGCGGGCCCGTCTCCCGACACCAGCGGCGCATCTCCGCTCACCACCGAGGCGCCGGCTGGACTTCCGGATCGCCGTCAACCGGCGAGGCCGGGATATCCGGCCGAAGGGACCGGCGCCGCCGGGCGTGTTCACAGCGTGTTCAAGGACGTGTTCATGGTGTGGAACCGTGTTCACGCGTTCATCCCCCCGGGGCGTGAACAGGTGAACACGCCCGCCCGGATGCTCCAACATGTTGTTTCCACGTGGTTTTTCGTGTTCACGCCGGCCATGTCGGCATCCTCGCGGACAGCGAGCGTGTTCACAGCGTTCTCACGAGCCTGTTCACGACGTCGGCGCGTCGCGGGCGGCGCGGAGGAGTTCACCCGTCCAGCCGACCCTCCGCAGTGCCATCGAAGTGGCGGCCGGCCCGTCCGCCCCGCTTCGGGCGCTCGGTCAAAAGCCCCTCCTCCTCGGCCCGGCGCGCGAGCTTCGCGACCTTGCCCAGGGAGATGCCGAGCTCGTCGGCGATGTCGCGATGCCTGAGCCCCTGTTCGAGCAGGTCGGCGACCCGGCGCAGCTCCGCATCCTCGAGGCTTCGGCGGGTCCAGACGGCCGCCCCGTTCCGCTCCTCCAGCCGCAGCTCGAAGGGCGCGACCGCCTCACCGGCGCAGACGCGGGATTTCTCGACGTGCACCTCGAAGCGGGCCCCCTCGGCCGGGTCGTAGTCGACCGGCCGGCGCAGGGCGATCACCGTATCCAGCACGTCCTCCCGCCGGCTGGTGCCGCGTTGCTGGCCGCCCTTGCCGGCGTGGTGCACCAGCAGCACCGACACGCCCTTGCGGCGCAGGCGTAGCAGGAAGTCCTGCACCGGCTGCCAGCTGTCGGCCTCGTTCTCCCGCCCCGACCGGCAGAGACTCGACAGATTGTCGAGCACCAGGAGCTTCGTGCCGGAGGCTTCGCAGAGCTCCACGATCGCCTCCTGCGCCAGCAGGTCGCGCAGGTCGGGCAGTCCGAGTTCGTGCAGGTCGGCGCAGAGGAACTGCAGCATGTCTGCCGTCGGTGGGGCTTCCGGCGTTCCGGCGACCACGGCCGCGAGCCGCTGCTGCATGGTCTCCGCCTGCATCTCGCCGTCGACGTAGAGCACCGGGACCGGCTCGGGCGCCTGCCAACCGCAGAGCGCGGCGCCGCTCGCGACCGTGTAGGCGATCGAGAGCGCCATCCACGTCTTGCCGATGCCGCGCGGTGCGTAGAGCATGGCGAGGCCGCGGCCCGGGATCACCGGTTCGAGGATCCACGGCCGCGGTGGCAGCCGCAGGCTGAGGAGCTCCGCCGACGTGATCGGCCGGAGATCCGGACGGAGCAGCGCGTCGGTTTCGCGGACGAGCTGTGCAACGGGATCGATGCCGCTCATGCCGTGCCCTCCGGGCGCGGGGCGATGGCCATCGCCAGCGTCTCCGGCCAGCCCCGCCTCGAGGCGAGGGCGCGCAGCGCGAACCGGACGAGGTGTGGCGCGAGGCTGGTGTCTTCGAGCGTGTAGCGTGCCTCCCACAGCGCCGACCGCGGATTCCGGCCCCGGCGACCCGACCACAGCTCCGGGATCGTCCGCTCCAGGAAGGGCGCGAGTCTCCCCGCGTCGTCCGCCGTCGGTTCGACCGGCCGGCCGGCGCGCAGGGCCGCGAACGCCTGTTCGATGCGCCGGAACGGACAGCGGAGACCGCGGTAGCAGAAGAGGGTGGCGGGCGCGGCCCGATCGTCGCGGTCGAGCCCGAGACCGATGGTTCCGATCCAGCACACCGGGCAGAAGGAGAGCCAGATCCGGCCGGTGTCGACGACCGCGAACGGCCACCGGCCGAGTCCGAGTGCGGCACGGGCCTCCGGAACCAGCGGCTCGCCACGGCCCGGGAAGACGAGCTGCCAGCGGTGGCCGCCCCCACTACCGGAGGGCAGCTGCGACAGAATGTCCGTGCCACGGCGGTCACGGACGCCATTGTGCTTGGGACGATTTTCGATAACCTGCATTCGCGAACTCCAGTTGCTCAAGTTCTTCACACGGCGCCGGGGGCCAGCCGGCGCCGTGTCTGTTTCCGGGGAACCGTGTCGCTGTCCGCGGGCCGCCGCGCGCTGCGGTTCTCGACACCCGTCCGGATCGTCCGGGTGGTCCGCGACGGGCCGCCTCCCCCGGCTCCTCTGTCAGCCATGATCACGCCCGGTCGTCGAGGGGGTCCGGGACGTTCGCGGAAGCCACCTTCGACCGCACGCTGGACGAAGCCGGCCCTCGCGGGTCCGATGCTGCGGGCGGCGGGCTTTCGGGTCCGCCGTCGCACGCCGACCAGCCGCGGGCGCCGTCGGTGGTGGACCGGCGGCGGCCCGCGCTCACGAAGCGTTCGAGCTCGGCCCGTTCGTAGAGCACGCGTCCGCCGACGCGGACGAAGGCCGGGCCCGATCCCTCGACGCGCCAGCGGGCGAGCGTCTGCGGCCGCAGGCGAAGGAACGAAGCCGCTTCCTCGACCGTGAGGAGCTCGATGCACATGGCCGAAACTCCTTGGCTAGAGTTCGGCCGTCCTTATGACCCCGGAAAAACGGACGGTGGCGGGCTTGCGGGATTTTTCGTCAGCTGGTTTTGCGCACCCGGGGGCGTCCGCGCCGGGGCTCCGGCAGCTCCGGCATCCGGCGGCGGGCGGCGCGGTAGGCTTCTTCCAGAGCCCTCACGCTCAGCTTGCGGCGCGCGGCGTGGCGCTCTGCAGCGTGACGCAAGGGCATCCCCGAGCGCATCAATGCGGCCACCGCCCGGATGTCGGCGTCCGTCACCGGGCCCGAACTTCGCCGGGCCTTTCCCCCTTCGTGCGCGGACTCCACGACGCTGCTGCCGCGCACAATGTCGTCCAGAAAGCGCAGCTCCCCCCAGATTTCTCCCAGCGTCAGGCATGCGACCGCGAGATCGTGGAGGGCCCGATCGTGATCGCCTGTCCGCCTGGCAAACTCCGCCTTCGCCCGTGAGATCGCCTGCTCGCAGTCGCTGTAACGCGCGCCGGGACTCGATGCCCCGTCCCCGAGCTCTTCCAGGCGCTGTCGGACGTACTCGCCCACCCGGTGCAGCACGATCCAGGTGTGCTCGACGAGATCGTTACGGAACAGCGAGTGCGTTCGGTGGACAAAGTCCGCGATCGTCATCCGGTCCGACTCGACGTACAGGTACAAATGACCGGCGAACATCGTTACATTCACGTATGCAGCGTAGAGCCTATCCTCGCCAGTCAGGTATGGTTCAACTTCATCGTTCATGATAATGCTTGTATTGCAATAATCATGTACCTCAGCGTACTGTTGGATTATACGCATTTGCGGGGGTGCGAGCCACAGCGGCAGCTCGACCGGAATCGGCCAGGCGGGGTGATCTTTGGTCTCCAGGAGCGAGAACATGAAACTCGTGGACCAGTCCCCGTCGGGGAACATGTCCGTGAACAGATACGGATCAATTACGGTGCCTTTCCAGAAGACCGAAACTTCGTCGGGCCTTCCGGTGCGCCGATCGGCGCGTTCGGCCAACCGACGGACCGTCCTGTACAGCCGCCATTCGACCCCGGAGACCTCGCAACGATCGATCTGTTCCGTCCGCTTGTCATCGAGGTAGCGAATGATCGCCTCGCGGCGGCGTTTCGATTTTCCGGCAGACATGCGCGCTTCCCGGCTGCTCGCTGGCCTCTGAAACGCCCGTGCGACGCCTGGCTTCGGAAATGCCCCTTGCGCCCGAGACGACGAAACGACGGCCGGGGCCCCGACGGGGGAGGCTTCCCGGATCGATTGTGGAACCCAACCCTTTGCGAAAGCTTAACGGCAAGGCGGCAGTGATCGCGCGGGCTCGAACGCCTCTGCTGCCGCGTCCCTCATCTCCGCACGAACGGCACGACCACCACCTCTTCGCCTTCGCCGACGAGGGCGAGCAGGTGCCGTGCCCAGGCGTCGAGCGCCTGCCGCTTCTCCGCTTCGTAGCGGTGGCGCTGGTAGACGCCGACGATGCCGGCGCGCGAGCCCGAGACGTGCCCGAGCACCGCCTCCGTCACCTCCAGCCGGACGCCGAGCTTCTGCAGGCCGGTGGCGCAGGTCCGGCGCAGATCGTGCAGCCGCCAGTCGCGTAGCGGGCCGCCCGCGATCTCCGCGCAGACCGCATCCAGCCGGCGCCTGGCGCGGCTCCAGCCCTTGAACGGCCCCCATCCAGCCGCACCGAAGACGAAGCTGCCCGCGAACCGCGGCAGCCCCAGCAGGATCTCCACTGCCGGGGCCGACAGCGGCACGATCCGGGCCTCGTCCGTCTTGGTGCGTGCGCCTTCGAGCAGGACGTGCGGCGCCGGCCCATCGAGGTCCCTCACCTCGTCCCAACGCAGCGCCCCGATCTCGTCGCGCCGGCAGCCGGTCAGGATCAGGAGCCGCACGATGGCGCCGAACGGCCAGCCGGTCCGCTCCGCCGCCCGCCACACCGTCACGAGCTCGGCGTCGTCGAGCACCCGGTCACGCGGCCGTTCACGGCCCGGCTTCGCCACGAAGGCGGTCGGATCGCCCGGCACCAGATCGCGCCCCGCCGCCCAGCGGAACATGCGCCGGGTCCACGCCAGCACCCGGTTCGCCCGCACCGGAGCCCGCGCCGCCACCGCGTCGAGCACGCGCAGAATGTCGGCACGCCCGACCGCGGCCGCTTCCAGATGCCCGATCACCGGCAGCACCTCGCGCGCCATGATCCGCCGCACCTCGGCGACGGTGCGGTTTTCGGCCTGATCGCGCTGTAGCCACTCCTCGCACACCTCGGCCACCGTCGGCCGCCGGCGCCGGCGTTCCTCCTCGGCCCGTTCCCGTTCCTCGAGCGGATCGAAGCCGGCCCGGATCCGCCCGAGCAGCTGCAGCGCCTCGGCGCGCGCCTTCTCCGCCGTCCAGGTCGAGCCGTCCGGTGCGGGCGCGCCGTGTTCGGCGAAGGTGTAGCGCCGCTTCGGCACCTGTCGCCCGCGCCCCGGCCGGTACTCGACGAAGTAGCTGCGCTTGCCGCTCTTCCCGACGTACAGCCCGAAGCCGGGCAGCCGGTCGTCGAAGTACCGTCCGGGAGATGCGCCGTCGACGAAGCGTTTGGTGATGCTCGGCAAGGATCCGCTCCCCCGCGACGCCCCCGCGGCCGCGACCGGACGACAGTCCTTAGAGGACCACGATCCTGCATCCGTCTTGGCCGTGTCGCCACCGTGTCGCCACCGGAACGGAAACCAGCGGAAAGCGCAGGAATCGCAAGGCAAGGCTAAAGCACTGCAGTGCAACGTCTTCTGGAACGCAAAGGAAAACGCGAGAAGGGGCGGGAAAGGCGTTTTTTGGGGAATCAAAATCCGTTGGTCGGGGGCTCGAGTCCCTCCTCCGCTACCACCACCGTGCCGGGGCCGGAACGAAGCCGCCTGCCGGCGTGCCGCGAAGCGTCGGCCGCTGTGCGCCTCCGGGCAGCGCTTGACAGGGGCGGCGACCGACACCATACCAGCGCCCGCGTGGGGCCGTAGCTCAGTTGGGAGAGCGCCTGAATGGCATTCAGGAGGTCGGCGGTTCGACTCCGCTCGGCTCCACCAACCACCCCCGACGCTCGGGCCGGATCGACGCTCCGGGGTGCCCTCCGACGGCATCCGTGAAGAGCTTGTGAGAAGCCCGCCCGGCGGACTTCCGCAGCCCGTGTCCCCGGATCCGCCGCAACCTTCGGTCCCAGTCCGCAACACACCGCCCACGCCCCGGCCGTGCCGGATCGTCCTGTTCCGGCCCCGGCTCCGGCGCGGCGGTCAGATCCTCGGGTCTCGCGGCGACGGGGACCGGTGCGCTCCCTCGACATCCCGCCGCGGCCGCGGCAAACAGAGCGGCGGTGCAGGCAGGGACACCGGAGATGGAAGACGAGGACCGTCCGCGGCCGAAGCGGGAGTTTCCCGAGCTCGGCAGCCGGCTCGATGGCTGGTCGGTCGAGGATCTCGAGGCCTACGTGCAGGCGCTCCGGGCCGAGATCACGCGGGTCGAGGAGGAGATCCGCCGGCGCCGCGACCTGCGCGGGGCCGCCGAGGCGCTGTTCAGGACGCCGCGATCGTGAACGACACGCCGCGTTTCTGCGTCCTCTGCGGTGGCGGGCTGCGGCTGCGGCGCCTTGCGGCCGACGACCGGCCGCGGCGGGTGTGCGCGGCCTGCGGTCACGTCCACTACGAGAACCCGAAGGTGGTGATCGGCTCGGCCTGCCTGTACGACGACCGCGTGCTGCTGTGCCGGCGGGCGATCGAACCGCGGGCGGGCTTCTGGACCGTGCCCGCGGGCTTCCTCGAGCTCGACGAGAGCCCCGAGGAGGGCGCGATGCGCGAGGCGCAGGAGGAGGCGCGGGCGCGGATCGCCGTCGAGGGACTGATCGCCGTCTACAGCATCCCCCGCATCGGCCAGGTGCAGCTCATGTACCGCGCGAAGCTGCTCGACCCGGAGATCTCCGCCGGGCTCGAAAGCCTCGAAGTGGGCCTCTTCGCCTTCGACGAAGTCCCCTGGGCGGAGCTCGCCTTTCCGACGGTCGAACGGCTGCTGCGACGAACCATGGAGCTCCGGGGCACGTCCCCGCCGTTCGTCCCCGTCTGCGAGACGCTGGGGCCGCGGGCGGCGCATGCCGAATGACACGTTGGCCTCGCCCGTTCTGGTCCTGGGCGGGCAGCGTTCGGGCAAGAGCGCCTTCGCCGAGCGTCTCGTGCTCGAAAGCCGTCTCGCGCCCGTCTATGTGGCAACCGCCGAAGCCGGCGACGGCGAGATGGCGGAGCGCATCGCGCGCCACCGCGACCGGCGCGGACCGCAGTGGCGCACCGTGGAGGAGTCCCTCGACATCCCGGCCGTGGTAAGGCGCGAATGCGCGAGGGGCCGTGCCGTGCTGGTCGACGGCCTCGGGATGTGGCTCGCGAACCTGCTCGGCGCAGGGCGTGACCCGGCAGCGGCCGTCGAGGCCCTCCGCGACGCGGTCCGCGTCGCGCCCGGTCTGCTCGTGCTGGTGTCGGAGGAGACCGGGCTCGGTGTCGTTCCCGAAAACGCGCTCGCCCGCCGCTTCGTCGATCTCGCGGGGGCGATGAACCAGGAGCTCGCGGCCTGCTGCCGGACGGTGGTGTTCGTGGCCGCGGGTCTGCCGCTCGCCCTCAAGGGCACCCTGCCACCGGACCTGCGGAGCTGAAGCGTTGCATCTGCTCGCCGCCGCCCGTGCCACCGGTGCCGATGTCGAGGAAGCGGTCGACCTCGGCCAGACGCCGGCCGACGTCGTGATCCTGTCGGCGGCCGACAGCGAGCTCGCGCTGCTCGCGGATGCCCGAGCCCGCGCCGGGATCCCCCTGCCCTCGCTCAGGCTCGCCAATCTCGGCCGGCTCACGCACCCGCTCTCGGTCGATCTCCATGTCGAGAAGGTCGTGGCGCACGCCCGCTTCGTGCTCGTGCGCATGCTCGGCGGACGCAGCTACTGGCCCTATGGCCTCGAACAGATCGAGGATGTCTGCCGCAGGCGCGGCATCGCTCTCGCCGTGGTGCCGGGCGACGACCGGCCCGATCCGGAGCTGGATGCGCTCTGCACCGTACCCCGCGAGCTCGCGCACGCGCTCTGGCAGTATCTCGTCCAGGGCGGCCCGGCGAACGCCGTCCAGTGCCTCAGGCGGATCGCGGCCGAGCTCGGCGATCCGGTCGACTGGCTGCCGCCTGCGCCCCTGCCGCGTGCCGGCCTCTGGCTTCGCGGGGAGCAGGAGCCCGATCCCGAACGGCTCCTGGCCTCGCTCGATCCGGACACGCCGCGCGCGCTGCTCCTCTTCTACCGGGCGCATCTGCAGGCGGGCGACGTGGAGCCTCTCGAACGGCTCGCGGAGGCCCTGGAGCTGCGCGGCATCCGCACCCTGCCCGTCTTCGTCGCGAGCCAGAAGGACCCGGAGAGTGCCGCCGTCGTCGAGGCCATCGCCGCGCGGCTGCGGCCCGACATCGTGCTCGATGCCACGGCCTTCTCCGTCTCGGCGCCGGGTGCACCACGCGAGGGCCCGCTCGCGGCCCGCGACGCGCCGGCGCTCCAGCTCCTGCTCTCCGGCCGGCCGCGCGAAGCGTGGGAGGAGGATTCGCAGGGGCTCGGCCCGCGCGATCTCGCCATGCAGGTGGTGCTGCCCGAGGTCGACGGGCGGATCACGACCCGTGCCATCGGTTTCAAGGAAACCGCCCGCTTCGACGAGGCGACCCAGTGCCATCTCCAGCGCTACGTCGCCGATCGCGAGCGGATCGGCTTCGTCGCGGAACTCGCGCGGAACTGGATCCGCCTGCGACGGACGCCGGCGGCGGAGCGGCGCGTCGCCATCGTCCTCGCGAACTATCCGAACCGCGACGGCCGGCTCGCGAACGGCGTCGGGCTCGACACGCCGGAGAGCGTCGCCCTCGCGCTCCGGGCCATGCGGGACGCAGGCTACACCGTGGATCCCCTTCCCGCCGACGGCGGCGAACTGATGCAGTGGCTGCGCGCGGGCCCAACGAACGCCCTCGAAGGGCGCGCGTCACGGGACGTCCGCATCACCCTGCCGCTCGCGGACTACGAGGAGGCCTTCGCGGCCCTGCCGGCGCCGGTCCGCGAGGCCATCCGGCAGCGCTGGGGACCACCGGAGACGGACCCGCACGTCGCCGGCGGCGCCTTCGTCCTGTCGCTGCTGCCGCTCGGCAACGTCGTCGTGGGCATCCAGCCGGCGCGCGGCTACCATCTCGACCCGGTCGCCACCTACCACGACCCGGCGCTGGTGCCGCCGCACGGCCATCTCGCCTTCTATCTCTGGCTGCGGCGGGTGTTCGATGCGCATGCCGTCGTGCACTTCGGCAAGCACGGCAATCTCGAATGGCTGCCGGGCAAGGCTCTGGCGCTTTCACCCGACTGCTTTCCCGATGCCGTCTTCGGCCCGCTGCCGCATCTCTACCCCTTCGTCGTCAACGATCCGGGAGAGGGCAGCCAGGCCAAGCGGCGGACCCAGGCGGTCGTGCTCGACCACATGACGCCGCCGCTCACGCGGGCGGAGATCCACGGCGGGCTGCGCGAGCTCGAGCGGCTGGTCGACGAATGGTACGAGGCCTCGCAGCTCGACCGCAGGCGCTGCGAGCCGCTCGCGCGCGAGATCGTCGCCTGGGCCACGCGCTTCGGGCTCGACCGCGATCTCGGCATCGACCCGAAGGCACCGCCGCAGGACTGGCTCGCCGCCATCGACGCGCATCTCTGCGAGCTCAAGGAGCTGCAGATCCGCGACGGGCTGCACGTCTTCGGCAGGAGCCCGGAGGGCGACCGGCGGACCGACACGCTCGTCGCCCTCGCACGTCTGCCCCGCGGACGCGGCGAAGGAGCCGACGCCTCGCTGCTGCGGGCGCTCGCCGCGGATCTGGGCCTTCCGGAGGATTTCGACCCGCTCGACTGCGACCCGGCGGCACCCTGGAGCGGGCCGCGGCCCGCGGCCCTCGAACGGGCGGCGGCCGATCCCTGGCGGAGCTGCGGCGACACGCTCGAACGACTCGAAGCCCTCGCCCGGGCGCTCGTCGCGGGAACGCGCGAGCCGGATGCGGCATGGACACGGACCCGGGCCGTGCTCGGCTGGATCCACGGGCACCTGGCCCCCACGCTCGATGCCTGCGGCACTGCCGAGATCCGTGGCCTGCTCGCCGGGCTCGACGGGCGCTTCGTGCCCCCGGGCCCAAGCGGTGCCCCGACCCGCGGCCGGCCGGACGTCCTGCCGACGGGGCGCAACTTCTATTCCGTGGACACGCGCGGCGTGCCGACACCGACGGCCTTCGCGCTCGGCTGGAAGGCGGCGGAGCGGGTAATCGCCCACTACGCCCAGACCCACGGCGACTGGCCGAAGCAGATCGCGCTCTCCGCCTGGGGCACTTCCAACATGCGCACGGGCGGCGAGGACATCGCCGAGGCCCTCGCCTTTCTCGGCTGCCGGCCGGTGTGGGAGGGGACGGCGAACCGCGTCACCGGCATCGAGGTGATCCCGGCATCGGCGCTCGGACGGCCGCGGGTCGACGTGACGTTGCGCATCTCCGGCTTCTTCCGCGACGCCTTTCCGGCGCAGATCGAACTGCTCGACGATGCGGTGCGCGCGGTCGCCGCCCTCGACGAGCCGGAGGAGCTCAATCCCGTCGCCGCCGCGGCACGTGCCGAACAGGCCCGGTTCGAGGCGGCCGGGCTTTCGCCCGAAGAGGCCCGCAGACGCGCGACCATCCGCATCTTCGGCTCGAAGCCGGGCGCCTACGGGGCCGGCCTGCAGGCGCTGATCGACGAGGGCATCTGGCGGGACGACGGCGATCTCGCGGACGCTTTCGTCGGCTGGAGTGCCTTCGCCTACGGACGCCGGCTCGGCGGCGAGGAGCGCCGCGAGCTGTTCGAGCGGCGGCTCGCCGCGACCGAGGTGGTGCTGCACAACCAGGACAACCGCGAGCACGACATCCTCGACAGCGACGACTACTACCAGTTCCTGGGCGGCCTGACGGCGGCGGTGAGAACGCGCTCGGGCCGCGAGCCCGAGGTGCTCTTCGGCGACCACAGCCGCCCGGAGAGCCCGCGCGTGCGCCGCTTCGTCGAGGAACTCGGGCGCGTGGTGCGCGGGCGTGCCGCCAATCCGAAGTGGATCCGCGGTGTGATGCGCCACGGCTACAAGGGCGCGTTCGAGATGGCGGCCACGGTCGATTATCTCTTCGCCTTCGCCGCCACGACGCGGCTCGTCGGCGATCACCACTTCGACGCGCTGTTCGAGGCGTATCTCGAGGACGAGGAGGTGCGCGCGTTCCTCGCGCGCGCCAATCCGGACGCACTCCGGGAGATGGCTGCCCGCTTCGCCGAAGCGATCGAACGCGGTCTCTGGCGTCCGCGCAGCAACCGTGCCAACCTGCTCCTCGACGGGCTGCGCGGCGACGGACAGGGAGAGCATCCGTGACGACCGACGAAGACCTCCGCCACCGCGAGAAGAAGGCCAGGATCAAGGAGGTGAAGGATCGCCTCTACGCCAGCAAGACGAAGGAGAAGGGCCTCGTCATCGTCCACACCGGGACCGGCAAGGGCAAGAGCACGGCGGCCTGGGGGCTGGTCGTGCGCACTCTCGGCCACGGCCGGAAGGTCGGCATCGTTCAGTTCGTCAAGGGCCGGCGGGAGACCGGCGAGCGGCGCTTCTTCGAGCGCTTCCCGGATCTCGTCACCATCCGGGTGATGGGCGAGGGCTTCACCTGGGAGACCCAGGACCGCGAGCGCGACATCCGCGCGGCGCGGGCGGCCTTCGAGGAAGCGAAGAGGATGCTCGTCGACCCGGAGCTCCACCTCGTCGTGCTCGACGAGCTCAACATCGTGCTGCGCTACGACTATCTGCCGCTCGACGAGGTGCTCGACGCCCTGCGCGCCAAGCGGCCGGACCTGCACGTCGTGATCACGGGCCGCAACGCGAAGCCGGAGCTCGTGGAGTTCGCCGATCTCGTGACCGAGATGACGCTCGTGAAGCACCCGTTCCGCGAGGGCATCAAGGGCCAGCCCGGCATCGAGTTCTGAGCCCGGCCGCGGCCGGGGGCTGGCCGGACGCGCGCTCCGCGGCTAGGCTCGCGGGCGTAACTGCAGGAGACGGAGAGGGCCCGTGACCGCCAAGCGCTACGTCCTCGCCATCGATCAGGGCACGACCAGCAGCCGCGCGATCCTGTTCGACGCCGAAGCCCGCATCGTCGGCACCGCGCAGAAGGAGCTGCCGCAGCATTTCCCCGACGACGGCTGGGTCGAGCACGACCCCGAGGACATCTGGCGCGACACGCTCGCGGTCTGCCGCGAGGCGATGGCGGCCGCTCGGGTGGATCCGGCCGAGGTCGCCTGCATCGGCATCACCAACCAGCGCGAGACGACGATCCTCTGGGACCGCGAGACCGGCGAGCCGGAGCATCGCGCCATCGTCTGGCAGGACCGGCGGACGGCGCCGCTCTGCCGCGAACTCGTCGCCGACGGGCTCGAGGAGCACGTCCGCAGGACCACGGGCCTCGTGATCGACGCCTATTTCTCGGCCACCAAGCTCGCCTGGCTGCTCGATTCCGATCCCGAGGTCCGCAGGCGCGCCGAAGCCGGCCGGCTCGCGTTCGGCACGGTCGACAGCTTTCTCGTCTGGCGGCTCACGGGCGGAAAGGTGCACGCCACCGACGCCTCCAACGCCGCCCGCACCATGCTCTTCGACATCCACCGGCAGGAGTGGGACGAGACGCTGCTGCGGCGGCTGCGGATCCCGGCCGCGGTGCTGCCCGAGGTGCGCGACAATTCCGGCGAGTTCGGCGTCACCACGCGGGATCTGTTCGGCGAGGCGATCCCGATCACCGGCATGGCCGGCGACCAGCAGGCCGCGACCTTCGGTCAGGCCTGCTTCCGGCCGGGCATGCTGAAGAGCACCTACGGCACCGGCTGCTTCGCGCTCCTCAATACCGGCGAAACGGCGGTGCCGTCGGCGAACCGCCTGCTGACCACGATCGCCTGGCGCCTCGGCGGACGGACGACCTACGCGATCGAAGGCAGCATCTTCGTCGCCGGTGCGGCGGTCCAGTGGGTGCGCGACGGCCTCGGCCTCGTGCGCGACGCGGCGGAGACGGAGAAGATCGCGCGCTCCGTTCCCGATGCGGGCGGCGTCTATCTCGTGCCCGCCTTCACGGGCCTCGGCGCGCCGTACTGGGACCCGGATGCCCGCGGCGCCATCTTCGGCATCACCCGCGCCACCGAGGCGGCGCACATCGTGCGGGCCGCGCTCGAAGCCGTGGCCTACGAGACGGCCGATCTGATGCGGGCGATGGAGGACGATGTGCGCCGCGCCGGCACCGGCAGCCTGCCGGAAGAGCTCCGCGTGGACGGCGGCATGGTCGCCAACAGCTGGTTCTGCCAGTACCTCGCCGACATCCTCGACCGCCCCGTCGAACGCCCCGAGATCATCGAGACGACGGCGCTCGGTGCGGCCTGTCTCGCGGGGCTCGCGGTCGGGCTCTATCCCTCGATGGACGCGATCGCCACCGGCTGGCGCTGCCAACGGCGCTTCGAGCCCTCGATGGCGGCGGAGCTGCGCGAACGCCGCCTCGCCGGCTGGTCGGAGGCGGTCTCGCGGGTGCTGTCACGCCGTTGACGCCGGTCGCTCCGGTCGCCTTGGAGCGTTAACGAATTCTTGGCACATGCGGTTCAGGATGGATGGCGTGAGTGGTGAAGGGCCGGGGACCTTGTCATGATGTACGAACTCGCTCCCGCGCGGGAGAGCGCCGATGTCCGGCGCATCGTCGAGAACGAGCGCCTGCTCAACGCGATTCTGCGCAAGGCGGTCCGGGACGAACCGCTGGAGCAGCTGCTGCACGAGTGCCTCGACATCCTGCTCGGTGCGAGCTGGCTCTCGATCCTGCCCAAGGGCGGCATCTTTCTGAGCGAGCCGGGCCAGAAGGACCTGCGCCTCGTGGCGCAGCGCAACCTGGCTCCGGAGCTGCTCACGCTCTGCGCGCGGGTGCCGTTCGGACGGTGCCTCTGCGGCCGTGCGGCACAGACCGGCGAGCTCCAACATGCGAGCTGCGTCGATCACCGCCACGAAACCCGCTTTCCCGGCATGGCACCGCACGGCCATTACAATGTCCCGATCCTCCACGGCGGCGAAATCCTCGGGGTGATCGTGCTGTATCTTCCCGAAGGCCATACGGCCCATCCGGACGAGAAGCAGTTTCTTCTGGCCGTGGCGGACGTGCTGGCGCTCGTGATCCGCAACCGGCAGATCCGCGACGAGCTCGAACGGACCTGCCGGAAACTCGCCGAGCAGGCGATCACTGACCCCCTGACCGGGCTCTGGAACCGCCGGCATTTCTTCGCCGAGCTCGAGCGCGAATGGGCCGCTGCCGAGCGTGCGGATCGGCCGCTGAGCCTCGTCCTCTGCGACATCGACCGCTTCAAGCGGGTGAACGACCGCTTCGGCCATCACGGGGGCGACGCCGTGCTCCAGACGGTCGGGGCGATCCTGCGCTCCGGATGTCGCAGCTACGACATCGCCGCGCGCTTGGGCGGCGAGGAGTTCCTGGTGCTGCTCCCCGACACGGAAATGGAGGCGGCGACCGGGGTGGCCGAGCGTCTGCGCATCCTCATCGAGAAGACGCCGGTCACGAGCGAGGGCCGCGAAATCCGGGTGACCGCGAGCTTCGGTGTCGCCTGCCGACGTGTCGCCGGAGATCCACACGAGCTCGTCCGACGCTGCGACCATGCCCTCTACGAGGCCAAGCGGCGCGGCCGCAACCGTGTCGTCTGGGCGTGAGCGGCGCCGCACAGCGCCCGACCAGCGAGCCCGGCAGCCTGCCTCGGGCGGTGCGGATCGCAAGTTTCAATCTCGAGAGCCTCGACGACCGGCCGGGGCTCGATCCGCCGCTCGAAGCCCGCATCGCCGTTCTCCGCCCGCAGCTCCTGCGCCTGCGGGCCGACATCCTGTGCCTGCAGGAAGTCCACGGCCAGCGCCCGCCGGGCGGCGGACCGAGGCGTCTGCTGGCCCTCCGGCGGCTGCTCCAGGGTACGGAGTACGCCTCCTTCCATCTCGTCTCGACACGCAGCCCCGGTGCCCACGGGCAGGAAGGCTGGGTCGCGGACGTCCACAATCTCGTCGTGCTGTCGCGCCATCCGGTGGTGGCGAGCCGTACCATCCTGCACGAGCGCGTCGAGCCGCTGCGCTACCGACCGGTCACCGCTTCCCCCCCGGCGCGCGAGCCCCGGGACCTGCGCTTCGACCGCCCGGCGCTCTACGTGGCAGTGGCGTTGCCGGATGGACGGCGGCTGCATCTCGTCGACGTCCACTTCCGCGCGCCGCTCGCAGTGCCCGTCGCCGGCGGCAAGACCGGCCCGTTCAGCTGGCGCCGCACCGACGCCTGGGCCGAGGGGTTCTTCATGGCGGGCGTGCTGCGCGCCGCGCAGGCCCTCGAGGTGCGCCTCGTCGTCGACCGGCTGTTCGACGAGGATCCCGGGGCCCTTCTCTTCGTCGCGGGCGACTTCAACGCCGAGCTGCACGAGGTGCCGCTCAGGATCCTCTTGGCCGAGCCGGGCGACACCGGCAACGGGCTGCTCGCGCCGCGCGCGCTGGTGCCGCTCGACCGGCATCTCCCGGCCGACCGCCGCTTCTCGGTGGTGCATCACGGGCGGCGGGTGATGTTCGATCACCTGCTCGTCAGCCGCAGCCTGCTCGCCGGGCTGCGGGACTTCGACGTGCACAACGAGATGCTCGAAGACGAGGTGGAGGCCCAGCTCGCCGTCGCACACGCGACCGAATCGTACCACGCGCCCCTGGTGGCGACCTTCGAGCTATGAGCTGGCGCTGCGGGCGGCCACGATCTCGCGCGCCTGCCCGATCCAGTTCTCGCGCCCGATCCGCCCCTTGAAGGCGAGCACCTCGTCGATGCGGGCGATATCGTCCGGGCCGAGAGCGGCGATCTGCTCGAAGGTCGTGATGCCGAGCGCGTGCAGCTTCTCCGCGATCACCGGCCCGATGCCCCTGATACGCGTCAGATCGTCCGGCTCGCGGGCCGGCGGCTCGAAGAGCCGCTTTTCGGGCGGCGCACCGCCGGCTGTGCCGGGAGGCGGCGTGCCGGCGAGCCTCGCCCGCTCCTCGAGCAGGCGCCGTCGCGCACTGGAGCCCGCCGGAAGCTGGGCGAGCTTGGCATCGATCTCCCGCAGCCGGCGCTTCGTGACGTCCTCGCCGGGCTGCGGAACCGGAGTCGCGGGCTGCGCCGGCGCGGCGGCGGGGGTCGGGGTGGATGGCGCCGCCTCGCGCCCGGCCCGGCGCTGCCCGAGTTCGGCGCGCGCCCGCTTCTCCTGTTCGAGCGCCTGCTCCGCCGCCCGTTTCGCCTGCGCGAGCTCCCCGCGCAGCCGCTCGCACTCGTCCTCGAGCTGTTTCAGCCGTTCGCTCGCCTCGCGCAGGCGCGCCTTGGTCTCCTCGTGCGCCGTGTCGGCCCGGCCGACTTCTTCCTCGGCGTGGCGCAGCTTCCGTTCCCAGTTCTCGCGGACGTCGGCGATGCGCTCGTCGCAGCGCCGCTGGGCCCAGATCCAGACGCCGACCCCGCCGATCACGAGGCCCAGAAGAAACCAGAACAGCCACATGCGTCAGCCTCCCGGCCACCGGTCGTCGCGAAAGACACGACCGGTCCGCCCCGTTTCACCCGATCCATCATGCCGGCAGCGTCCGGTTCCCGCAACGTCCGGAGGAATGCGGATCGTCAGGCGGCAGCGCCGGCAGCTTCGCGCGCGTCTTCGAGGATCATGTCGGACGCCTTCTCGGCGATCATGATCACGGGCGAGCAGGTGTTGCCGGAGGTGATCGTCGGCATCACCGAGGCGTCGACGATCCTGAGCCCGGCGAGCCCGTGCAGCCGCAGCCGCGGGTCGACCACACTGCCGCGGTCTTCCGCCGGCCCCATGCGGCAGGTGCCGACGGGATGGAAGATGGTGGTGCCGATGCGTCCCGCCGCGTCCGCGAGCTCCTCGTCCGACTCCAGTCCGGCGCCGGGGCGGTACTCCTCGGGCGCGAAGCGCGCGAGGGCCTTCGCGGCCATGATGCGACGCGTGAGCCTGAGCGCGTCGGCCGCCACCTTCCGGTCCTCCGGCGTGCTCAGATAGTTCGGCCGGATCGACGGCTGCTCGTGCGGGTCGCGGCTGCGGATGCGCACGTAGCCGCGGCTCGTCGGCCGCAGGTTGCAGACCGACGGCGTGATGGCTGGAAACGGGTGCAGCGGCTCGCCGAACCTGTCGAGAGAGAGCGGCTGCACGTGATACTGCAGGTTCGGGGTCTCGTAGTCCGGGCCACTCTTCGCGAAGGCACCCAGGGTGGACGGCGCCATCGACATGGGCCCCGTCCGGAACAGCAGGTATTCGAGGCCGATCCGGGCCTTGCCCAGAAGGCTGTTCGCCTGTTCGTTGAGGGTGCGCGTGTTGTGCACCTTCCAGACCGGGCGGATCTGCAGGTGATCCTGCAGGTTCTCGCCGACGCCCGGAAGCTCGTGCACCACCTCGATTCCCAGCTCCTGCAGCAGCTGCCCGGGGCCGATGCCCGAGAGCTGGAGGATCTGCGGCGAGCCGATGGCGCCGGCGGCGAGGATCACTTCGCGCCCCGCCCGCACTCTGTGCACCTGCCCGCCGCGCTCGTACTCGACACCGACCACGCGCCTTCCCTCGACCAGCAGCCGGCGCGTATGGCAGTGCATGCGCAGCTCCAGGTTGGGCCGCTGCAGCGCCGGGCGCAGGAACGCCTTCGCGGTGTTCCAGCGGACGCCCCGCTTCTGGTTGACGTGGAAGTAGCTGCAGCCCTCGTTGTTGCCGCGGTTGAAATCGTCGATCTTCGGGATCCCCACCTCGGCGGCGGCCTCGCGGAAGGCGTCCAGGATCTCCCAGCGGACGCGCACGCCCTCCACCCGCCATTCGCCGCCGGCGCCGTGCCATTCGTCCGCGCCGCGGAAGAAGTCCTCGGACTTCCTGAAGTAGGGCAGCACCTCCTCCCACGACCAGCCGGGGTTGCCCATCTGGCGCCAGAGGTCGTAGTCGCGCGCCTGGCCGCGCATGTAGATCATGCCGTTGATGGAGGAGCAGCCGCCCAGCACCTTGCCGCGCGGATAGGCGAGCGCCCGGTCGCCGAGGGCCGGCTCGACCTCGGTGCGGAAGCACCAGTCTGTTCGCGGATTGTTCTGGGTGTAGAGGTAGCCGATCGGGATGTGGATCCAGATCCAGTTGTCCTTGCCCCCGGCCTCGAGCAGCAGCACCCGGTGCCGCCCGTCCGCCGTCAGCCGGTTGGCGAGCACGCAGCCGGCCGTGCCCGCACCCACGATCACGAAATCGAAGGTTTCGCCGGTGTCCCGCATGCGCCCTCCCCGTCGTCGGCGACGGGACCATCATTCGGGCAGCGGGACGACGGGCGCAAGCGCCAACGGCCGGAGCGGGACCCGGGCCCGGTCAGCCGGTGAACGGGATCCGCGGCAGACGGATGCGGCCCGCGCCCTCGAACGGCAGGGTGCGCGTGCCACCGAGCAGCCCTTCGAGGAAGAGATCGCCCTCGAGCCGGTAGTCGAGGCGGTCGCCGGAGGCGAGCTCCGCCAGACGGTCGAGCAGGTCGGCGGTGGCGACCCGGATCGGCACGCGCACCCGCGTCTCGCCTTGCGCCGGCAGGGTGAAGCGCTCGTCCGTCACACCACGGCCGAACCGCTCGCCGCCGAGCCAGACCGTCACCCGGAGCCCGCGGGCATCGAGATCGACGTCGGCGAAGCTGGTGATGCGGAGTTCCGCCCCGAGTTCCTGCTCGAGCAGGCCCGGCGTGCCGAAGGAGAGATCGGCGAGCTGCACCTCGGGCGGCGGGACCGAACCGGGGAGGACCGCCGATCCGCCGGCGCAGGCGGCGAGCACGAGGAGCGGCAGCGCCGCGAGCAGCGCGCGACGCGCGCCGCATGGCCGACGGGCGGCTTCCCCGCGGTCGCCCGGGTCGCGGTTCAGCGGTCGTCCTCCTCGTCGGTGTCCACCTCGACGACCTCGTCCACGTCCTCCTCGTCGCCGAGTTCGTCGGCGTCCTCGATGATCGCAGCGTCCTCCTCGTCCTCGTCCGGCTCGACCCCGATCACCTCGTCCTCGACGATCTCCTCCTCGATCTCTTCGACCTCTTCCTCGACCTCGGGTTCGGCCGCCTCCTCCTCGTCGGCGATCTCCTCCTCGTCGCCGAGGACTTCCTCCTCCCCGAGCCCGAGATCGACCTCCTCCTCGCCCTCCTCGACGGCCCTCGCCTTCGGGGCCTTCTCGGCGACCGGCTCGCTGCGCGGCGGCCGGCGGGTCCGGGTCACCGCCTCGGGATCCCAGGCCGCACCACATGCGGGGCAGGTGATCTCGGTCCGGTTGAAGTCGTAGAACTTGGCGCCGCAGCTCGCACAGAGCCGCTTCGTCCCCCATTCGGGCTTCGGCAAGGATGACCTCCGGTGGAAAGCGATCGCGACGCGAGATCGTGCGCGAAGCGGGCAAGGCAATTGCCACGGCCTCCCGGAGCTGTCAAAAGCAATTTCCGGATGCCGCGGGGACCCGCGTCCGCGGCCGTTCCGACACGACCCGCACCCTGGCAGACGACATGGACCTTCGTGCCCACCCGCACGGGCCGCTTCGCGGCGACATCGAAGTGCCCGGCGACAAATCCATCTCGCACCGCGCCCTGCTGCTCGCCTCGCTCGCCGCCGGCACGAGCCGCGTGCGCGGCCTGCTCGAGGGCGAGGACGTCCGCGCCACCGCCGCGGCGCTCGCCGCTCTCGGCGTCGGCATCGAGCGTCGTCCCGACGGGACGGTGCTTGTGCACGGGGTCGGCGTCGGCGGCTACGCAGAACCCGAGACCGTGCTCGACCTCGGCAACTCCGGCACCGGCGCCCGGCTTCTGATGGGAGCGCTCGCCGGCCACCCGGTCACCGCCTTTCTGACCGGTGACGCCTCGCTGCGGCGCCGGCCGATGGGACGTGTCGCCGAACCGCTGCGGCGGATGGGCGTCGAGATCCGGGCCCGCGGCGGCGACCGGCTGCCGCTCGCGCTCACCGGCCGGGCGGTCCCGGCCCCCCTCTCGCACGAGAGCCGGGTGGCCTCGGCCCAGGTCAAGTCCGCGATCCTGCTCGCCGGGCTGGCGGCACCCGGGGTCACCGAGGTGATCGAACCCGCGGCCTCGCGCGATCACACCGAGCGCATGCTGCGCGCCATGGGCGCGGCGATCGAGACCGGGAGCCTGCCGGACGGGCGCCATCGCGCGGCGGTCACGGGCCAGGTCGAGCTCCGGCCGGTCGAGGTGGAGGTTCCGGGAGATCCGTCCTCGGCCGCCTTCCTCCTCGTCGCCGCACTGCTCGCCCCGGACTCGGAGCTCACGATCCGCAACGTCGGCATCAATCCGCTGCGCACCGGCCTGTTCGACACGCTGCGCGAGATGGGCGCCGACATCACCCTGCTCGCGCCGCGGGAGAGCAGCGGCGAGCCGGTGGCCGATCTCCGCGTGCGCAGCTCCCGCCTCGAGGCCGTCGAGGTCCCGGCGGAGCGCGCGCCGCGGATGATCGACGAATATCCGATCCTCGCGGTCGCCGCCGCCTGCGCGCGCGGCACGACGGTGATGCGCGGCCTCGGCGAACTCCGGGTCAAGGAGAGCGACCGGCTCGAGGCGGTCGCGCGCGGGCTCGCCGCCTGCGGGGTCGAGGTGCGGATCGAGGGCGACGATCTGTTCGTCACAGGCTGCGACGGTCCGCCTCCGGGCGGCGGCGAGGTCGAGGCCCGGCTCGACCACCGGATCGCCATGAGCTTCGCGGTGCTCGGGGGCGTGGCGCGGACACCGGTCGTGATCCGCGGTGCCGAGACCATCGCCACGAGCTTTCCCGGCTTCGTCGAGCTCGCGAACGGCATCGGCGCGCGCATCGAGATCCCCGGAGAGAGCGCGTGAAGCCGCTCGTGATCGCCGTCGACGGCCCGGCCGCCTCCGGCAAGAGCACGCTCGCGAAGCGCATCGCCGAACGCTACGGCCTGCCCTTCCTCGACACCGGTCTGCTCTACCGGGCGGTCGCGCGCCTGCTGCTCGACCGTGGCCAGGACCCCGGAGATCGCGAGGCCGCGGTCCGGACGGCACGGGAACTCCGCCCCGGCGAGATCGATCCGGCCCGTCTGCACGGCGAGGGCGTGGGCGATCTGGCGTCGCGGGTCGCGGCGATTCCCGAGGTGCGCGAGGCGCTCGTGCCGGTCCAGCGCGACTTCGCGCGGGCCGGCCCTGGCGCGGTGCTCGCCGGCCGCGACATCGGCACGGTCATCTGCCCCGATGCCTGCGTCAAGCTGTTCGTGACCGCCTCCCGGGAGGAGCGGGCCCGGCGGCGCTTCGAGCAGTTGCGCCGGCGCGGCGAGCGGCCTATATACGCCCGCGTTCTGGAGGAGCTCCAGGAGCGTGACCGCCGCGATGCGGAAAGGGCGGTCGCGCCTTTGCGTGCTGCGCCGGACGCGTTCGTTTTGGACACGACCGACATGGATGTCGAGGCCGCCCTGGATGCGGCCTGTGCCTTCGTCGAGCGCCGTCTGGCGGAGAGCCCGCGGTGCGGGCGGCGCGGATCCCCGGAACAAACGTCGCAACCCTAGCCCGGTCCGCGGGCCCGACCGCGGCCGTCGTCTCTGGAGTGGGAATGAACCAAATCGCCGCAGAAGCGGAGCTGCGCCCGAGTCGTGAAGAATTCGCAGCGCTCCTCGACAAGCAGCTGGGCACCGGCGCCCGCATCGAGGGAACCGTCGTCCCGGGCACGGTCGTCGCCATCGACGGCGACGAGGTGGTGATCGACGTCGGCCTCAAGTCCGAAGGCCGCGTGCCGCTCAAGGAGTTCGCCCCGCCCGGGCAGACGCCGGAGATCCGGGTCGGCGACCAGGTAGACGTCTATGTCGAGCGCTACGAGAACCGCAGCGGCGAGGTGGTGCTGAGCCGGGACAAGGCGCGCCGCGAGGAGTGCTGGAACCGGCTCGAGAAGGCCTTCAACGAGGGCAAGCCGGTCGAGGGCGTGATCTTCGGCAAGGTCAAGGGCGGCTACGCCGTGGATCTCGGCGGCGCCGTCGCCTTCCTTCCGGGAAGCCAGGTCGACATCCGCCCGGTGCGCGACATCGGCCCGCTCGTGGGCAAGCCCGAGCCGTTCCTGATCCTCAAGATGGACCGCCGGCGCGGCAACATCGTGGTCTCGCGGCGGGCGGTGCTCGAGGAGAGCCGGGCCGAGCAGCGCAAGGAGCTGCTCGCCACGCTGCACGAGGGCCAGGTGCTCGACGGTGTGGTCAAGAACATCACCGATTACGGCGCCTTCGTCGATCTCGGCGGCGTCGACGGCCTGCTGCACGTCACCGACATCGCCTGGCGGCGGGTCGGTCATCCGAGCGAGGTGCTGCAGGTCGGCCAGACCGTGAAGGTCAAGGTGATCCGCTTCAACCCCGAGACGCAGCGCATCTCGCTGGGCATGAAGCAGCTGCAGCCCGACCCGTGGGAGGGCGTGTCGCTCAAGTACCCGGTGGGCGCGAAGTTCAGGGGCCGCGTCACCAACATCACCGACTACGGCGCCTTCGTCGAGCTGGAGCCGGGCGTCGAGGGTCTGGTGCACGTCTCCGAGATGAGCTGGACCAAGAAGAACGTGCACCCGGGCAAGATCCTCGCCACCAGCCAGGAAGTCGAGGTGATGGTGCTCGAGGTCGACGAGGACAAGCGCCGCATCTCCCTCGGCCTCAAGCAGACCCTGCCCAATCCGTGGGAACAGTTCCTCGAGAAGCACCCGGTCGGCTCGGTGGTCGAGGGCGAAGTCAGGAACATCACCGAGTTCGGCCTGTTCATCGGCCTCGAGGGCGACATCGACGGCATGGTCCACCTCTCCGACATCTCCTGGGAGGAGCCGGGCGAGGAGGCCATCAGGAAGTTCCAGAAGGGCGACGTCGTCAAGGCGGTGGTGCTCGACGTCGACGTCGAGAAGGAGCGCATCTCCCTCGGCATCAAGCAGCTGCAGGAGGATCCGTTCCGGCACGCGATCGCCGGGATCAAGAAGGGCGACCGCGTCACCTGCGTGGTCAAGGAGGTCACGCCGGGCGGGCTCGAGGTCGAGACCGTCTCGGGCGCGCCGGGCTTCATCCGCAAGGCGGAGCTGTCGCGCGACCGCCGCGAGCAGCGGCCCGACCGCTTCGCCGTCGGCGAGAAGCTCGACGCCAAGGTGATCAACATCGATCACGCCAACCGCCGCCTCAGCCTGTCGATCAAGGCGCTCGAGGTCGAGGAGGAGAAGCAGGCGATGGCCGAGTTCGGCTCCGCCGACAGCGGCGCCAGCCTCGGCGAGATCCTCGGCGCGGCGCTGCGGCAGAAGCAGGAAGAGATGCGGCAGCGGGCCGCGGGCGCGGCCGGTGAGGCCGGAGCCGAGGAAGGCGGCGAGGACACCGCGGGAGAAGCCGGAGACGGGGAGGGAGCCGGGCGCAGCTGACGCCGCGCCGCCTTCGAAAACCGGTCGGAGCGGGCGGGTCGGACGACCCGCCCGTTTCCGTTTCCGGCCTAGAGCGGCTGGGTGTAGGCCGTCTTGACCGTGGTGTAGAACTCGACCGCGTAGCGGCCCTGTTCGCGCGGCCCGTAGCTGCTGCCCTTCCGGCCGCCGAACGGCACGTGGTAGTCGACGCCCGCCGTGGGCAGGTTGATCATGGCCATGCCGGCAGCACTGTTGCGCTTGAAGTGCTCCGCGTACTTCAGCGAACGCGTGCAGATGCCGCTCGACAGGCCGAAGGCGGTGTCGTTCGCGACCGCCAGCGCCTCCTCGTAGTCGCGCACGCGGATCACGCTCGCGATCGGGCCGAAGATCTCCTCCCGATTGATCCGCATGTCGTTCGTGGTCTCCACGAACAGGGCCGGCGTGAGATACCAGCCCCTCGTCTCCCGCTCGGGCCGCTCGCCGCCGCACACGAGCTTCGCGCCCTCCGCCCTGCCGATCTCCAGATAGCGCAGGTCCTGCTCGAGCTGCTTTTCGTCGACCACCGGACCGATCTGCGTCCCCTGCTTGAGCGCGTCGTCGACGACGAGGTTTCTCGTGGCCTCGACCAGCGCCGCGACGAAGCGGTCGTGGATGCCCTCGGTGACGACGAGGCGCGAGCTCGCGGTGCAGCGCTGGCCGGTGGAATAGAAGGCGCCCTGCACGGCGCAGAAGACGGCGTTGTCGAGGTCGGCGTCGTCGAGCACGACGAGCGGGTTCTTGCCGCCCATCTCGAGCTGGAACTTCCGCAGCGAGGCCCCGCAGACGGCGGCGATCCGGCGGCCGACGTCGATCGAGCCCGTGAAGCTTATGGCATCGACGTCGGGCGAGGAGACGATGGTCTCGCCGACCACCGAGCCGCGGCCCATGACCAGGTTGAACACGCCGCGCGGCAGACCGGAGCGCGAGAGGATTTCGGCGAGCGCCCAGGCCGAACCGGGAACCAGATCCGCGGGCTTGAAGACGACGCAGTTGCCGTAGGCGAGGGCCGGCGCGATCTTCCAGGCGGGAATGGCGATCGGGAAGTTCCAGGGCGTGATCAGCCCCACCACGCCCACGGGTTCGCGTGTCACCTCGACCGAGACACCGGGGCGGACCGAGGCCACGCGGTCGCCCTGGATCCTGAGCGCCTCGCCCGCGAAGAACTTGAAGATCTGCCCGGCGCGCACGACCTCGCCGATCCCCTCGGGCAGGGTCTTGCCCTCCTCGCGCGAGAGCAGCCGGCCGAGCTCCTCGCGGCGCTCGAGGATCTCGTTGCCGACGCGGTCGAGGATCTCGGCGCGCTGCTGGATCGTGCTGTGCGACCATTCCGGGAACGCGGCCCGCGCCGCCGCGATCGCCCGTTCGGCGAGCGCCCGGTCGGCATAGGCGTATTCTCCGACCACATCGTCGAGGTTCGAGGGATTGATGTTGCGGGCGACGGTCGCCCCCTCGACCCATTCGCCGTCGATCCAGAGACGGTGCACTTCGCTCATGCTCCTGCTCCCCGCTGTTCGTCCACCGACCGGCTGACGCCGGCACTCTCGAAGGTCGCCATGCCGTTGTGACAGGCGATGGCGGCCCGCACCACCGCGATCGCCAGCGCCGCGCCCGAGGCTTCGCCGAGCCGCATGCCGAGATCGAGAAGCGGCACGAGGCCGAGATGTTCGAGCAGCAGCCCGTGCGCCGGCTCCGCCGAGCGGTGGGCGGCGCGCGCGTGCGCGAGCGCGCCCGGGCGTGCGGCGTGCAGGACCGCCGCGGCGGCGGTCGCCACATAGCCGTCGAGCAGCACCGGCACCCGCATCAGGCCGGCCGCCAGCACGAGTCCGCACATGGCGGCGAGCTCGAAGCCGCCGAGCCGGCGCAGGATCTCGAACGGTCGGCCGCGCGCCGCGGCGTGCAGGGCGAGGGCGCGCTCGACCACCGCCGCCTTGTGGCGCACACCCGCGGCATCGAGCCCGGTGCCGGGCCCGGTGAAACGTGCCGCCGGTCCGCCGACGAGCGCCGCGGCGAGAGCGGCCGCGACCGTCGTGTTGCCGATCCCCATCTCGCCCACGGCGACGAGATCGTAGCCCGGATCGAGCGCCTCGAAGCCGGTGCGCATCGCGCGCACGAGCTCGGCCTCGCTCATCGCCGGCGCCACGGTGAAGTCGGCGGTCGCGCGCAGATCCTCGAGGGCGACAACGCGGAGTTCCGCGCCCGCGACGCGGGCGAGCTGGTTGATGGCCGCCCCGCCGGCCTCGAAGTTCGCCACCATCTGGGCGGTCACCTCGGCCGGATAGGCCGAGACGCCGCGGCCGACGACCCCGTGGTTGCCGGCGAAAACGAAGATCCCGGCGCGCTCCAGCCGCGGCGGGTGGCCTCCCTGAACGGCCGACATCCACTCCGCGAGCTCCTCGAGCCGCCCGAGCGAACCCGGCGGCTTGGTGAGCGACACCTGGTGGCGACGGGCGGCCTCCGCCGCAGCAGGGTCGGGCTCCGGCAGCCTCGTGAGCAGCTCCTCGATCCCGGCGATGTCAGCCGGAAAGGCGGACGGCCTCATGGCTCGGCTTGTCTCCCTCGCGTGCGGGTGGGAAGAAGGGGCGGCGGCAGTCTGGCGGCTGCCGCGGCGACTGTCGAGAGTGCGGACTTTCGTCGAGGGATGCCTGCGTGTTCGAGGATTTCCGCATCGCCTGCATCTTCCTGACCCGCCTGCCGCTGAAGCCGGGGCGCGAGATCGGGCTGCGCGATCTGGCCGATGCCGTCTACATGTTCCCGGCGGTCGGCGTGCTGGTCGGCGCGGCGGGCGGCCTCGTCTTCATGCTGGCTGCCGGCTTCGGCCTGCCCGGGCTTCCGGCCTCGGTGCTGGCCGTCGCCGCCATGGTGGCGGTCACCGGCGCGCTGCACGAGGATGGGCTCGCCGACACCGCCGATGCGCTCGGTGCCGGCGACGACCGCGAGAAGGCGCTCGCCGTCATGCGCGACAGCCGCATCGGCACCTACGGCGCGCTCGCCCTGCTGCTCGTCGTTCTCGCCCGTCTCGCGGCCCTCTCGAGCTTCTGGGATCCGGGCTTCTTCCTCCGCGCCGCGGTGGCCGCTGCGGCCGCCTCGCGCGCGGCCATGCCGGTCGTCATGCTGCTGCAGCCGAGCGCACGGGCGAGCGGGCTCGCGGCGGCGGCCGGCCGGCCCGACGCGGCGCGGGTGTGGGCCGGCATCGGCCTCGCCCTGGCACTCTCGCTCCTGCTCCTGCCCGCGGCCGCGGCTCTGAAGGCGGCCGCCGCGGCGGCGCTGGTCGCCGCGGCCGCGGCGGCCTGGCTCGGCCGGCGCTTCGGCGGCTGCACCGGCGACACGCTCGGTGCGGTCCAGCAGCTCGCCGAGGTGGCTTTCCTTCTCGCCGTGGTGACCGAAATCTGAGCGCGGTCGACGGTCGGGAGCGGTCCTTGTCGGGACGTGTCTATCTGGTGGGCGCCGGCCCCGGCGACCCGGAACTGCTGACGCTCAGGGGGGCCCGGATCCTCGGACGGGCCGATGTCGTGCTCTACGACCGGCTGGTGGCGCGCGAGCTCCTCGAGCTGGCGCCGCCCGGGGCGGAGCGGATCTTCGTCGGCAAGCGGCGCAGCCACCACAGCCTGCGTCAGGAAGAGATCTGCCGGCTCATGATCGAACACGCCCGGGCCGGCCGCACCGTCGTCCGCCTCAAGGGCGGCGATCCGCTGGTGTTCGGCCGCGGCGGCGAGGAGATCGAGGCGCTGCGTGTGGCCGGTGTCCCCTTCGAGGTGGTCCCGGGGGTGACGGCAGCCACCGGCTGTGCCGCAGCGGCGGCGATCCCCCTCACCCACCGCGACCTCTCGCGCACGCTCGTGCTGGTCACCGGCCACAGCCGCGACGGCGAACCGGATCTCGACTGGGAGATGCTCTGCCGGCCGCGCCAGACGCTCGTCTTCTACATGGGCCACAAGGTGCTCGAACGCCTCTGCGCGCGGCTGATCGAGGGCGGGCTTCCGGCCGACCGGCCGGTCGCTCTGGTCGAGAACGGGACCCTGCCGCAGCAGCGCATCATCACCGGCACACTCTCGGACATTGCCCGCAAATGCGCCGAACTTGGCCTCGATGGCCCTGCGATCCTGATCGTCGGCGAGGTCGCGGGCGCCTTCGCGCCCGGTGCCGCCGCGGGCGGCCGAGCCCGCCCTGGCGCTCAGGGATAGAGGGGGTGCACGGGGTGGTCCTTGGCGCGCAGGAGGAAGTCGCGGGCGATCGCGCCGTAACCCTCGATCACGAAACCGCCGTTCCAGCGCTCGATCTCGGCCCTCCTGCGCCGGTAGAGCTCCGGAAGGCGGTACCAGGCGACGCGCGGCCAGCGGTGGTGCACGGCGTGCAGATTGTTGTTGAGGAAGAGGAAGGCGAAGAACGGCGCGGCACGGACGATGGCGCAGCGTGCACCCGGCTCCGGCGCCGGCCGGTGCTCCATGTAGCTCCGGAGCATGGTGAGCGAGGTGCCGGGAAGGGCGAAGGCGAGGACGTAGGTGGCGAGGTCCATGCCGCAGACGCCCGAGACCCAGAACAGCACGGGCGCGACGGCGATCGCGTGTTCGAGCCAGATCCGCACGAGCCGCCGGTCGCCCGCGAGAAGGGCGCGCGCCTGTTCGCGCCAGAAGCCGAAGACCGCGAGGAAGGGCCCGAGCGTCAGCCGGCCCAGCAGCGTCTGGTTGGCCCGGAGCAGCACCCGCATCGCCGACGGCAGCCGGCGCCAGGTCTCGCCCGTGACATAGTAGCTCTCGGGATCGTCGAGCGGATCGGTGAGCCGGTCGTTGCGGTGGTGGCGCAGGTGACTCTCGCGGTAGAGGCGGTAGGGCAGCCACAGCCAGAGCGCCGGCAGGCCGAGCAGGTCGTTCACCCGCTGGTCGCGGAACGGGTGACCGTGCAGCACCTCGTGCTGCAGGCTGCCGTGCAAGGTGACGATCACGGCGGCAAGCGGCACGAGCAGCCAGAGCGGGATCGTCGCATGCCAGAAGGTGAGGGCGAGAAAGGAACCGTAGATGCCCGCGGCGAGCGCCAGGGTCGGCCACTCGACGGCGGGTCCGGGCTGTGGGGTGCGGGTCCGGGACGGCTGCGTCATGGCGCGGGACGGATTACGGGGACGGCGCTCATTGCACCCGCTCCTGCCCATCTGGCAAGAGGGAGCAGGAGGGAACGGAGGACGGAGCCTTGCGCTGGGTCAGGAGCCTGACGCTGATCGGCGTGCACGCCGAGGGCGAGATCGGCCGCATCGTCACGGGCGGCGTGCTCGACGTGCCGGGCCGCACCGTGCTCGACAAGCTGCGGCATCTGAACGAGGTCGACGACAGTCTCAGGCGCTTCTGCGTGTTCGAGCCGCGCGGCGGGCCGAACGCTTCGGTGAACCTGCTGCTGCCGCCCTGCGAGCCCGGGGCGCACGCCGCCTTCCTCGTCATGCAGCCGGACCAGTGCCACGCCATGTCCGGGTCGAACGCCATCTGCGTGACCACGGCCCTGCTCGAGACGGGCATGGTGCCGATGCGCGAGCCCGAGACCGAAGTGGTGCTCGATACCGCCGCCGGGCTCGTGCGGGCGCGGGCGCGCTGCGAAGGCGGCCGGTGCCGTTCGGTCACCCTCGACATGCCGGCGAGCTTCGCCGAAGCGCTGGATGTGGCCGTGGATGTGCCCGGGCTCGGCGGGGTGCGCCTCGACATCGCCTATGGCGGGGTGTTCTACGCGCTCGTCGATCCGGCGCAGTTCGGCCTCACCATTTCACCGGCGGCCGCCCGCGAGCTGGTCGATCTCGGCATGCGCATCCTGCGGGCGGCGCAGGCGCGCCACGTCCCGGAGCATCCCGAACGGCCGGGCATCCGCGGCCTCGCCTATCTGATGTTCTGCGGCCGCGACGCGGACGGGCTCCGCAACGCCACGGTCATGCCGCCCGGCAGGCTCGACCGCTCGCCCTGCGGCACCGGCTCCTCGGCACGGCTCGCCGTGATGCACGCGCGTGGCGAGATCGCTCCCGGCGAGACCGTGACCTTCCGCTCGACCATCGGCACCCGCTTCGTGGTCGAGCTCGCGGGGACCACCGAAGTGGCCGGAAGGCCGGCGGTGCGGCCGCGGGTGACGGGGCGCGCCTGGATCTTCTCGCGCGAGGAGATCGGTCTCGATCCCGAGGACCCGTTCCCGCTCGGCCACGCGCTTTCGGACATCTGGGGCCCGGGGCTCGCCGGGTGAACGCGGACCGGGAGGCGCTCGTCCAGGCGCTCCGTCGCCACCTGCGGGCGCTGACGGTGGAGATCGGCCCGCGCGCACCCGCGGTCGGTGACAGTCTCGACCGGGCGGAACGCTACGTCCGCGCGTGTCTGGAAGATGCCGGCCTCGTGGTCGAGCGCCGGCCCTATGCCTTCCGCTTCCGCGAGGTGACGAACCTGGTGGCGCGGCCGCAGGCCTGCGACCCGCACGCGCCCTTCTGGCTCGTGGGTGCCCATTACGACACCGTCCCGACGACGCCGGGTGCCGACGACAACGCGAGTGCCCTGGCGGTGATGCTGGAGCTCGCGCGCCGTTTCGCCGCGAGTTCCCTGCCGCTCCGCTTCGTCGCCTTCACGATGGAGGAACCTCCGGCGCACCTCACGAGCGATCAGGGAAGCCGCGTCTTCGTGCGCGAACTGGCGCGGCGCGGCGAGACGGTGCGCGGTGCGGTGATCCTCGAGATGGTGGGCTACACCTGCGAACGGCAGCACTATCCGCTCGTGCTGCGCTGGGCGGGCTATCCGCGGCGCGGCGATTTCGTCGGCATCGTCGGCGAGCGGCGTTCCCGCGCGCTCGTGAGCGGCCTCGTCGCCTCGATCCGCCGCCACGGGCGACCGCCGGTCGAATCGCTGGTGGTGCCGTTGCGCGGCTGGCTCCTTCCCGCGACCCGGCTGTCGGACCACGCCGCCTTCTGGGATGCCGGCATCCCGGCGGTCATGGTCACCGACACCGCCTTCTTCCGCAATCCGCACTACCACCTGCCCTCGGACACGATGGACACGCTCGACTTCGCCTTCATGGCGGATCTGGTCGAAGCGCTGGAGGCGGCCCTGCGGGACCTGGCCCCGGCGCCGCCGCAAGCCGGCGGCGGTGTCGTGCCGCCGCCGGGATCGACGCGGCCTTGACCACGTGCGGCGGCTCGCGAATATCCGCCCGGGCGCCTAGCTCAATCGGTAGAGCAGCGGACTTTTAATCCGCGGGTTCAGGGTTCGAGTCCCTGGGCGCCCACCAAGAAAATCAAGGACTTGGGCGACATTCGCCGCGACAGAGACGAGAAGCCGAACCCGCGGGGATACATCGGGGATACATCGGCGCCGCGACAGTACGGGACGGTTCCGGCCGCGGCGTCGCCTTCCGCCGCCCGCCGTGGCGTCGCCGTTGGTGCCACGCGCCCGCTGCCGCGTCACAAACCGCACGCTGCCTCGTGTCCTGTTCGAGGACGATTGTGGGACGCCCACCGTGCCGCCAGATGCGTGGCCACGAGCGCCGCCTCCGAGATCGCCGGCCGTTTGCTTTGCGACCTGCGGGCGGCAGGCGTTTCGGAACATCGTGCCCCCGCGGCGACCTCGAAACGCATCAGATCGAGCAGTCCGTCGAAGGCGCTCGCCTCCGCGATCCTTCCGAGCTCCATCGCCTCCGGCGGCCAAACCGCTGCCCGCGCCACCCCCGCCGGCGCGCCCGGGAGCCGCGAGGACGCGCGCTTCGCGCCACCCGAACCTCGGAACGCCCCGACCGCGCAACGGCCGTCAGCGGCGGCCAAGCGCGGCGCGTTGGCGTCGCCCGCGCCCTGGCCCTCACCCCCAAGCTCGTCATCGCCGACGAGCCGACCGCCGGGCTCGACGTGTCCGTGCGGGGCGAGATCCTCAACCTGATGAACCGGCTCCAACGCAAGCTCGGTCTCGCCTAACTCATCATCACCCACAATCTCGCGCTGCTGCGTCACATCAGCGACGAGATGGCGATCATGTCCATGGGCCGCTTCGTCGAGCACGGGCCGAGCGAGCGCATCTTCGCCGCGCCGGCCCGTCCCTACACCCACGGCCTGCCGGCAGCCGCGCCGCATCCCGATCCCGACAAGCGGCGCGAGTCGGTCGAGCTCGAGGGCGGGGTGCCGAGCCTCGCCCGCCGCCCCCGGGGCTGCGAGTTCCACACCCGCTGCCGGCAGGCGCAGGCCAACTGCCGCATCGACGCCCCGGTGCCGCACGAGATGGGTCCGGGGCACCGCGCGCTGTGCCACTACCCTCTCGTCGGCGATCAGGCGAGGGTGGCGTAGCCTGCCGCCGCAGCGGCTCGCTCCATTTCGTTCAACACGTCGTATGCCGCGAGCGGCAGGACGTCGACACCGGCGATCAGCAGGTCGTCGCGCACCGCGGCCAGCGAGCTGTCGGCCAGCGCGCGCTCGAGCCCGGCGCGCAGGCGCCGGACGAGATCATCGTCGGCATGGCCGGCCGTTACGAACGGCAGGCCCGGCGCCGCGCTCGTCCTGCCCAATACCCGCGTTCCCGCCAGCGCCTGCGGCGCGTGTCGCGCCAGCAGCGCATGGGTGACGCAGTCCACGGCGCAGATATCGGCCTCTCCGCGCGCCACGGCGGCGATGCTGAACCGATGGCCGCCGGTCTCCAACGCCCCGGCGAAGAAGCGCCCATTCCGGGCGAACGGTGCCACTGCGGCGCGCAGCGCGTTGTAGCCCGATTGGGAATCGGCCGTGTTGTAGGCGCAGCGCTTGCCCCGAAAATCCTCGAGCGAGGTCGCCGAGCTGTCCTCGGCGACCACCAGCAGGCTGCAGTAGCTGGCGCCCGAGCAGCCACGCGCCCGGTAGCGCGGCGTCGCCACCAGCCGCACCTTTCCGGCGAGCGCGTGTGTCAGCGGATAGCCGCAGGTCTGGCTGAACAGCAGATCGGCGGCGGTCCAGTGATCGGGCAGGATCGGATCGTGCGTCAGGCGGTCCGGCACATCGTCGATTCCTTCCGCCCGGAACGCCCGCGCCAGGCCCTGCCACCAGGCATCGGTGGCGGCCCGCGCCTCGGGCAGGTCGTACATCGGCAGGCTGGCCAGCATCACAACGGGGGCGCCGCCAGCATCGACTCCGGCAGCTGATCGAGGTCGTCGGTGATGTCGTAGCAGTCGGCACGGTCGGCGGTGAAGATGTGGCGCACCGTCTTCGATCCGGTCGGCTGGTCGAGCGTGCCGGCGGCGATGGCGAGAAAGCCGCTGCCGATGTGGTCCCGGAACAGCGACGATCCGCACATGCCGCAAAACCCGCGCCGCGCGATCGGCGACGAGCGGTACTAGCGCAGCGCGTCCTGGCCGGCAATCGCCATGTGGGTCCACGCGGTGCGGGTACAGGCCGCATGGTGTCCGTGGAAGCGCAGGCATCGCCCGCAATGGCAGCTGACCACCGGCCGCAGGTCGCCCACGATGCCATGGCGCACCGCGCGGCAGAGACATCCGCCGTGGTGGCTCGGGGTTTGCCCCTGGAACTCTCCCGTCGGCATGCTCGGCGCCTCCCCCCTTTCGCCGTTCTCCAGCTCGGCGAGCAGTCCGCGCAGAAATCCCGCCGCCCCATGCGGCTGGATCACCGCGGCGCGGATCAGGTCGTCGAACTGCGCCGTGAATGTCCTGATGTGCTCCGTGCTGTCGAACACCAGGAACATGTGCCCGACATGGATCGCGGCGCGCCGCGGCGCGAGGATGGTGATCGGGGCCGAATGGCGGCTCGAGCCGCTGTAGAAGAACCAGCGGAAGGTCGGACAGAGCTCGTCGACCAGGCGGATCATCTGCTCGAGCCGGCGCCGACGGGCGGGCGCCGGGAACTCGCGCCAGATGCCCTCGTCCCGCGCGGGCAAGGAAGGCTCGCCGAAGCCGTGCGCCGGAACCGCATCGCCTTCCCCGGCGGGTTCCGGAGCTTCGCTTTCGTCTTCCCCCTCCTGAGGTGTCTCCGCGTCAGCCGCCTCGGCCGGGCTCTCGCGCGCCCGCGCCGCGGTCGGCTCCTCGTGCCGCGCTTCGAGGACGAGCGAGCGGACGAACAGCCGGCCGAGAAAGCGGAAGCCGCGCTCGAAGTCGACGATGCGGGTCTTCTCCGCATCGAGGGCGAGACCGCGTTTGGCGAGCAGGGCAGCGATCCGGGCGAGCGCGGCTTCCGCGCGCCGGCGGCTGCGGCAGAGCAGCAGGAAGTCGTCGGCGTAGCGGACGAGCCGCACGCCCTCGGAACGCATCTCCTCGTCGACCCGGTCGAGGTAGAGGTTGGCGAGCAGGGGCGACAGTGGCGAGCCCTGCGGCAGGCCGCGGCCGTCGTCGGAAAAGCTCGAAAGCCACAGCCGCACGAGGTCGAGCAGCCGCGGATCGTCGACGTGGCGGGCGAGGTCTTCGAGCAGCCGGCGGTGGTCCACCTCGTCGAAGAAGTCGTCGATGTCGCCGTCCACCACCCAGCGGTATCCGGCCCGGTAGAGGGCGGCGACCCGGCGCACGGCCATCGCCACCGAGCGGCCGGGCCGGTAGCCGCAGCTCTCCTCCTCGAACTCCGGCTCGAGCACCGGCTGCAGCAGCATGGCGGCCGCCGTCTGCGCCACCCGGCCGACGACGCACGGAATGGCGAGCTGCCGCATGCCCCCGCTCTTCTTCGGCACCTGGACCCGGCGCACGGGGCCCGGCATGTAGACCCCGCAGGCGAGCTCCCGCTGCAGCCGGACGATGCGCGCCATGGCATCGGCGGCGAACAGTTCGATCGTCTCGCCGTCGCCGCCCGGAGCGCCGCGGTTCTGCCGGACGCGCGCCCAGGCCCGCCACAGCAGATCGAGATCGGCCGAACGCTCGAGGGTCGGCGGCGGTGGCGGCACGGCCCGTTCCTCCCTTCCTCCCTGCCAGCATGCCGCGGGCGCCCCCCGCCGGGCAAGAGGACGCCTTCGGCGCTTGCGTCGCGGCAAGGTTGCGCGCAGCGTGATGCAACATACGAACCGGAGATCGGGAGGCGGCCCTTGTCCGCCCTGCTGCTGCGCGTCGAAGGCGCCAATTTCGACAGCTTTCTCGGCGATACCAACGATCTTTCGCCGATCCGCGGTGCGAGCTTCGCCCTTCTCGACGCGATCCGCGAGCTGATCGGTTGGCTTAAGCCCCTGGGCGCCAAGCCGTTGCAGCTCGGCGCCTCGGTCGGCATCTGGCGGCTTCCCGGCAACACGGACGGGAAGCAGCTTCTGGCGGAGGTCCGGCGGGAGCTGAGCAGTCGGGCTCCGGCCGTCCCGGCCGAGGATCCGGAGTCTGCCCTCGAAGTCACGCCGTACGCCACCATGCTGGCGGACACGGTACCCTGCGTCGACCCCGGTTCCGCGGACGCGCTGCACGGGGCGCTCGAAGCGCTCACGGCGCGGATCCGCTGGCGGCAGATGCGCCAGCCGACGGTCCTCGCCTCCCGGGCGCAGTCACCGGACGACGCCCCCGAGACGAACGTCACCCTACGGATCTGCGAGGAGACGCTGGTCCGCCCGGCGATGAAGAAGCGCAAGAGATACAAGGGCGCGAAGCGCTCGGTCAGCGAGAGCGTGTGGGTGCGCCGGTGTTTCGGGGTCCGGAAGAAGCGGGAGTTCTACGAACAAGAGCTGCGCGCGACCGGCGGCAGTCTCCCGTCGCGGGTCACCAACGTCGCCCGGGACACGCGTCAGCTGGCGAACGGCGAGGAAGACGTGAAGAGCGACCTCCCGCGCCAGCTCGTCGGCAAGATGGCGGTGATCGCGGCCGATGCGAACCGCCTCGGCGCGCTCTGCGACGGTGCCGTGCGCGCCCCGTCCACGGACGGGTTCGCGAAGCTCTCCGTCCCCGAACGCTACCGCCGGCTCGACGATCGCCTGCACGAGCTCAGGCGCCTGCAGCTCGCGGCCATCGTGGAGGGGCTCGACCGTCACCGGTGGTCCCGCGGAACATACACGCAGGAGGAGGCCGGGGAACTGAACCGGATGGGGGTCGCGCGGCGGGGCGGTGGGAAGTTCGCGGAAGGCAACCCGTATCTCCGCATCGAGACCCTGTACTGGGCAGGAGACGACGCGGTGTGGTTCGTCCCCGCTTCCGTCGCCTTCGCCCTCGTCCGGCAGCTCGCCCGTGCGACGGAAGGTTTCCCGATCGACGGGCAGCGGGTCCGTTACGCCTTCGGTCTCGTCCTCTGCCACCACAACGCGCCGATCGCGCCGGTGGTCGATCTCGCCCGGGAGCTGCAGGATGTGGCCAAGCAGGCGGGACGGGATCGCGACCTCGTGGCCTGGCGGGTGCTCGAGAGCTTCGACCACATCGGCGGCGACCTCGAAGCCTGGTACCGCGACCACATCACCTTTCCTGCCAGCGCCACCGACTTCGTGCTGCCGGTGGCGGAGCTCCGGAGAATCTTCCGCGAGATGAAGACGCTCGACGGCGGGCTGCCGCGGCGCCGGCTGAAGCATCTCGCTCTGGCGGCGGCGCGCGAGGGCTGCGGGCAGCGGCTCGCGGAGCTGGAGGCGAAGCTCGCGACCGATCTGCCCCCGGAGATCCCGGAGGCTCTCGACCGGCTCCGCCCCGCGCTCGGGCACGGACCCCGCTTCTGGCTCGGGCTCGACGAGCTCTGGGACTATCTCGTGGCCGCGTCGCGCGGCGGGGGGATGCCGTGAAGCGCTACCGGCTCTCCGTCACGGTCCGTGCGCCCGTGCTCACGGCCGAGACCAGCATGGGCGCCTACGGCATCGACACGCCGGTGGCGCGCGACTTCGACCGCACCCCCTACATCCCCGGCTCGCACATGCGCGGCAAGCTGCGGGAGGCGCTCGACCAGCTGAAGGAAGCGGGAGCCGCCGTCTGGGACCCCGACGATCTCTTCGGCAAGGCCGACGGCGCGTCTCGGGGCAAGGGCGAGGACGTACGCGCGCGGGTCTACATCGGCGATCTGCGGGCGGAAACGCCGGAGGACGACCGCCTCGGCACCATCGTCTGGGTGGCCGTCGACGACTTGACGGGTGCGGTCGAGGAAGGCGCGCTGCTGGTGGCGGAATGCCCGTGGAAGCCGGGCCGGCCCGTCACCTTCGCGGGCACGCTCGTCGTGGATGGCGACGATGCCGCTCACCGCGTCGGTGCGCCGCAGCAACTGCTCCAGCCACTGTTCGACGATGGCCGCCCGCGCCGCCGGCAGGACCAGCTCGACCGCGCGCGGGCGTCCGTCCCGGTCGTGGAACACCCAGAGCCGCTCGTCCGGCAGGTCGGGGATCGTCCCGGCCAGCAGCAGATCGCCGTCGGCGCTCAGCCGGTGGTCGGCCGGCGCGATGGCGAGCAGCAGCCGGCGCCGGTCGGCCTGGGGCGACTTTCGGCCCACGGCCAGCACTTTCGGCATGGCGGGGAGGCGCGAGATCCGGTCCTCCGGGCTGCCGGGCGGCAGGCTCTCGCCCGCGGCTTCCGCGCGCGCCCGCTGGTCGTCCCCGACGGTGCGCGCAACGCCGGCGGCCACGGTTCCGGGCCTGCGCAAGACGTCGATGCCGCCCCGGGCGAAGGCCAGAACCTCCGCCCGTCTCTCCTCGTCGAACAGCCGGCAGCCGAGCAACCGCTCGAGCTCCACCAGCCGCGGACCGGAACGGTTGGCGTGCAGGCGCCCGTCCAGCACGAGCCGCCGTTCGTCGAGGACGGTGACCTGCCGGCCCGAGAGGTGGAGCCGCCGTTCCAGCACCGGATCGGCACCGACGAGCACCACCCGCTGCGGCAGGCTCCCGAGCTCCGGGCCGGTCAACGGCCAGGTCCGCTCCGGCGCGATCGGACGCTCCCGAACCGCCGACACACCGGCTTCGGCGAGCAGTTCGAGGCACGCCCGCGCATGTGCGTCGTCCACCCGGACCAGATAGAGCACCCGTCGCCCCCTGCGGTGGCGGGCCACCCAACCGCCGATGACAGCACGGGGCCATGACGGGCGCAAGCCGGCGGGCCAGCCATCAGTCGACAGCCGGCAGCGAACAGGCAGTGCCGCAGCCGCTCCAACGCCCCTGCTCGCTGTTTCCTGCTCGCTGACGACTGGTCCAATGCGGCCCCGGCATGACTGCCGGGGAAGGCAGCCCGCCCGCAAGCCGCTCAGCGCACGCGGAAATTCCGACCGTTCGCGAGCGGTGGTCATGCGGGCCCTCCAAACCGGCGAGCTCTCCTGCACCCGACCGTCGATGGTCCCGCCGAAGCCGGTCTCGATCATCAGCGGCCACAACGGCGCGTACAAAGTGGAGCGAATCCGGACGCCGGAAGGTCGAAATCGGCCGGCCGCAGTCGACCGGCGGGGCACTGCTCGCCGCCGGTCGTGCTGCGGCTGCAGTCTGCCGACGGGTCAGGCCCGGGCTCGCACCTCCGCTCCCCGCCCGCCGGACCGCACTCCACTCGCGGCGATCTGTCCGCTCCCGGCGCCCGACGGAGGAGCGGGCCGGCTCACATGCTCGCCGTCAGCCCGCCGTCGACGCAGAGGATGGCGCCGTTGACGTAGCTCGCCGCATCCGAGGCGAGGAACACCACCGCACCGCCGAGCTCGTGCGGCCGGCCCCAGCGGCCGACCGGCGTGCGCCTCTCGATCCACGCCCTGAATTGCGGATCGTCGACCAGCGCCCGGTTCATGTCGGTCGCGAAGAAACCCGGCGCGATGGCGTTGACGAGGATCCCCTTCGGCCCGAGCTCGGCCGCGAGCGAGCGGGTGAGACCGTGCAGCCCCGTCTTGGCCGCCGTGTAGGCGTGGATCGTCGGGCGTGCGAGGAAGCCCACGGCCGAGCCGATGTTGACGATCCGCCCGGATCCGCGCTCCAGCATGACGCGCGCCGCCTCGCGGGCGAGCCGGAAGCAGGCGACCAGATTGGCCCGGATCACCCGCTCGAAATCCTCGTCCGTCCAGTCGAGGAGCGGCGCACGGTGCTGGATGCCGGCGTTGTTGACGAGGATGTCGAGCCGGCCGTGGACCTCCCGGATCCGCTCGACGGCTTCGACGGTGGCCTTCGCATCCGTGACGTCGAAGGCGAGCGGCTCCGCCTCGAAGCCCATCTCCCGGAGCCGTGCCGCGCCGCGTTCGGCCGACTCCTGCGTGCGGGCGTTGACGATCACATGCGCACCATGGGCCGCGAGCGCCTCGGCCACCGCGTGGCCGAGGCCGCGCGAGGCGCCGGTCACGAGCGCGATCCTGTGTTCGAGCCAGAAGAGGCTGGACATGACTGCGGTCTCCCCCGGGAACCGCGACGGTCACAGCGGAAAGCGGCCGCGCGCGCAAGCCCCGGGGGCCGCGTGCGGTGTCGTGCCTCAGCCGCCGGCCGCGGCCGCCTGCGCCTTGCCGGCGTAGATCGAGGCGATCTCGCGGATGCGGCCGATCATCGACCAGAGTCCGTTCTGCCGGCCGGGCGTGAGCAGCCGGCCGAGGCCGATCTCCTCGAACACCCGGGGCTCGTGGGCCGCGATCTCGGCCGGCGGCCGGCCGCTGTAGAGCCGCAGCAGCAGCGCGATCAGCCCGCGGACGATGACGGCGTCGCTGTCGGCGGCGAGCGCGAGCCGGTCCCGTGCGGCATCGTAGTCGGCGACGAGCCAGACCCGGCTCTGGCAGCCGCGCACGCGGTTGGCCTCGGTCTTCGCCGCCTCGTCGAGGGGCGGGAGATTCCTGCCCAGCTCGATGATGTATTCGAGGCGGTCGCGCGGCTCGTCGAAGAGCTCGAACTCCTCGCGGATCCGCGCCTCCTCCGCGGCGATGGTGTCGGCTTCCGGCATCGCTGTCTCGACCATGCGCCCGGACCTGCATATGAACGTCGCCCGGACGGGATCAACCGGAACGGCGGATGCAGCTTCTCCTCTTCCAGCACAGCCCCGACTCCCCGGCCGGGCTGTTCGGGGCGCGGGCCGCGGCGCGCGGCGTCACGCTCGTCACCGTCCCGGCCTGGAACGGTGCCGCGATCCCCGCCGATGCCGGGTGCCACGACGGGCTCGTGCTGCTCGGCGGCGCCATGAACGCGCTCGACGACCGTCGCTGTCCGCACTTCCCGGCCCTGCTGGCGCTCGCCCGGGAGTATGCGGAAAGCGGCAGGCCCGTGCTCGGCATCTGCCTCGGCGCCCAGCTGCTCGCCCGCGCCTTCGGCGGCAGGCCGCGGCTCGCCGCCGCCTCCGAGTTCGGTTTCGGCGAGCTGCGCCCGACCCCCGAGGCGGCCTGCGACCCGGTCGCCGGCCGGACCGCTCCGCCGTTCCTCGCCTTCCAGTGGCACGACGACAGCTATGAGCTGCCTCCGGGCGCCGTGCGTCTGTTCGAAGGCACGGCCTGCCGCGAGCAGGGGTTCCGGATCGGGCGCAACGTCCACGCCTTCCAGTTCCACTTCGAGGCGACGGCGGAGATCGTCGAAACCTGGCTCGGCCTGCGTGCCCGCGATCCGGCCGCCGCCGACGAGGTCGCCCGGGTGCGCGCGGAACTGCCGCGCGGGCTCGAACGCGCGACCGCCTTCGGCCGTGCCCTCTCCGATGCCTGGCTCGACCTGCTGGCGGAGAGCCGCCGGGGCTAGCGCCCGCGGGCCGCACGGCGCCCCTCGACCAGCCGGTCGAGCACAGCGAGACATTCCTCCCGTCCGGGGCGCATCCCTTCGCCGATCCACCACGCCTCGACCGCGCGCAGCAGCTCCCCGACCGCGGGGCCGGGCGGCACGCCGCGCGCGAGTACGTCGGCCCCCCGGAGCGGGAATGCCGGCACGTCCAGCTCCGCGGTGACCGCGAGCAGGGCGCGCAGCCGGTCCGGGTCGGTCTCGCGGTCAGCGGCGGCGAGCCGCAGCAGATCGGCGTAGTTCGCGGCCCCGAGCCGGTAGACCGCCTCGCGGTGCGCGCGCTCCGGCGCTTCGGGATCGGGCAGCTCGGCCGTCGCGAGCAGGACCAGCCGCTCGCGTTCGCGGTTCGAGAGGCGGAGGCCGCGCGCGAACGCGTCGATCTCCTCCGCACCGCGGTCCGGCGCGCGCACGAGCGCGGCGAGGCGCAGGATCGCATCCGATTCCGGCGCGCGTTCGACGAGCCGCCGCAGCCGGTCGATGTCGGGCGGCCAGGGGAAGATGTGGCCGAGCACGCCGGTCTCGCGCATCAGCTCGAGGCTCGCGACCGCTCCCTCGGCCACGAGCAGACGCAGGAGCTCCTGCCGGATCCTCTCGGCCGAGAGCCGGTCGAGCCCCGCCGCCTCGGCCGCGCAGGCTTCGAGTGCCTCCGGATCGGCGGGCGGCCGGCCGAAGCGGGCGAAGAAGCGGAAGAAGCGCAGGATCCGGAGATAGTCCTCGCGGATGCGCTGGCGCGGCTCGCCGACGAAGCGCACCCGTCCCCGGGCGAGGTCCTCGCGGCCGCCGAAGGGATCGTAGAGCCGGCCCTCGCGGTCGGCGCTCATGGCATTGATCGTGAAGTCGCGGCGGGCGGCATCGGCGTCGAAATCGGCGGTGAAGGCGACGCGCGCGTGCCGGCCGAAGGTCTCGACGTCGTGGCGCAGGGTGGTGATCTCGAAGTGACGCCGGTCGGTGACCGCGGTCACCGTGCCGTGTGCGATCCCGGTCGGGATGGCACGGATGCCGGCGCGCTCCAGAAGCTCGATCACCCGTTCGGGCGGCTCCGGCGTGGCGATGTCGACATCCGCCGGTTCGAGCCCCGGGTCGAGCAGCGTGTCGCGCACGCAGCCGCCGACGAAGCGCGCCGGCCGGCCACCGGCCTCGAGGGCATCCAGCACGGCGCGGGTGTCCGGCGCCGAGATCCAGCGCGCACCCGCGAGCGGACGCTCTTCGCCGGCGCCCGCGCCCTCCGACGTCTCACCGCTGCTCATGGCGCACGGTCTCGATCACCGCCGGCAGCACCACGTCGCCCTCGAGACGCGGCGGCGTGTAGCGTCCGGGCGCGTGCCCGCCCGTGAACGCGAGGGCGATCAGGCTCGCGCACATGGCGACGAGACCGGCGACGGTGAGCGCGTACCACGGCGTCGATTCGAGGAGACGCCGCCCGCGGCGGGTCACGAGCCACCACAGCAGCCAGGCCGCGAACGGCAGCAGGAACGGGATCAGCGCCTGCAGAAGGATCCGGCTCACGCGTCCTCCCCGCCCAGCGTGGCGGCCATGTTGCGGAGGATGCCGGCGGTGGCCCCCCAGATCCGGTAGCCCTGCCAAGGCACCACCCAGTACGAACGGCGCAGGCCCTGCCACTCGTAGCTCTCCCGTCGGTAGTGCGAGAGATCGAGCAGGAAGGCGAGCGGCACCTCGAACAGTTCGGCGACCTCGAACGGATCGGCGCGCAGTGCGACCGGAGGCTCGATCCAGCCGACCACGGGATGGATGCGGAAACCGGTGACGGTGTCGTAGGGAGCGAGGCTGCCGAGCACTTCGACGCGGGCCGGATCGAGTCCGGTCTCCTCTTCCGCCTCGCGCAGGGCGGCCGCGGCCGCATGCGCGTCGGAAGGCTCGATGCGCCCGCCCGGAAAACAGATCTGCCCCGCGTGGTGTTCGAGATGGGGGGTGCGCACCGTCAGGAGCACGGTCGGTCCGGACATGCGGGCGACGATCGGCACCAGCACCGCCGCCGGCACCCGCCTGCCGCCCGTGGCCCGCCCCTCGTCACCGGCCTCGAGGTCGTGCCTCTTCTCCACGCGCGCGACCTCGTGCAGCCGCCTGCGGATCGCGGCGCGCTCCGGGACCGTCGGCGTGCCGGCCCGCGGGCTCACCCCTGCCCGTCCCCGAGCGGGAAGAACCGGCCGCAGCTCCAGATCCCCGGCCGGTCCTCACCGCCATCGCGGAGCGCGAGCTCGGCCAGTTCGTAGTAGACGGGCCGCGCCAGCCGGGCTTCGAGCCCGCGCGGCAGCCGCAGCCGCGGAATCGGGGTCCCATCCGGGCCGGGTGCGCAGACGAGCGGGTGGCGGTCGTCGACCGTCACCTCCTCGCCGATGTTCGTGCGCATGCGGACGACCCGTTCCCTGCCCTCGCCCTCGCTCCGCATCTCCACCACCAGAAACGGCGTGTCCTCGACCTCGACGGGGATGCGCTCGAAGGGCGTCAGCAGCCAGTGACGTCCGTCCGGCGCCCGCCATAGCGCGGTCGCGAACAGCCGGACGAGTTCCGGCCGCGGGATCGGGCGACCCTCGTGCCACCACCGTCCCTCGCGGTCGATGCGCATCGGCGGCGTGCCGCAGTCTTCGCCGCCGCGCGCGAGTTCGGCGAGCACTGCCACCGGATCGAAGGATCGTCGCATCGAACCTCCGGATCGTCCCCCGACGGGCGGGCGAAGATCGTTCCCCGCGAGCGATTTTGCGTTATGTAAGGCCGGTGCACTGACGGTCCAGCACGGGTCCGGGACGGAGACGGCGGTGGCGGTGGAGATCGGGAAGGAGGACATCCTCGGGCGCGTCGAGCAGGCGATCGCCGATCTCGCGCGCGTCAGGGAGGAGATCGGGCGGGTGATCTACGGTCAGGAGCGGGTGATCGAGGAGACGCTGATCACGCTTCTCGGTGGCGGCCACGCGCTCCTGGTCGGTGTTCCCGGACTCGCCAAGACGCGGCTCGCCGAGACCCTGGGTGTCGTCCTCGGCCTCGTGCAGAAGCGGGTGCAGTTCACGCCCGACCTGATGCCGGCCGACATCCTCGGCAGCGAGGTGCTCGAAGAGGGCGCGGACGGCCGGCGCCATTTCCGCTTCCTGCCCGGGCCGGTGTTCGCCCAGCTGCTGATGGCGGACGAAATCAACCGCGCGAGCCCGCGCACCCAGGCGGCGCTGCTGCAGGCGATGCAGGAGCGGCGGGTGACGGTGGCCGGGCACGACCACGTGCTGCCGACGCCCTTCCACGTGCTGGCGACGCAGAACCCGATCGAGCAGGAGGGCACCTACCCCCTGCCCGAGGCCCAGCTCGACCGTTTCCTCATGGAGGTCGACGTCGACTACCCGCCGCGCGAGGCCGAGCGCCGGATGATGATCGTCACCACCGGCGACGAGGATCCGAGACCGCGGCGCGTGCTGACGGCGGAGCGGCTCGTGGAGCTGCAGCATCTCGTGCGGCACATTCCGGTCGGCGACAGCGTCGTCGACGCCATCCTCGAGCTGGTCCGCGCCGGCCGTCCCGAGAACCGCGCGCTGCCCGGGATCGAACAGCAGGTCGCCTGGGGACCGGGGCCGCGCGCGAGCCAGGCGCTCATGCTCGCCTGCCGGGTGCGGGCGCTCCTCGACGGCCGTCTCGCGCCTTCGGTGGACGACGTCCTCGCCCTCGCCCGGCCCGTGCTGCGCCACCGCATGGCGGTCACCTTCGCCGCCCGCGCCGAGGGAATCGGCGTCGACGACGTGATCGACCGCCTCTGCCGGCATGTCGCCTGATCCCGCCCGCGACCGTCTGCCCGGCTTCCTCGGGCTGCGCGAACGCGGCGAGCGGCTGGGCGAACGCCTGCCGGCGCTCCTCGTCGAGGCCGAGCGGGTCGCCGCCACCGTCGCCCAGGGCGTGCACGGCCGACGGCGCACCGGCGTCGGCGAGACCTTCTGGCAGTTCCGCAGCTACCAGCCGGGCGACGACGCCCGCACCATCGACTGGCGCCAGTCGGCGCGCGCGGTCCACGGCTATTTCGTGCGCGAGCAGGAGTGGGAGGCGGCCGAGAGCGTCTGGATCTGGTGCGATCTCTCGGCCTCGATGGCGACCGGCTCCTTCGCCGCCGCCGAGAGCAAGCGCGACCGTGCGATCCTGCTCGCGATCGCGCTGGCCGTGCTGCTGGTCCGTGCCGGCGAACGGGTGGCCCTGCTCGGCGCCGGCGAGCCGCCACGCACCGGCCGGGCCGGGCTCGAGGCCTTCTGCCGCCATCTCGTCCACGCCCACGACCGGGCGGACAGCCTCGCACCCGAGGAGCGGCTGCCGCGTTTCGCCCGCATCGTGCTGCTCTCGGACTTCATGACGCCCGTCGACCTCTGGGAGCGCCGCTTCGCGGAGTGGTCGGCACGCCCCGTCGGCGGCGGCGCCCTGCAGATCGTCGACCCGGCCGAAGAGGAGCTGTCCTTCGAGGGTCGCGTCCTGTTCGAGGGACCGGAGGCCGAGGGCCGCATGCTGATCGGCAGCGTCGCCGACGTGCGCGAGCGCTACCGCATGCTGTTCGAGGCTCATCGCGACAGCCTCCGGCGCGCCTGCACCCGACGCGGCTTCAGCTTCGCGACCCACCGCACCGACCGGCCGGCGGCGGCCGGGCTCCTGCTCCTCTACCAGATGCTGGCGCCGTCGGCAGTGGGGTGAGCGATGCTGGAGCTCGGGCCGATCGCCTTCACCCAGCCCTGGCTGCTCGCAGGCCTCGCACTCCTGCCGGTGATCTGGTGGCTGCTGCGGGCGACGCCGCCGAGCCCGAAGCGCGTGGTGTTCGCGCCGCTGTTCCTGCTGCTGCGGCTCGTGAGCCCGGAGCGCACGCCGGCGCGCACGCCGCTGTGGCTGCTCCTGCTCCGCATGCTGATCGCCGCGCTCCTGATCCTCGCCATGGCGGGGCCGGTCCTGAACCCGCAGAGCGGCCTCGTCGCCGGCCGCGATCTCCTGCTCGTGCTCGACGACGGCTGGGCCGCGGCGCCGGGCTGGGAGGGGCGGATCCGCACGCTGCGGGCGGTCCTCGAACAGGCCGGACGACAGTCGCTGCCGGTCCATCTGCTGCGCACTGCGCCGGCGCGCGAGGGCGTCGTGCTGCGCCACGAGGACGCGACCGCGCTGCTGCGCGAGATCGCGGACTTCAAGCCGTCGCCCTGGCCGGTGGACCGCGAGGCAGCCCTCGCCGCGCTCGCCGGTCTCGCGCCCGACACGCTGCAGGTGGTGTGGCTCGCGGACGGCATCGTCGAACGCGAGGAGGACCTCCGCACCCTCGCCCGCTTCGCGGAGGACCTGCGCCGGCTCGGTCCGCTCACCATCCACGTCGATCCCGAGATGGCGCGGGCCCCGCTCCTGCCCGAACCGTCGGGTGAGGGCGAGCAGCTCTCCGTGGAATTCCTGCGCCCGGCCGCGGGCGAGGCGGCGCAGGTCGACGTGCTGGCGCACGGGCCCGGTGGCGAGGTGCTGGCCCGCCTGCCGCTCGCGCTCGCGGCCGACGCCCGGCGCGCCACGGGTGCGCTCGTGCTGCCCGTGGAGCTGCGCAACCGCATCGCCCGGCTCACCGTCGCCGGCGCCAGCGGTGCGGGCACGGTGGTGCTGTTCGACGAGCGCTGGCGGCGCCGGGTCGTGGGGCTCGCGGGCTCCCTCGACCAGGTCGAGAGCCAGCCGCTCCTGTCCGAGCTCTACTTCATCCGCCGCGCCCTCGAACCCTATGCCGAGATCGTCGAGGACGACATCGCGCGGCTCGTCGGCCAGCCGGTGTCGATGATCGTGCTCGCCGACCTCGGCCGCCTGTCGGCATCGGAAGCGGAAGCGCTCCGCGCCTGGATCGAACGCGGCGGGGTCGTGCTGCGCTTCGCCGGGCCGAGGCTCGCGTCGGGCGGCGACGCCCTGCTGCCGGTGGAGCTCCGCGGCGGCGACCGCACGCTCGGCGGCGCGCTCTCCTGGTCGGAGCCGGCCCGCTTCGCGCCGTTTCCGCCCGGGAGCCCGTTCGCCGGCCTCGAACCCGACCCCGAGGTGCTGGTCTACCGGCAGGTGCTCGCCGAACCCGGCCCGGATCTGGCCGACCGGACGCTCGCGACCCTGACCGACGGCACGCCGATCGTCACCGGACGGCGGATCGGCGAGGGCTGGATCGTGCTCGTGCACACCACCGCCAACACGAGCTGGACCACCCTGCCCCTCTCGCGCCTGTTCATCGACATGCTGCGCCGTGTTTCCGCCCTCGCACCCGGCGTCGGCGGCACCCCGGAAGGCCTCCTGGAAGCGGCGCGCGTGCTCGACGGGTTCGGACGGCTGGTGCAGCCGCCGGCCGACCTGCTCCCGGTGGCGGCGGCCGAGCTCGCGGAAGCCCGGCCCGGTCCGGCGACACCGCCCGGGCTCTACGTGCCCGTCGAAGCGGCCCGCGCCGGCCGCGAGGAGGCGGCGGCAGTGGCCCTCAACCTGCAGGATGCGGTGCGGGACACGATCGCCTTCGATGCCGCCCGTCTGGCCCCCACGGTCCGCGACTACGGGGCCGGCGAGGAGACCGAGCTCGGCCGCTGGCTGCTGCTCGCCGCGCTGCTGCTCGCCTTCGCCGATCTGGTGATCGCCATGGTGCTGCGCGGGCTCGTGCCGTTTCCCCGCGGCGCGGCCACGGTCCTCGCCCTCGTCCTCGCGGCAGCCGCGCCGGCGCTGGCGCAGGAGGATGCGGGTGACGCCTACGCCGGGCTCGCGGCCGAGACCCGGCTCGCCTATGTGCGCACCGGCATCGCCGAGGTCGACCGGCTGAGCGAGGCCGGGCTCGCCGGGCTGTCGATGGTGCTCGCGCGGCGGACCTCGGTCGAGCCGGCGGAGCCCGTCGGCGTCGACGTCGCCGAGGACGAGCTCGCCCTCTTCCCGCTGCTCTACTGGCCGGTGCCGCCCGAGCATCCGGATCTGCCCGAAGGGGCCCTCGAGCGGGTCGACGACTATCTCCGGCACGGCGGCATGATCCTGTTCGACACCGCCGATGCCGCGCGCCTGCTGCCGGGCGAGGCCGGCGGTGGCCCCGGCGAGCAGCGGCTCGCGGAACTCCTGCGCGGTCTCGATCTGCCGCCGCTGGTGCCGGTGCCGCCCGACCACGCGCTCACCCGCGCCTTCTACCTGCTGCAGGACTTTCCGGGCCGGTTCACGGGCCAGACGGTCTGGGTGGACGAGGCGCCGGCCGGCATCAACGACGGCGTGTCCAGCGTGGTGATCGGTGCCAACGACTGGGCCGGGGCCTGGGCGGTGGACGAGTACGGCACGCCCCTGCTGCCGGTGGTTCCGGGCGGTGAGCGCCAGCGCGAGATGGCGCGGCGCTTCGGCGTCAACCTCGTCATGTACGCGCTCACCGGCAACTACAAGACGGATCAGGTGCACGTGCCGGCGCTGCTCGAGAGGCTCGGCCAGTGAACGGGACCACGCTGCTCTTCGCCCCCTGGATCCCGCTCTGGGCGCTCGCGGCACTGGCCGGGCTCGCGCTGCTGCTCGTCGCCTTCGGCCTCTGGCGGCGGGCGCGCGGCATCCTCGTGCGCGCCGCCCTCTTCGCCGTGCTGCTCCTCGCCCTCGCCAACCCCTCCCTCTACCGCGAGGAGCGCCAGCGCCTCGACGACATCGTGCTGCTGGTGCACGACGATTCGCCGAGCCAGAAGCTCGACCTGCGCCCGGAGCAGACGGCGCGCACGCTCGCGGAGCTGCGCGAACGGCTCGGGCGGCTTTCGGGTCTCGAGCTGCGCGAGGTGCGGGTGCGCGGCGACAGTCGCGAGGGTACCGCACTCTTCGGCGCGGTGCGCGAGGCGCTCGGCGAGCTCGACACCGGCCGCCTCGCGGCGGTGATCGCGGTGACCGACGGCGAGGTGCACGACGTCGCCCTCGCCAACGCCTTCCTGCCGGAGGGCGTGCCGTTCCACGCGCTCGTGACCGGCCGGCCGGACGAGTCGGACCGGTCGCTCGCGGTCGTCGCCGCCCCTTCCTTCGCGGTCGTCGGCGAACCTCAGGAGCTCGTGGTGCGGGTCGACGACCTGCCGGAAGGCGGCTCCGGCTCCGCCCGCCTCGTGCTGCGGCGGGACGGCGAGACGGTGGCCGAGTCGGTGGCGCCGATCGGCCGCGAGACCCGCCTTCCCTTCACGCTCGAGAAGGGTGGCACGACCGTCCTCGAGCTCGAGGTCGGAGCCCGCGAGGGCGAGCTCACCACCCGCAACAACCGGGTGGCGCTGTTCGTCAACGGCGTGCGCGACCGGCTGCGGGTGCTGCTCATCTCCGGCCTGCCGCACCAGGGGCTCCGGGTCTGGCGCAACCTGCTCAAGGCCGATCCATCGGTCGATCTCGTGCACTTCACGATCCTGCGTCCGCCCGAGAAGCAGGACGGCACGCCCATCAACGAGCTGGCGCTGATCGCCTTTCCGACCCGCGAGCTGTTCGAGCTCAAGCTCGCCGAGTTCGACCTCGTCATCTTCGACCGATACGTCCGCCGCGGCCTGCTGCCGCTCGTCTATCTCGACAACATCGCCCGCTACGTCGAGGACGGCGGCGCCCTGCTCGAAGCGGCCGGACCCGAGTATGCCTCGCCCGACAGCCTGTACCGCACGCCCCTCGCCCGCGTGCTGCCGGGACGCCCGACCGGACAGGTCTACGAACGCGCCTTCCTGCCGCTGCCGACCGAGACCGGCCGGCGGCATCCCGTGACCCGCGGGCGCGCGTCCGATCCGGAGCACCCGGACTGGGGCCGCTGGCTCAGGCAGATCGACAGCGAGGCGCTGCGCGGCGAAGTGGTCATGACCGGCTTCGGCGGCCGGCCGCTCCTGCTGCTCGACCGCGTCGGCCGCGGCCGGGTCGGGCAGCTGCTCTCCGACCACGCCTGGCTCTGGGCACGCGGTTTCGAGGGGGGCGGACCGCAGAGCGTGCTGCTGCGCCGCCTCGTGCACTGGCTGATGCGGGAACCCGAGCTCGAGGAGGAGGCGCTGCTCGCACGCCCGGTCGAGGGCGGGATCGAGATCGAGCGGCGCTCGCTCGACCCGGCACCCCACGAGGCGGTGCTGGTCTCGCCCGGCGGCGAGCGACGGACGCTCACCCTCGTCCCCGATGCCGACGGCATCGCCCGGCTCCGCGTCGATGCGCCCGAAGAGGGCCTCTACCGGATCGAGGATGGCGAGCATGTCGCGTTCGCCGCCCCCACGCCGGTGGCGGCGCGCGAGCTCGAACGCATGATCTCGACCAGGGAGGTGCTGGAACCGGTGGCGGCGGCGACCGGGGGCACGGTGCTGCGCGTCGCCGATGCCGGAACGCCGGATCTGCGGCGGGTCGGCGAAGGACGGCGCGCCTTCGGCCGCGGCTGGATCGGCGTGCGCGACCGCGACCGCCATCTCGTCACCGCCACCCGGCGGATCCCGCTCCTGCACCCGGCACTCGCGCTCGCGCTGATGCTGTCGCTGGCCGGTCTCGCGTGGTGGCGCGAAGGGCGGGTGTGAAGCGGGGCCGCCACGCGGGCGGCCCCCCGGCGCTTCAGTCGATCTTCTCCAGGATCGCCCGCAGCCGCCCGGTCATCTCGTCGATGTCCTCGCGCGTGCACACCAGCGGCGGCGACAGGGCGATGGTGTCGCCGGTGATCCTGAGCATGATGTCGTGCTCGAAGAAGCCCCGGCACATCGCCTCGTAGGCGCGGGCCCCGGGCGCGCCCGGGCGCGGTGCCAGCTGGACCGCGCCCATGAGCCCGATGTTGCGGATGTCGATCACGTTCGGGCAGTCGCGCAGCGCGTGGAGGCGCTCCTCGAAATGGGGCGCGAGCGCCGCGGCGTTCTCGAACACCCGCTCGCGCCTGTAGGTCTCGAGCGTGGCGAGGGCGGCCGCGGTGCTCATCGGATGCGCCGAATAGGTGTAGCCGTGGAAGAGTTCGATCCCCCAGTCCGGGGCCGTGCTCGCCTCGACGATCGCCTCGTAGACATGGCGGCGGACCATCACCGCGCCCATCGGCATGGTGCCGGCGGTCAGCCCCTTGGCGGTCGTCACGAGGTCCGGCTGGACGCCGAAATACTCGGCCGCGGAACCCGTGCCGAGCCGGCCGTAGGCGGTGATCACCTCGTCGAAGATCAGGAGGATGCCGTGCTTCGCGGTGATCTCGCGCAGCCGCTCGAGATAGCCGACGGGCGGCGGATAGACGCCGATCGAGCCCGCCACCGGCTCGACGATGACAGCCGCGATGGTCGAGGGATCGTGCAGTTCGACGATGCGTTCGAGGGCATCGGCGAGATGCGCGCCCCACTTCGGCTGGCCGCGGCTGAAGGCGTTGTGTTCGAGATCGAGCGTGTGCGGCAGATGGTCGACGCCCGTGAGCAGCGTGCCGAAGAACTTGCGGTTGTTGGCGATGCCGCCGACCGAGATGCCGCCGAAGCCGACGCCGTGATAGCCGCGCTCGCGGCCGATCAGGCGGGTGCGCGTGCCCTGGCCGATGGCGCGCTGGTAGCAGAGCGCGATCTTGAGCGCGGTGTCCACCGACTCCGAGCCGGAGTTGGTGAAGAAGGCGTAGTCGAGATCGCCCGGGAACAGCTCCCGGAGCCGCGAGGCGAGCTCGAACGCGCCGGTGTGGGCGAACTGGAAGGTGGGGGCGAAATCGAGCCTCTTCGTCTGCTCGCGGATCGCCTCCATCACCGCGGGGTGGGCGTGACCGAGATTGCAGCACCAGAGGCCGGCCGAGGAATCGAGGATGCGCCGCCCGTCCGGGGTGATGTAGTGCAGGCCCTCGGCGCGCGCGATCAGCCGCGGCTCGCGCTTGAAGTGCCGGTTGGGCGTGAACGGCAGCCAGAACGCCTCGAGATCGTTCGGCACCGGGCTGGTCTCGACATCGAGCATGAACGCCTCTCCCCTGCTCTCGCCGTCCCGGAATCGCCGGGACGGGGTCCCTCGTGCATGTCCGCGCGCGCCCTGCGGCAGCGCATTCGCGACAGAGGCCGCCTCAGCGTTCGCCGGGCGCGGCCCCGCCCGCCTCGAACCAGCGGCGCAGCAGCTGCCGTTCGTCCGCGGTCATGCCGGTGACGTTGCCGGGCGGCATGCTCCGTCCATAGGCCGCAGCCAGCGCCACCGCACGCGCATTCTGCGCGAGGACGCCCGCCCGGTCGAGGGCCAGTCCGCCGGCCGGCGACGGTCCGGCGTGGCAGGCGAGGCAGCGACGCGCGACGATCTCCGTCACCTCGGCCGGATCCGGCGGGTCGGCCGATGCGAGCGGTTCCTCCCGGGGCAGGCACGCGAGCAGGAGGATCACCGTGCCGGCCGCGGCGGACAGGGCGGCGGCGAGCGCGCGGCGCGGCCGGTGGCGGAAATGGGCGAGCGCATCGGTCAGGGCGAAACCGGCCAGCACGAGCCCGGCGAGGAACGCCACCGGCGCGCGGGGCGGGAGAGCGAGCGGCGCGTGGCCCGCGAGCATGAGCGCGAGCGTCGGAAGCATGGCGTAGGCGTTGTGCCGCGTGCGGTCCCGGGCACGCGCGCGGCGCAGCGGATCGGGTGCCGCCCCGCTTCCGGCGCGCTGCAGCCGCTTCTCGAACGGCGCCACGTGATGGCCGACGTTCGCGGCCATGCAGGTGGCGATCAGCACGCCGTGGTGGAGCAGGGCCGCGCGGACCTCGAACACGGCCATCCAGGCGAGGCCGGTTGCGACGAGGATCGCTCCCCAGGCCACCGCCTGGAGCGGCCCCGGCAGCCGGCCCAGCAGCGGACAGAGGAGCTCGTAGAGGAGATAGCCGACGACGATCGCGCCGATCGCGACGGTGATCGCCGGCCACCCCGCCGGCAGCATTCCGCCTTCGGGGACGAGCCTGAGCCCTCCGTCCGCGTACCAGTCGAGGGCGAGCAGCAGGAACCCGAAGATGCAGGTCAGATAGGGCGCCCAGCGGACCGGCAGCACGCCCTCCGGCGCGGGAGCAGGCGCATCGGGCCGGCGCAGGAGGAAGAGCTCGCCGCCATGGGCGAGCGTGATCCCGCGCAAACCGACGGCGGCGAGGCGGTCGGCGAGCAGCAGAAACCGGACGGTGACGCCGAGCCAGACCGCGGCCGCGCCGACGTGGAGCCAGCGGGCCAGCATGGCGGCCAGCTCCGCAGTCGCGGTGGTGGTCGTCATCGGTGTGCGGACCTCCGGCTCTCGATCGCGGACGGACGACCCGGAGCCCGGGCCGTTCGTCTCTCTGGCGAACGTTGTACAACCCTCCGGTATGCCTTTCCCGGGGGCGAACTACCTTCCCGCGCAAAGCCGACGGTTGTACACATGGCGGTGGCTCTAGCTTAAGGAACTCTTAAAAGGACCTCCGGGCTGGAGCGAGGAAACGCCGGAGACGGGAGACACCGACGGCCTGGCCGCCGTCCCCGGACCGGCCCGATCGTGGAACGGGACCAGGTTGTGCAGGTGAGAGAGGAGCACGGAATGAGCGTCGACGCGATGACCAGCGAACCGGAGGGCCGGGTCGGCCGGGCGCGGGCCCAGGACATCGACCGTCACGTCGGGGCGCGCATGCGCGAGCGCCGCATCATGCTGGGCCTGACCCAGCAGCAGATGGCGGAGCTGATCGGTGTCACCTACCAGCAGGCGCACAAGTACGAGAAGGGCATCAACCGCATCGCCGCCGGCCGCCTCTTCACCATTGCCAAGGCGCTCGGCGTCGACGTCGGCTATTTCTTCGAGGGCATGGAGACGCGGCACAGCTTCAGGCCGACCCCGCAGCAGCGCATGCTGCTCGAACTCGCGCGTCATTTCGTGGCCCTGCCGAACCGCCGCTACCAGGAAGCCATCTGCAATCTCGCGCGGGCCCTCGCCGCGGCGGAGGACGCCGGCACGGACGAGGACGGGACAGCCGACGCGGCCCGCTGAGCGCCACGCACCGCCGGCACGCGGCGCGCGGGTCCCGCTCGCCGCTTGACGGCCGCGGCCCCGGGCTGGCAACTGGTCGCCGCGCAGGCGGACCAGCAACTGCCCAGGGACGGCACCCCGGATGACCCGCTCCGATCTCGTCAGGCGGCTCGCGAAAGCCAACCCGCATCTGTTGCAGCGTGACGTCGAACGCATCGTCGCCACGGTCTTCGAGACCATCGCGGCGGCGCTGGAGCGCGGCGACCGGGTCGAACTCCGTGGCTTCGGTGCCTTCTCGGTGCGCGAGCGGGCTGCGCGCATCGGTCGCAACCCGCGGACCGGCGAGGAGGTGCATGTTCCACCCCGGCGCGTGCCCTCCTTCAAGACCGGCAAGGAGCTGCGCGAGCGGCTGAACCGGTCGGGCCACTGACGGTCGCGCCGGCAATCCGGGATGGAGACGATGCTGCGGATCCTGCGCCTCCTCGTCGGCCTCGTCGGCCTCGTGGCGATCACGCTCTTCGCCATCGGCAACCGGGCCCCGGTCGACGTCAGCTTCTGGCCGACGCCGGTGACCGTGGACCTGCCGCTCTACGGCGTGTTCCTGATCGGGCTCGTGCTCGGCGTCGTGGTCACGGCCCTGATCGCCGCCGTCGAACTGCTGCGGCTCAGGATCGAGAACCGGCGGCTCGCCCGGCGTCTGCACGGCTACGAATATCAGGCGAAGCTGCGCGAGAGCGCAGAGGACGAGGCGGCGGTGCAGCGGATCCGCGAGCGCAGCCGGTCGACCGCGCTCACGGTGTCCGCCGGATCCTGACGATGCTGCGCGTGTTCGATGCCGCGGCGGTCGGACGCGCCCTCCCCTATGCCGCACTCGCCGACGCGCTCTCGGCCGCCTTCGCCGAGGGCCTGCGTGCTCCCGTGCGGCACCATCACGTTGTCCCCCGTCCGGGCGCGGAACCCGCCACACTGCTGCTGATGCCGGCCTGGCGGCCCGGGCGGGAGACGGGCGTCAAGCTGGTGCACGTCTGCCCCGGCAACGCGCTGCGGAGCCTGCCCGTCGTCCAGGGCGTCTACGTGCTCTTCGACGGACCGACCGGCACGCCGCGCGCGGTGCTCGACGGGACGGAGCTGACGCTGCGGCGGACCGCTGCCGCCTCGGCGCTGGCGGCCCGCCATCTCGCGCGCGAGGACGCCTCGACGCATCTCATGATCGGCGCCGGGGCCCTCGCCCCGCATCTCGTCCGCGCCCACGCCTCGGTGCGGCCGATCCGCCGCGTGCTGCTCTGGAACCGGACCCGGAGCCGGGCCGAGAAGCTGGCGGCAGAGCTCGCGGGCGAAGCCTTCGCGGTCACGGTCGTCGACGACCGGCTCGCCGCCCTCGCCGAGGCCGACATCGTCTCCTGCGCCACCCTGTCGCGCGAACCCCTGGTCGAAGGCCGCCACCTGCGGCCGGGAACCCACGTCGATCTCGTCGGCGCCTTCCGTCCCGACATGCGCGAGAGCGACGACGACCTCGTGCGCCGGGCCCGCGTCTTCGTCGACACGCGCGAGGGCGCGCTCGCCGAGGCCGGCGACATCCTTCAGGCGATCGCTTCCGGCGCGCTCACGGCGGACGCGATCGCGGGCGATCTCTACGAGCTGTGCGGCGGCCGCGTCGCCGGCCGCCGGGACGCGTCCGAGATCACCGTCTTCAAGTCGGTCGGCACGGCGATCGAGGATCTCGTCGCCGCAGCCATGGTGGCTGCCGCCTCCGGGGGCTGAACCGCGCCTTTCCGGCCGGCCGCGGACCGCCTATATCGGCCGCCAACGCGACAGAAGCGGAGCCGCATGCCGCCCGCCCGCCCGACCAATCCGATCTGCTGCGCGATCGACCGGCCCGACCTCGCGGGTGCGGTGGACCTCGTCCGCGCGCTCGCCGACAGCGTCGGGTGGGTCAAGCTCGGGCTCGAGTTCTTCACCGCCAACGGACCGGCGGGGGTCGGGTCGGTGGCCGCGACCGGCGTGCCGCTCTTCCTCGATCTCAAGCTGCACGACATCCCGAACACGGTCGAAGGTGCGGTCCGCGCCGTCGCCCGTCTGCCCGTCGATCTCCTCACCCTGCACGCCTCGGGCGGCCGGGCCATGCTGCAGGCGGCGGTGCGCGCCCGCGACGCCGCGGGCCGCCGGCTGCGGCTCCTCGGCGTCACCGTGCTGACTTCGCTCGATGCCCGCGATCTCGAAGAGCTCGGCATCGCCCGCACGCCCGCCGACCAGGTGCTGGCGCTCGCGGAGATCGCGCTCGAAGCCGGCGTCGACGGGCTCGTCTGCTCGCCGCACGAGGTCGCCGCACTCCGCCGCCGGTTCGGCTCCTCGCCGCTGCTCGTCGTTCCCGGGATCCGCCCCGCGGGGACCGCCGACGACCAGAAGCGCACGCTCGATCCCCGCCGCGCCCGCGAACTCGGTGCCGACCTTCTGGTGATCGGCCGGCCGATCACCGCCGCCGCCGATCCGCGCGCGGCCGCACGGGCGATTCTCGCGAGCCTCGGCGGGAAAACAGTGGCATGAGCGTCGCCGTCAAGGTCTGCGGGCTCACCGATCCCGCCGCGCTCGACGCCGCCGTCGAGGAGGGTGCGGCCTTTCTCGGCTTCGTCTTCTATCCGCCCTCGCCCCGGGCGCTCGAGCCGGCAGCGTTCGCCCGGCTTCGCGCCCGCGTTCCCGCGGGCACACCCGCCGTCGGCGTCTTCGTCGATCCCGACGACGAGCTCGTGGCCCGGGTGCTGGACGCGGCGCCGCTCGACCGTCTGCAGCTGCACGGGGCGGAGACGCCGGAGCGGGTGGCGGCGATCCGCGAGCGCTTCGGCATCGGGGTGATCAAGGCGATCGCCGTGGCGGAGGCGGGCGATCCGGAGCGCTGCCTCGCCTATGGCGGCATCGCCGACATATTCCTGTTCGACGCCCGCCCGCCGCGGCGGCCCGGCATGCTCCCGGGCGGCAATGCGCTCGCCTTCGACTGGCGGCTGCTTTCCGGGTTCGCGCCGCCCGCGCCCTGGCTGCTCGCCGGCGGGCTGCACGCCGGCAACCTCGAGGAAGCCGTCCGGCTCACCGGAGCGCGCATGGTGGACGTCTCCTCGGGCGTCGAATCGGCGCCCGGCCGCAAGGATCCGGAGCGGATCCGCGCCTTCCTGCGCCTTGCGCGCACGCTCGCACCGGGCCATTCCCCCGGGTGTCAGGAGATCCCGCAGGCATGACCACTCCCCGTCCCAACAGTTACCGTTCCGGTCCCGACGAACGCGGCCGCTTCGGCATCTACGGCGGGCGCTTCGTCGCCGAGACGCTGATGCCGCTCATCCTCGACCTCGAGCAGGCGTATCTCGAAGCGAAGAACGATCCGGCCTTCTGGAGCGAGCTCGAGCTCTGGTTCCGCGACTACGTCGGCCGCCCCTCGCCGCTCTACTTCGCGGAGCGGCTCACGGCGCACCTCGGCGGTGCGAGGATCTTCTTCAAGCGGGACGAGCTCAACCACACCGGTGCGCACAAGATCAACAACTGCATCGGCCAGATCCTGCTCGCCCGGCGCATGGGCAAGACCCGCATCATCGCCGAGACCGGCGCCGGCCAGCACGGCGTGGCCACCGCGACCGTGGCGGCGCGGCTCGGGCTCGAATGCGTGATCTACATGGGCGAGAAGGACATCGAACGGCAGCAGCCGAATGTCTTCCGCATGCGGCTCCTCGGCGCCGAGGTGCGCCCCGTGTCCTCGGGCTCGAAGACCCTCAAGGACGCCATGAACGAGGCGCTCCGCGACTGGGTCACGAACGTCGAGAACACCTTCTACCTCATCGGCTCGGTCGCCGGGCCGCACCCCTATCCCGCCATGGTGCGGGACTTCCAGTCGGTGATCGGCCGCGAGGCGCGGCAGCAGATCCTGGAGCGCGAAGGCCGGCTGCCCGATCTGCTCGTCGCGGCGGTCGGCGGCGGATCCAACGCCATGGGCCTCTTCCACCCGTTTCTCGACGACGAGGGGGTGGCGATCGTCGCGGTCGAGGCGGCGGGCGAAGGCATCGAGACCGGCCGTCACGCCGCCGCCATGACCGCGGGCCGGCCGGGCATCCTGCACGGCTCGCGCTCCTATCTGCTGCAGGACGACGACGGTCAGGTGATCGAGCCGCACTCGATCTCGGCCGGGCTCGACTATCCCGGCATCGGCCCGGAACATTCGTGGCTCAAGGACATGGGCCGGATCGAGGTGACGGCGGTGACCGACCGCGAAGCGCTCGACGCCTTCCGGCTGTGCTCGCGGCTCGAAGGCATCCTGCCGGCGCTCGAGCCCGCGCACGCGCTCGCCGAGGTGATCCGCCGGGCGCCGCGGATGGGCCGCGACCGGATCGTGATCGTCAATCTCTGCGGCCGCGGCGACAAGGACATCTACACCGTCGCCCGCGCCATGGGGGTCGAGATATGAGTTCGCGCATCGAGGCGCGCTTCGCCGCCCTGCGCGAACAGCGTCGCGCCGGGCTCATCACCTTCCTCGTCGCCGGTGATCCCGACATGGCGACCTTCGAGGAGCTGCTCGCGGGACTGCCAGAGGCCGGCGCCGACGTGATCGAGATCGGCATGCCGTTCTCCGACCCGATGGCCGACGGCCCGACGATCCAGGCGGGCTATCTGCGCGCGCTGCGGTCGGGGACGAAGCTGCGCCACATCCTGCCGGCGGTGCGCCGCTTCCGCGAGCGGGACGCCACCACGCCGATCGTGCTGATGGGCTACTACAATCCGATCTGGAACTACGGCCCGCAGGCGTTCCTCGACGATGCGAAGGCGGCGGGCGTGGACGGGCTGATCGTCGTCGACCTGCCGCCCGAGGAGGACGAGGAGCTGTGCCTGCCGGCGCGCGCGCGCGGCCTGCACTGGATCCGGCTCGCCACACCGACCACCGACGAGCGGCGGCTGCCCAGGGTCCTCGCCAATACTTCGGGCTTTCTCTACTATGTCTCGGTCACCGGCATCACCGGTGCGCGGACGCCCGTGGCTCAGCAGGTGGCGGAAGCGACGGCGCGGATCCGGCGGCACACGGATCTGCCGATCGCCGTCGGCTTCGGCATCCGCGAGCCGGCGCAGGCGGCGGAGATCGCGCGTCACGCCGATGCCGTCGTGGTCGGCTCGGCGCTGGTCGATCTGGTGGCGCGGCATCTCGATGCCGACGGCCGCGCCACTCCGGGCCTCGCGGATGCGGTGCACGGCCATGTCCGCGCGCTCGCGCGGGCGATCGCGGGAGTCTCGCGATGAACTGGCTCACCAACTACGTAAGGCCGAAGATCCGGGCTCTGGTCGAGCGCCGCAACACGAACGTGCCCGACAATCTGTGGCACCAGTGTCCGGCCTGCGAGCGGATGGTGTTCCACCGCGATCTGGACGCCAACCAGCGCGTCTGCCCGCACTGCGACCACCATCTGCGCGTCGGCCCGGAGTTCCGGTTCCGCCAGCTGTTCGGCGAGGACGGTTACGAAAGGCTGGCGCTGCCGCAGGTGCCGGCCGATCCGCTCAGGTTCCGCGACAGCAAGCGCTACTCCGATCGCCTCCGGGAAGCGCAGCAGCGCACCGGCGCCCAGGATGCGATCGAGGCGGCCTTCGGCCGGATCGACGGTCTGCCGGTCGTGGTTGCGGTCATGAATTTCGCCTTCATGGGCGGCTCGATGGGCGCCGCGGTCGGCGAGGGCATCCTCACCGCCGCGCGTGAGGCCGTGCGCCGCCGTGCCGCCTTCGTCGTCTTCACCTCCTCCGGTGGTGCCCGCATGCAGGAAGGCGCGCTCTCGCTGATGCAGATGGCGCGCACCACCGTGGCGGTGAGCGAGGTCAAGGAGGCCGGGCTCCCCTACATCGTCGTATTGTGTGATCCAACCACCGGGGGTGTCACCGCCTCCTTCGCCATGCTCGGCGACATCCACATCGCCGAGCCGGGCGCGGTGATCGGCTTCGCCGGCGCCAGGGTGATCGAGCAGACCATCCGCGAGCGCCTGCCGGACGGCTTCCAGCGTGCCGAGTATCTGCTCGACCACGGCATGGTCGACATGGTGGTGCACCGCTTCCGCCTGCGCGAGACGCTTGCGCGCGTGCTGGATCTGCTGATGCGGCCGGTGCAGCTGCCCGCGGCCAGCGGCGAGGAGCAGGAGCCGTCGGAAGAGGAGGCGGGCGCCCTCGAGCTGGCGCTGCGCGAGGCCGCGGATGACTAGCTTCTCGAGCGAGCTGATCCTCGCCCGGCTGCACGCGCTGCACCCGAAGAGCATCGATCTCTCGCTCGGACGCATCGAACGCCTGCTCGACCGGCTCGGCCGGCCCGAGCGCGTCCTTCCACCCGTCGTGCACATCGCCGGCACCAACGGCAAGGGCAGCACCCTCGCCATGCTGGATGCCATGCTGACGGCCGGCGGCTGGCGGGTGCACCGCTACGTCTCGCCGCATCTCGTGCGCTTCAACGAACGGATCCTGCTGCACGGCCGGCCGGTGCCCGAGACCCTGCTCGCCGACGTGCTGGACGAGTGCGAGCGCGCGAACGCCGGCGAACCGATCACCTTCTTCGAGATCACGACCGCGGCCGCCTTCCTCGCCTTCGCCGCCGTCCCCGCCGACGTCGTCCTGCTCGAGACCGGGCTCGGCGGCCGGCTCGATGCCACGAACGTCGTCGAACGCCCGCGCCTCACCCTGATCTCGCCCGTCTCCATGGACCACGAGGCGCATCTGGGCGACACGCTCGCGAAGATCGCCTTCGAGAAGGCCGGGATCCTGAAGCCCGGCGTGCCGGCGGTGATCGGGCCGCAGCGGCCGGAGGCGCTCGCCGTCTTCGAGGCGCGGGCGGAGGCGGTCGGTGCTCCGCTGCTGTGCGAAGGCCGCGACTACCGGGTCGAGGCGCGGGGCGAGCGCCTCGTCTTCGAGGACGCAGCGGGCCGGCTCGATCTGCCGCGCCCGAAGCTCGCCGGCTGCCACCAGATCGCCAACGCCGGTCTCGCCATCGCCGCCGCCCGCGCGCTCGGGGAGTTCGGCCTCGGCCCCGCAGCACTCGCGCGGGGTCTGCGCAGCGCTGCGTGGCCCGCCCGCCTGCAGCGGCTGCGTCGCGGACCGCTCGTCGGGCTTTTGCCGCCGGGCTTCGAGCTCTGGCTCGACGGCGGCCACAATCCGGCCGCGGGCGAGGTGCTGGCGCAGAGTCTGCCGGGGCTCGCGCGCGGGCGTCCGGTGGATCTCGTGGTCGGCATGCTGCAGACCAAGGATCTGGTCGCCTTCCTGCGGCCGCTCGCACCCCTCGCCCGCTCGCTGACGATCGTCCCGGTCCCCGACGAACCGCTCGGGCGGGATCCGGCGGAGAGCGTCGTGGAGCTGCGGGCGGCGGGAATTCCGGCCGGACAGGCGGCGTCGGTTGCGGCCGCGGTGGCGGCGCTCGCCGGGCAGGGACGGCCCGCGTCACTTGTCCTCGTCTGCGGGTCGCTCTATCTCGCGGGCGCCGTTCTGCGCGAAAACGGCTGAGAGGGCCGGAACACCGCCGACCGTGCGCTTGGCAGGGGCCGCTCCGTCGGTTATGGGCGGAACCCGAGAGTCGCTGTGCGGGCGTGGTGGAACCGGTAGACACGCGGGATTTAGGTTCCCGTGGCGCGAGCCGTGCGAGTTCGAGTCTCGCCGCCCGCACCAGCCCCGCGATCGCGTCCCGGGGCACCGACAGCATTTCCACGAGCGAGGGATCGAAGGCAGCACCATGCAGATCAGCGAAGTCGCGGCCGAGGGGCTGAAGCGGGAGTACCGGGTCGTCTGCAGCGCCGACGAGATCGAGGAACGGATCACGAGGCGGCTGCAGGAGCTCTCGAAGACCGTGCGGCTGCCCGGCTTCCGGCCCGGCAGGGTGCCGCTCGGCCTGCTGCGCCGGCGCTACGGAGCCTCGGTCCTGGGCGAGGTGCTCGAGAAGATGGTCGAGGAGGGCCAGCGGCGCGTGCTCTCCGAGAACGAGCTGCGCCCCGCGCTGCGGCCGAAGATCGAGGTGACCTCCTTCGAGGAGGGCAAGGACCTCGAGTTCCGGCTCGACGTCGAGGTCCTTCCCGAGGTGCCCGAGGTCGATCTCTCGCAGATCGAGCTCGTGCGCTTCGTCGCCGAGCCGGACGAGGAGCGGGTCCGCAGATCGCTCGAAAATCTCGCCGAGGCGCGGCGCAGCTACGCCCCACCCGCCGAAGCGCGCCCGGCCCGCGAGGGCGACCAGGTGATCGTCGATTTCACGGGCTACCGCGACGGCGAGCCCTTCGAGGGCGGGTCGGCGAAGGATCTTCCGGTGGTCCTCGGCTCCGGCACCATGCTGCCGGGCTTCGAGGAAGGGCTCGTCGGCCGGAGTGCGGGCGAGGAGTTCGAGATCGCGCTCACGGTGCCCGAGAACCACCCCAACAGAGACCTCGCCGGCCGGACGGTCGTGTTCAGGGGCACGGTGAAGGAGGTGCGCGAGCCGCAGCCGGTCGCGATCGACGACGAGCTCGCGAAGGCCTATGCGCACGAGACCCTCGCCGATCTCGAGAAGACCATCCGCGAGCGGCTCGCCGAAGAATACCGCAGGCGGTCGCGGGAGCGCATGAAGCGGCAGCTCCTCGACTGGCTTGCGGAGCACGTGAAGTTCGAGGTGCCGCCGGGCATGGTGGAGCTCGAGTTCCAGACGATCTGGAAGCAGCTGCAGGACGAGATGCAGCGCACCGGCTCGACCTTCGAGGAGATGGGCCGCAGCGAGGAGGAGCTGCGCGAGGAGTACCGCGCGATCGCCGAGCGGCGGGTCCGTCTCGGTCTGCTCCTTTCCGACATCGGCATGAAGAACCAGATCACGGTCGAGCCGCAGGAACTGCAGCAGGCGGTGCTGCGCGAAGCCCAGCGCTATCCCGGCCGCGAACGCGAGGTGATCGCGTTCTTCCGCGAGCACCCGCAGGCCATGGAGCAGCTGCGGGCGCCGATCTTCGAGGACAAGGTCGTCGACTTCATCTTCGAGCTCGCGAGGGTGCGCGAGGAGAAGGTCGGCGTCGACGAGCTGTTCCGCGAGCCCGACGAAGAGGAGGAGGCGGCGCGCGCCGAGGCCGGTGCCGCGGCTGCGGCGAAGGAAGCGGCCGAGATCGAGGCGGCCGGGGCGGCGCGCGGGGAAGGTGGCGCGTGAGCCGCGAACGGTCGGATGGAGGTCCGGACATGCGAGAGTTTCCGCCCGTGAGCCAGCTCGTGCCGATGGTCGTCGAGCAGACGCCGCGGGGCGAGCGCGCTTACGACATCTACTCGCGGATGCTCAAGGAGCGCATCATCTTCCTGATGGGGCCGATCGACGATCATGTCGCGAGCCTCGTCACGGCGCAGCTCCTGTTCCTCGAGGCCGAGAACCCGGACAAGGAGATCAGCCTCTACATCAATTCGCCGGGCGGCATCGTCACCTCCGGTCTCGCCATCTACGACACGATGCAGTACATCCGGCCGAACGTCGCCACGATCTGCATCGGTCAGGCGGCGAGCATGGGTTCGCTGCTTTTGGCCGCCGGCACGCCGGGGCGGCGTTTCGCCCTGCCGCACGCGCGGATCATGACCCACCAGCCCTCGGGCGGCTTCCAGGGCCAGGCGACCGACATCGAGATCCACGCCCGCGAGATCCTGAACCTCAAGCGGCGGCTGAACGAGATCTACGTCAAGCACACCGGCCGCTCGCTCGAGGAGATCGAGGCCAAGATGGAGCGCGACACCTTCATGAGCGCCCAGGAGGCCCGTGAGTTCGGGATCATCGACGAGGTGATCGAGAAGCGGCCGAAGAAGCCACAGGAAGCCGGCTGAAACCGGCCGCCGCCCCGCGGCGGCCGGCGTTCGTTCCGTGGTTGCAGCGATCCGCGCGTGCGCTAGGTTAGGAATCGCCGGGGCGCGGGCGGGTCCGCGCGTCCCGGTGGTTGTCCCGCACGGTCGGGGCCGCTACCATATCCGGGCTCAGCGAGATCGGACGAACGTGCCCATGAGCAAAGCCAGCGGCGACGGCAAGAACACCCTCTACTGCTCCTTCTGCGGCAAGAGCCAGCACGAGGTGCGCAAGCTGATCGCCGGGCCGACGGTGTTCATCTGCGACGAGTGCGTCGAGCTCTGCATGGACATCATCCGCGAGGAGAGCAAGACGGCGCTCGCGAAGAGCCGGGCCGGCGTCCCGACTCCGGCCGAGATCAAGAGCGTGCTCGACGACTATGTGATCGGCCAGGAGCACGCCAAGCGGGTGCTGGCGGTGGCGGTGCACAACCACTACAAGCGCCTCGCCCACGGCGGCAAGAGCACCGACGTCGAGCTCGCCAAATCCAACATCCTGCTGATCGGGCCGACCGGTTCGGGCAAGACGCTGCTCGCGCAGACGCTCGCCCGCATCCTCGACGTGCCCTTCACCATGGCGGACGCGACGACGCTGACCGAAGCGGGCTACGTCGGCGAGGACGTCGAGAACATCATCCTGAAGCTGCTGCAGGCCTCCGACTACAACGTCGAGCGGGCGCAGCGTGGCATCGTCTACATCGACGAGATCGACAAGATCAGCCGCAAGTCCGAGAACCCGTCGATCACCCGCGACGTCTCGGGCGAGGGCGTGCAGCAGGCGCTGCTCAAGATCATCGAGGGGACGGTCGCCTCGGTGCCGCCGCAGGGCGGGCGCAAGCATCCGCAGCAGGAGTTCCTGCAGGTCGATACCACCAACATCCTGTTCATCTGCGGCGGCGCCTTCGCCGGGCTCGAGAAGATCATCGCCCAGCGTTCGCGGAAGCGGGCGATGGGGTTCGGTGCCGACGTCGAGAGCCCGGACGAGCGCGGGCCGGGCGAACTGCTGCGCGAGGTCGAGCCCGACGATCTCCTGAAGTTCGGCCTGATCCCCGAGTTCATCGGCCGGCTGCCGGTGATCGCCACCCTCGAGGAACTGGATCTCGCCGCGCTCGTGCGCATCCTCAAGGAGCCGAAGAACGCTCTCGTCAAGCAGTACCAGAAGCTGTTCGAGATGGAGGGCGTGAAGCTCACCTTCACCGAGGACGCTCTCCGGAGCGTCGCCGAGAAGGCGCTGAAGCGCCGGACGGGGGCGCGCGGCCTGCGCTCGATCATGGAGGGCATCCTGCTCGAGACCATGTTCGAGCTGCCGTCCATGACCGGGGTCGAGGAGGTGGTGGTCAACCGCGAGGTGGTCGAAGGCCGCGCGCGGCCGCTGCTGATCTACGCCGAGCGCAAGGGCGACGCCTCCTCGGCGTCCTGACCGGGTTCACCCGACCCGTCGCCCCGGCCGGATGCGGGCTCCTTGACGGCCCGTGCGGCGTCGGTGCCGGAAGCGAGATTCCTCGGCCGTCGACGAAGACTTCAGCTGCCCTTTCGCCACACTTCCGGAAGGCGGGCCGCGCGCCACGCGAGCTTCCTCGCCGGCACGACCCGGGCCTCGCGCGCTGGAGCAGGAAGAGGCTGGATATTCGTCGACACCCGCAGGCCCCGTCGTCGGGCCGCATCGCACCGGGGGGACCGGGGGCCCGCGCCCGTTGACGAAGTCTCAACCCGTCCTCCGCTACATTCCCGGATGGTGGAGAAGGGGCCGCGCGAGGGTCCGGGGCCGGCACCGAGTCCCCGCCTGGCACGGTGTAGCGGGAAAGAGTGAAGATTTCGTTGACGCCCCCGGATGAGATGGCGCCCGATGCGCAACTCGGATTCACCCGCGGCCGTTAACCAAATCTTCACCCCTTCCCCGCTACACTCCCGGACGGTGGAGAAGCGGCCGCGCAGGGAGATGTCGCCGGCGCGGATTCCCAGCTTCGCACGGTGTAGGGGGAAAGAGTGAAGATTTCGTTGACGCCCCCGGAGGAGATGGCGCCCGATGCGCAACTCGGATTCACCCGTGCCGTTTACGAAGTCTTCACCTCTTCCCCGCTACACTCCCGGATGGTGGAAAAGGAGCCGCGGAGGATTCTGTCGCCGGCACGGAGTCCCAGCTTCGCACGTTGTAGCGAGAAAGGGTTGACGATCCGTTACCGTCGCCGCGGCCGAGCTTGGGCCGCATCGGTCCGGCCGCCACGCCGAGGTTAACCAACTTCTCAACCCGTCCCCCGCCACACTCCCGGACGGTGGAGAAGGGGCCGCGCAGGGATTTGTTGTCGGGACGGACTCCCAGCCTCGCACGGTGTAGCGGGAAAGGGTTGAAAATTCCTTACCAGCGCGACACCGGATGTCGGGCCGCATCGGACCGGGGGGACCGGGGGCCCTGCAGCCGTTAACGAAGTCTTCACCCCTTCCCCGTTACATTCCCGGACGGTGGAGAAGGGGCCGCGCAGGAGTCTTTTCCCGACACGGAGTCCCAGCGTGGCATGGTGTAGCGGGAAGGGGTTAACGCATCGTTACCCGCGACGTGGAAACCGTAGGCCGCGGGGTCGGGCGGTCGGGGCCCGTCAGGCGCCGGCGGGCGGGTCGCCGCCGTGGAGGCGTTGCAGGACTTCAGCGACCGGGGCCAGAAGCTCCGCGTCCGGCGCGCGGCCGAGGGCGAGGCAGCGGCGGAGGTAGTCGCCGGCGAGGGCCGCCATCAGCTCCGCGTGGGCCTGCGGCAGCCGCAGAAAGTGCGGCAGCAGGGTGCGGACGGCCCCCTCGAAGGCTTCCAGCGCGTCTTCCGGGCGCCCCAGTCCGTCGAGGACAAACCCTAAGACGCCGAGCGACCGCGCCAGATCCGGCCCGAAGGCGTCGGGGGCGCGCGCCGCGAGGCGACGGTACAATGCCACCGCCTCCTCGATCGCCGCGAGAGCCTCCTCCCGCCGGCCGAGGGCGGCGAGACGGTTCGAGAGATTGTTCAGGCTCGAGGCCAGATCCGGCGCGAAGGCGGCGGAGTTGCGGGCCGCGAGGCGGCGGTACAGCGCCACCGCCTCCTCGATCGCCGGAAGCGCCTCCTCCCGCCGGCCGAGGTCGGAGAGACGGACCGAGAGATTGTTCAGGCTCCGGGCCAGATCCGGCGCGAAGGCGTCCGGGTTGCGCGCCGCGAGGCGACGGTACACCGCCACCGCCTCCTCGATCGCCGCGAGAGCCTCCTCCCGCCGGCGGAGGGCGGAGAGACGGCCCGAGAGATTGTTCAGGCTCATGGCCAGATAGGGTTCGAAGGCGTCGGGGCTGCGTTCCGCGAGGCGGCGGTACAGCGCCACTGCCTGCTTGCTCGCCGCGAGCGCCTCCTTCCGCCGGCCGAGGGCGGAGAGAACGTTCGAGAGATTGTTCAGGCTCAGGGCCAGATAGGGTTCGAAGGCGTCCGGGTTGCGCGCCGCGAGGCGGCGGTACAGCGCCACCGCCTCCTCGATCGCCGGAAGCGCCTCCTCCCGCCGGCCGAGGGCAGAGAGACGGTTCGAGAGATTGTTGAGCGCCGTCGCGCGGATCGCATCGTCGCCAGAGAGGTGAGCCAACAGGTCCGTGACATCGCCGAGCGCTTCGGTCACGGCGAGCGCGAACCCGGCCAGCGCCACCGTGTGGTGCGGCAGCCGGTCGTGAAGCGCCAACGCCACCGCGGCCCGTTCGGTCTCGGGGAGTCCGGCCCACGCCCGCCCGAGCGGGCCGGCGAGCTGGTCCGGGAACTGCTTCGCCGCTTCGAGCGCCGGGGCGAGCAGGCGGGCGGGGTCGAGCGTCAGCGCCGCATCGAGCCAGAGGGCCGCCTCCGGCCGCCGCACCGCCAGCCGGGCGAGGACGGTGAAGGCGTTCACGAGCTCCGCCTCGCTCCGCTCCTCCGCCAGCGCCGCGGCGAGCAGGCCGTCGTCCCGGTCCAGCTCCCCGGCCACCAGCTCCTCGCCCAGGATGTCCGGCTTCAACACCCCGAGCCCGGCACGCTCGGGGTAGAGCGTCGTCAGGATACGGGCGATGGCGGCGAGCTTCTCCCCGTCGACGCCGCGCGCTTCGGGGGTCGCTGCGACCAGCCCGCGCAGGCCGCCTTCGTCTCCGGCCCCGCCGGCGAGCACGGCCAGCGCCGCCGCCTGCGCCAGCACGCGGCGGAACAGCTCCGGTGCGAGGCCGGAGGCTTCGAGCCGCCCGTCCCACTGCCGCCGCTCGCGGTCGAGAATCCACCGGAGCGCGCCTTCCGCCGAGGCCACGGTGGTGCCGCGCACGGCGGCGAGCGCCGCCACGGCGAGGAACAGCGGCCGGCCGAAACCGGGATCCGCGAGATCCGGAGCCGGCGCCGCCGGTGCCTCGATGCCGAGCCTGCCGGCGAAGGCCCTGCCTGCCGCCTCGAAGAAGGCGCGCCTCGTGTCGGGTCCGTCGGGCACGGGGCGGAGCTCGACGGCGCGGGCGTGCGCCGTGAGTTCCTGCGCGTCCGGATCCGAACGCCTCGCCGCCTCCCACCAGTCGCCGATCGATCGCGCGAGAAGCAGGACGCGGACCTTCGGCCGGCCGTGCCGGTTGGCGGCGGCGAGCAGCTCCCGCACGACTTCCTGCCGGGTCTCGGCATAGTCCACGACCACGAGCAGCGGCCGTGCGCCACGCACCAGACCGGCGAAGGCCTCCGCGGCCGCCGCATCGGCCTCGCGCCGCAGGAAGCCCGCGTCCCACTCCTCGCCGCGGAGCCCGTCGGCGAGCTCCATGGCGAGCCGCGTCTTGCCCATGCCGCCCGGCCCGTGCAGCAGGCGGACATCGGCATCGACCTCCATTGCCGCCCAGGAGCGCAGCTCCGCGAGCTCCGCCGCGCGCGCCGGGTGGAAGGGCACGACCGCGTATTCGGCGCGAAGCAGCGCGCTGTCGGTGCGGATGCGGAGCAGCGGCAGCCGGCCGGCGTGCAGCGCGAGGCGGTCGCGGAGCCGGAGAAGGGCCTCGGCGATCTCTTTCGGCAGGCGCGCGAGCTCGTGGCGCATCTCGAGGAGTGCGGTGAAGGTCTCGCGTTCGATGTCGGGGAAATGCCGGTCGTTGCGCAGGATCTGCCGGTAGAGTTCGGCGAGCACCCGGCGCAGCAGGCCGCGCTCGCCCTCGTTCAGGCCCGCGAGCGCCGGAGCCCCGCTGTCGACGAGCGCGTCCGCCACCCGCCGCGGGTCCCTGTTGTGCGCGCGCACCAGCGTCGGCACGTCCGGGGCGTGATGTTCGAGCAGCGCCAGCAGCGTGCCCCCGACGGCGCCGAGCTTCTCCGTTTCCGCGCCGATCGCGGCGCGGGTGTCGCGGGCCACCTCCTCCGCCAGCCGGTCGAGCGGGGGCACCCGGCTGCGGCCGATCAGCACCTCGACGCAGCGGGCGAAGTCCGAAACCGGGACGCCGGCGGCGAGACCGATCACCCCGGCCACCGCGTAGCAGGCCGCCTGTCGCAGCGAGTCGTCCATGGACCCGACCCCGAGGCCGCTTTTGCCGCATGGTGACGCAGGCGGGTACGAAGCGCAAGGGCCGGGTCCCGCTCCGGGCCGTCGGGCCGCGGCCGCGCTTGAAACCCCCGGCCGGTGGCGCCACTTCCGGAAGGCCGTGGCGCGCTTCTTGCTGCGTGCGGCCATCGACGCGAGGTGACATGGTCGAACTGCCCGAAACACATCTGTTCCCCGTCCTGCCGCTCAGGGACATCGTCGTCTTCCCGCACATGATCGTGCCGCTCTTCGTCGGCCGCGAGAAGTCGATCGCGGCGCTCGAGGAAGTCATGCGGGAAGACCGGCAGATCCTGCTCGTGGCACAGAAGAACGCGAGCCAGGACGATCCGGCGGCGAAGGACCTCTACCGCTTCGGCACGCTCGCGGCGGTGCTCCAGCTGCTCAAGCTGCCGGACGGCACGGTGAAGGTGCTGGTCGAGGGCAGCCGCCGGGCGCGGGTGCGGGCCTTCCGCGACCATCCCGAATTCTTCCAGGCCGAGGCCGAACTCGTCGACGAGGCGGTCGGCGATCCGCGCGAGGCGGAGGCGCTGGCGCGGGCGCTCGTCGGCCAGTTCGAGGAATACGTCAAGCTCAACAAGAAGGTGCCGCCCGAAGTCCTCGTGTCGCTGTCGCAGATCGAGGAGCCGGGCCGGCTCGCCGACACCATCGCCTCCCACCTCAATCTCAAGATCCACGAGAAGCAGGAACTGCTCGAGACGGTGCCGCTCGTCGAGCGCATGGAGAAGCTCTACGCCTTCATGCAGGGCGAGATCGGCGTTCTTCAGGTGGAAAAGCGCATCCGCTCGCGCGTCAAGCGCCAGATGGAAAAGACGCAGCGCGAGTACTACCTGAACGAGCAGATGAAGGCGATCCAGAAGGAGCTCGGCGAGCTCGAGGACGGCAAGGACGAGCTCTCCGAACTCGAGGAACGGATCAGGAAGACGAAGCTGTCGAAGGAGGCGCGGGAGAAGGCGAAGGCCGAACTCAGGAAGCTGCGGTCGATGAGCCCGATGTCGGCCGAGGCCACGGTGGTGCGCAACTATCTCGACTGGCTGCTGTCGCTGCCGTGGAAGAAGCGCACCAAGGTGAGCCGGGATCTCGCGCGGGCGCAGCAGATCCTCGACGAGGATCACTACGGGCTCGAGAAGGTCAAGGAGCGGATCGTCGAATATCTCGCGGTCCAGCAGCGCGTCGACAGGATGCGCGGGCCGATCCTCTGCCTCGTCGGTCCGCCCGGCGTCGGCAAGACCAGTCTCGGCAAGTCGCTGGCACGGGCGACGGGACGCAACTTCGTGCGCGTGTCGCTCGGCGGCATCCGCGACGAGGCCGAGATCCGCGGTCACCGCCGCACCTACATCGGCTCCATGCCGGGCAAGATCATCCAGAGCATGAAGAAGGCGAAGTCGAGCAACCCGCTCTTCATGCTCGACGAGATCGACAAGATGGGTGCGGACTTCCGCGGCGATCCGTCCTCGGCGCTGCTCGAAGTGCTGGATCCGGAGCAGAACGCCCATTTCAACGACCACTACCTCGAGGTCGACTACGACCTCTCGGACGTGATGTTCGTGTGCACGGCGAACACGCTCAGGATGCCGCAGCCGCTCATGGACCGGATGGAGATCATCCGGATCCCGGGCTACACCGAGGACGAGAAGCTCGAGATCGCCAAGCGGCACCTGCTGCCGAAGCAGCGCAAGGCGCACGGCCTGTCGGACGAGGAGTGGCAGGTGGCGGACGAGGCTATCGTCCACCTCATCCGTTACTACACGCGCGAGGCGGGCGTGCGCAATCTCGAGCGCGAGATCGCCAATCTCGCCCGCAAGGCCGTGAAGCGCATCGTCTCGGGCGAAGCCGACCGGGTCGTGGTGACGCCGGACAATCTCGCGGACTTCGCCGGGGTGCGGAAGTACCGCTTCGGCGAGGCCGAGCACGAGGACATGGTCGGGGTGACGACCGGCCTCGCCTGGACCGAAGTCGGCGGCGAGCTGCTGTCGGTCGAGGCGGTGGTCGTGCCCGGCAAGGGCAAGATGACGATCACCGGCAAGCTCGGCGACGTCATGCAGGAGTCGGTGCAGGCGGCGCGCTCCTGGGTGCGGGCGCGGGCGCGGGCGCTCGGCATCCCGCAGGAGGTGTTCGAGAAGTTCGACATCCACATCCACGTGCCCGAGGGCGCCATCCCCAAGGACGGGCCGTCGGCCGGCGTCGCCATGGTGACCTCGATCGTCTCGGTGCTCACCGGCATTCCGGTCCGGGCGACGGTCGCCATGACCGGCGAGATCACGCTCCGGGGCCGCGTGCTCGGCATCGGCGGTCTCAAGGAGAAGCTGCTCGCGGCGCTGCGCGCCGGCGTGCGGACCGTCCTGATCCCGAAGGAGAACGAGAAGGACCTCGCCGAGATCCCGGGCAACGTCACCTCGGCTCTCGACATCGTCCCCGTGTCGACGGTGGACGAGGTGCTGCGGCGGGCCCTCGTGCGCATGCCCGAACCGCTCGCGGACGAACCGGGCGAGCTGCCGGTGCCGCCGCCGGCGGAGGCGCGCACGCCGGGGGTGTTGCCCAACTGAGGGCAGCATCCGACCGACGGCACCATCTGCGAACGGACGGCCCGCCCCCCGGCGGGCCGTCGCCGTTCGTGGCCGCGTGTTCCGGCCGGGGGACGCCGGGTTCTTCCGCGCAGCCGACGGTTGACAGGCGCGGGCGAGCTGCGAGGAATGGGCGCGCCATCCTCGCCGGACCGGGCCTTCATGGACATCTATCTGCCCGTCGCCGAAATGTCGGTGAATTTCTTCCTGATCCTCGGCCTGGGTCTGGCCGTCGGCTATCTCTCCGGCCTGTTCGGCGTCGGCGGCGGTTTCATCATGACGCCGCTTCTGATCCTGATCGGCATCCCGCCGGCGGTGGCGGTCGGCACCCAGGCGGTGCAGATCCTCGCGTCCTCCTTCTCGAGCGCCCTCAACCACCTGCGCCGCGGCACGCTCGATCTGCGCATGGGCTTCGTCCTGGTCGCGGGCGGCCTCGCCGGCTCGGCGCTCGGCGTGTGGCTGTTCCGGCTTTTGCGCGAGATCGGCCAGATCGACGCCGTGATCTCGGTCGGCTACGTCCTCTTCCTCGGCTCGGTCGGCGTCCTGATGGCGACCGAGAGCGTGCGCGGCTTCCTTCGGATCCGCCGCGGCCCGGCGCGGCGCCGGCTGCACCGCCACCACTGGCTGCACGGTCTGCCGCTCAAGATGCGGTTCCCGACCTCGCGCCTCTACATCAGCATGCTGACGCCGCTTCTGGTCGGCGTCGGCGGTGGGGTGCTCTCGGCGATTCTCGGCATCGGCGGCGGGTTCGTGCTGGTGCCGGCGATGATCTATCTGATCGGCATGCCGACCGCTGTGGTGATCGGCACCTCGCACTTCCAGATCACCTTCGTCGCGGCGCTCACCGCCCTGCTCCACGCCTATGCCAACCGCTCCGTCGACATCGTCCTCGGCATGCTCATGATCCTCGGCGGCGTCGTCGGCGCCCAGTTCGGCACGCGCGCCGCGGGACGGCTCCGCCCCGAGCAGGTGCGGGCACTGTTCGCGGCGCTCCTGCTCGCCGTCGGCGCGAAGCTCCTCTACGATCTGGTGGCGCCGCCGGCCGACCCCTACGGCATCGTCACCATCCGGAACGAATCCTGAGCCCGTCTCCGCCCCCCATCGTGTGGAAGAGATCGGCGGTCCCGGGTGTTCTTGCGGATGGGACCGGCGGATGGTCGCCGGACCGCATCCGGGGAAGAGCACCATGGAGACCAGGCGTCCGGGCCTCGGGGGCCGGCGGCGCACGCAACGTCGCCGGCCCTGTCGCCCGCGTGCAAGAACGTGACGCTTCGCCAACGGATTCGGAGGCATCCGGCGGGGATCGTCCCGGCGCACCATCCACGGCAGGGAGCAGCCGCTCATGACGCGAAACCCGAAGGCCCGCGTTCACCCCGGGGTTTACGAGATGGCGGCTCAGCTGCGGCGTGGCCGCTGCGACCGCCGCGAATTCCTGAGGACGGTCTGCCTTCTCGGCGTGAGCGCGCCCGCGGCCTACGCCATGGCGGGGAAGATCCTCGGCGAGAAGCTCGTCGATCCGGTGCGGGCCCAGACGGCGAAGCAGCCGTGCCGCGGCGGCATCCTCAGGGTGTCGATGGAGGTCCCGGAGATCAGGGACCCGGCCACCTTCGACTGGGTGCAGAAGTCCAACTGCACACGGCATCTGATCGAGTATCTCTGCTACACCGGCCCCGACGGCATCACCCGGCCGTACCTCGCCGAGCGCTGGGAAGCGTCGGACGATCTCAGGACCTGGACCTTCTACCTGCGCAAGGGCGTGAAGTGGAGCAACGGCGACGACTTCACGGCCGACGACGTCGTCTACAACTTCACGCGCTGGCTCGATCCCAGGACCGGCTCCTCGAACCTCGGCCTGTTCAGTGCCATGGTCGAGGAATACGACACCGGTGAGAAGAACGCGGACGGCTCGCCGAAGATGGGCAAGCGGATGATCGCCGGTGCGGTCGAGAAGATCGACGATCACACCGTGCGGCTCAATCTGTCGCGGCCGGTGCTGTCGATTCCGGAAAACCTCTGGAACTATCCGACCGCGATCGTGCACCGCGGTTTCGACGAGAACGGCGCCGACGTGCTGAAGTGGCCGGTGGGCACGGGCCCCTACGAGATCGCCGAGTTCGCCGTCGGCGAGAAGTGCATCCTCAAGCGCCGCGCCGGGCCATACTGGGGTGAGAATCTCGACGATCCCTATATCGGCGGCCCGATCTGGCTCGACGAGATCCACTACTACGACCACGGCGCTGCCTCGGCGGCCCAGCTCGCCGCCTTCGCTTCCGGCCAGGTCGACATGGTGCACGAGTTCGGCAAGGACTCGTACCAGATGGCCGAAGCGATCCCGGGTGCCGTGATCTACGACGCCAAGACCGCACACACCGCCATCATGCGCATGCAGGTGGATGTGAAGCCGTTCGACGACTGGCGGGTGCGGCGGGCGATCCAGCTCTGCTGCGATGCCAAGGTCTACCCCGATCTGATCTACTTCGGACGCGGTCAGGTCGGCGAGCATCACCATGTGGCACCGGTGCATCCGGAGTACTTCAAGCTGCCGGAGCTGCAGCAGAACTACGAGGAAGCGAAGAAGCTCCTCGCCGAGGCCGGCTATCCGGACGGGCTCGAGCTCACCATCGACTGCGGCAACACCAACGGGCCCTGGCAGCAGCAGATGGCCGAGCTGTTCCGCGAGCAGCTGGCGCCGGCGGGGATCCGGCTGAACATCAACATCATGCCGCCCTCGCAGTACTGGGAAATCTGGACCAAGACCCCCTTCGGCATCACCGAATGGTACCACCGCCCGCTCGGCACCATGGTACTGTCGCTCGCCTACCGCTGCGGCGTGCCCTGGAACGAGACCCACTACTGCAACCCGGAGTTCGACGCCGCGCTGGATGCCGCCGAGGCGGTGCTCGACGTCGAGGAACGCCGCAAGCGGATGGAGAAGGTGGAGGCCATCCTGCAGCACGATGCGGTGATGGTGCAGCCGCTCTGGATCCCGCGGCTGATGGCGGCCTCGGAGAAGGTGAAGGACTTCCATCCCGAGCCCAGCGGCTACCACCTCTTCCACCGCGTGTGGATCGACGCGTGCTGAAGCGGGCGCCCGCTACGGCATCGCGCGAGGTTTGACCGGAGGCGGATTTCGGCTAGGCTCGCTCCAGACACGGACCCGCTGCGGCCAGCGCCGCGGTGGGTCCCCCGGTCCGGTACGATCCTGAGGGAGGGAACACGATGAGCCGAGGCGAGCGGCGTCTGCACCCGGGCGTCCACCAGATGGTCGACCAGCTGAAGCGCGGCAAATGCGACCGCCGCGAGTTCCTGCGCACGGTCTGCCTTCTGGGTGTGAGCGCGCCCGCGGCCTATGCCATGGCTGGCCGCATTCTGGGCGAGAGGCTGGTCGATCCCTTGGCCGCGCAGGCGGCTCAGGGCGAGCCGCGGATGGGCGGCATCCTCCGCGTCTCCATGCCCGTACCGGAGATCGACGATCCGGCGATCTTCGACTGGGTCGAGAAGTCCAACTGTACCCGCCACACCGTCGAATACCTCACCTACACCGGGCCCGACAACGTCACCCGGCCGTATCTGGCCGAGCGCTGGGAGGCTTCGGACGATCTCAGGACCTGGACCTTCTACCTGCGCCGGGGGATCAGGTGGCACAACGGTGACGAGTTCAACGCCGACGATGTGGTGTTCAACTTCACCCGCTGGCTCGATCCCAAGACCGGCTCCTCGAACCTCGGCCTGTTCTCGGCGATGACCGAGGAGTACGACACGGGCGAGAAGAACGCGGACGGCTCGCCCAAGATGGGCCGGCGCATGATCCCGGGCGCGGTCGAGAAGGTCGACGACTACACGGTGCGCCTGCACCTCTCCTCGCCGGTGCTGTCGATCCCCGAGAACCTCTACAACTACCCGACGGCGATCGTGCACCGCGACTTCGAGAAGAACGGCGCCGACATCCGCAAGTGGCCGGTCGGCACCGGGCCCTACACCATCGCCGAGTACGCCGTCGGCGAGAAGTGCATCCTCAAGCGCGTCGACCAGCCCTACTGGGGCAGGGATCTCGACGACCCGATCATCGGCGGCCCGATCTACCTCGACGAGATCCACTACTACGACCACGGCGCCGCCTCGGCGGCCCAGCTCGCGGCCTTCGCCTCCGGCCAGGTCGACATGACCTACGAGGTCGGCAAGGACAGCCTGCAGATGGCCGAGTCCATTCCGGGCGGCATCGTCTACGAGGCGCAGACGGCGCAGACCGCCGTCCTGCGCATGCAGGTCGACAAGAAGCCCTTCGACGACTGGCGGGTGCGGCGCGCGATCCAGATCTGCTGCGATGCCTCCGTCTATCCCGACCTCGTCTACTTCGGCCGCGGCATGGCCGGCGAACACCACCACGTGGCGCCGATCCATCCCGAGTATTTCAAACTGCCGGAGCTGAAGCAGAACCACGAGGAAGCGCGACGGCTCCTCGCCGAGGCCGGCTACCCCGACGGGCTCGAGGTGACCATCGACTGCGGCAACACCAACGGGCCGTGGCAGCAGCAGGTGTGCGAGGTCTTCCGGGAGCAGCTGGCGCCGGCGGGGATCCGGCTCAACATCAATCTCATGCCGGCGGCGCAGTACTGGGAGATCTGGGACAAGACACCGTTCGGGATCACCGCCTGGACGCACCGTCCGCTCGGCACCATGGTGCTGTCGCTGGGCTACCGCTGCGGCGTGCCCTGGAACGAGTCCCGCTACTGCAACCCGGAGTTCGACGCGGCGCTCGATGCGGCCGAGGCCACGCTCGATGTCGAGGAGCGGCGCCGGCTCATGGAGAAGGTCGAGAGCATCCTGCAGCACGACGCGGTGATCGTGCAGCCGCTCTGGACCCCGAAGTTCTTCGTCGCCTCGGAGAAGGTGAAGAACCTGAAGGCGCATCCGACCCAGTACCACCAGTTCCATCGTGTCTGGATCGAGGCGTGAGCGCAGGCGCACGGGTCCGGTCGCCGTGACCGGGCCCGTGCCGCAGCGAGGGAAGTGACGGCCGCATGCTGGTGCTCGCAGCCCGGCGCTTCGGCGCGATGATCCTGATCATGGCCGTCGTCTCGTTCATCCTGTTCCTGATCTTCGAGACCGACAAGCTCGCGGTCGCCGGCAAGGTCCTGGGTCCCTACTCCTCGCTCGAGCAGCGCGAGCTCTGGCTCGAACAGCACGGCTACAACCGCCCCTTCCTTGTCCGCTACGGCGAGTGGGTGTGGAACGCGCTCCGGGGCGATTTCGGCGAATCGATCCGCTTCAAGGTGCCGGTGTCGGACCTCCTCTGGGACCGCCTCGCGAATACCGGCGTCCTCGCCGGTCTCGTGTTCCTGTTCATGATCCCGCTGTCGCTCACCCTCGGCATCCTCGCCGGCATGCGGGAGGGATCGGCGCTCGACCGCTCGGTCTCCTTCGTTTCGATCGTCACCACCTCGACGCCGGAGTTCGCCTCGGCGGCGCTCCTCGTCTCGCTCTTCGTCTTCCAGCTCGGCTGGCTGCCGGGGACCTCCTCGATGACCGGCGGCTTCGACTGGCGCCAGCTGGTGCTGCCGGTCGGCGTGCTGGTGCTCTACGATTTCGGCTACGTCGCCCGCATGACCCGCGCCTCGATGGCCGAAGTCATGACCTCGCAGTACATCCGGACCGCCATCCTCAAGGGCCTGCCGCGAAGCCGCGTGATCCTCGTCCACGCCCTCAGGAACGCCCTGATCGCCCCCTTCACGGTGATCGTCCTGCAGCTCAACTGGCTGCTCTCGGGCGTGATCGTGGTCGAGGTGTTCTTCGCCTACAAGGGCTTCGGTTCGCTGCTCTACGAGGCGGCGACCTTCGGCGACATCTACCTGATCGAGGCCTGCACCATGGTGGCGGTGTTCGTCGCCGTGTTCTCGCAGTTCATCTCGGACGTGGGCTACACAATCCTGAACCCGCGCATCCGCTTCGGCTGAGGAAGGGCGCATGGCGGCCGAGGTCGATTTCGAAAAGGTCGAGGTCCCCTCCCGGATCCGGGGGCTGCTCGAAGCGATCGCGCTGCTGCGCGAGAGCCCGGTGGCGACCATCGGCGCCCTGCTGATCGCCTTCTGGGTGGCGATGGCGATCCTCGCCCCCGTCCTGCCGCTGTTCGACCCCAACCAGCCGCTCGTGCCCCTGCAGAAGCCCCTGACCGTGGCGCCCGACGGCGAGTCGATGTTCTGGCTCGGCACCGACCACAAGGGCCGCGACGTGCTCTCGCGTCTCATCTGGGGCTCGCAGCGGGTGCTGATCTGGGCGACGCTCGCCACCGCCAGTGCCTATGTCGTCGGCATGTGCATGGGTGTCGTCGCCGGCTATCGCGGCGGCTGGTGGGACGAGGTGCTGTCGTTCCTCGCGAACGTGCTGCTGAGCTTTCCGGTGATGGTGCTCTACATCGTCATCATCACCCGGATCGGCGCCTCGCCCGCGAACATCGTGCTGGCGGTCACCTTCGCCTCGGCGCCGGGCATCATGCGCATCGTCCGCGGCCTCGTGCTCGACCTCAAGACCCGCGACTACATCGCCGCCGCCCAGGTGCGCGGCGAACATCCGCTCTACATCATGTTCGTGGAGCTCCTCCCGAACGCGCGCGGGCCGCTGATCGTCGACGCCTGCCTCAGAATGGGCTACACGACGATCGCGCTTGCCACCCTCGGCTTCCTCGGCCTCGGCCTGCCGCCGCCCGATCCCGACTGGGGCGCGATGATCGCCGAGACCCAGCCCATGGGCGCCTTCGCCGGCCACGCCATGCTGTTCCCGGCGCTCGCCATCACCTCGCTCGTGCTCGGCTTCAACCTGCTCGCCGACGGGCTGCGCGAAATCTCGCTCCGGGACTGATCCGCCATGACCGAACCGGCCGTGGTCCCCGTCCTCGAGTGCGAGAACGTCCACATCTCCTATTTCACGCGGGCGGGCGAGATCCCGGCCGTGGTCGACTTCAACCTCCGCGTCATGCCCGGCGAGGCGGTCGGGCTCGTCGGCGAATCGGGCTGCGGCAAGTCGACGGTGGCGCTCGCCATCATGCAGTACCTCGGCCGCAACGGACGGGTCGTGAAGGGCTCGATCCGCTTCAAGGGCCGGGACATGACGCAGATGAGCGAGGAAGAGCTCAGGCGGATCCGCGGCTCCGAGCTCGCCATGGTCTACCAGGAGCCGATGGCCTCGCTCAATCCGTCGATGACCGTCGGCAAACAGCTCGTGGAGGTGCCGCTCTGCCACGAGAGCGCGAGCGAGGCGGAAGCGCGCGAGCGGGCGCTCGAGATGCTCGCGAACGTGCATCTGCCCGACCCGAAGCGCATCTTCGATTCCTACCCGCACCAGCTCTCGGGCGGCCAGCAGCAGCGCGTCGTGATCGCCATGGCGCTGCTCTCGAACCCGTCGCTCCTGCTCCTCGACGAGCCGACGACGGCCCTCGACGTCACCGTCGAGGCCGGCATCGTCCAGCTCATCCGCGAGATCGGCGAGCGCTTCGGCACCTCGATGATCTACATCAGCCACAATCTCGGGCTGATCCTCGAGACCTGCGACCGCATCACCGTCATGTACTCGGGCGAGGCGGTGGAGGAGGGTTCGGTCGCGCAGGTCTTCGACCACATGCGTCACCCCTACACCCGCGGCCTGTTCAGCTCGATCCCGCTGCCCGGCACCGACAAGACCGCGCGCCCGCTGGTGCCGATCCCGGGCCAGCTGCCGCTGCCGCACCAGCGGCCGAAGGGCTGCTTCTTCGGGCCGCGCTGCGACCATTTCCGGGAGGGCATCTGCGACCGCGAACAGGTCATGGAGCCGGTCGAGGGCGATCCCGGCCACAGGGTGCGCTGCGTCCGCTGGCGCGAGATCGACTGGAGCGAGAAGCGCTTCGTCGATGAGACGGCACCGCCGGTCGAGCCGGGGCCGGTGGTGCTGCAGGTGCGCAACCTCAAGAAGTACTACGAGCTGCGCGACCGCTCGCTGATGGCAATCATCCGCGGCCGGGCGGTGCGCTGGGTCAAGGCCGACGAGAAGATCGACTTCGATGCCCGCGAGGCGGAGACGGTGGCGATCGTCGGCGAATCGGGCTGCGGCAAGTCGACCTTCGCCAAGGTGCTGATGGGCCTCGAGCAGGCGACGGACGGCGAGATCGTCCTCGACAACCGGGAGATCTCGCGTCTGCCGGTCGAGAAGCGCGACCCGCAGCTCGTCGGCCAGCTGCAGATGGTGTTCCAGAACCCGTTCGAGACGCTCAACCCGAGCCACACGGTCGGCGCGCAGATCGCCCGCGTCATCCGCAAGTTCGGCGTGGCGAAGGACCGCCGCGAGGTGCAGGAGCGGGTGATGCAGCTCCTCGATCTCGTCAAGCTGCCGCGCGAATTCTACTGGCGGCGGCCGCGCCAGCTCTCGGGCGGGCAGAAGCAGCGGGTCGGCATCGCCCGCGCGTTTGCCGGCAATCCGCGGGTGGTGGTGGCCGACGAGCCGGTCTCGGCCCTCGACGTCTCGGTGCAGGCGGCTGTCACCCAGCTGCTCATGGACATCCAGCGCAGGAACCGCACGACGCTGCTGTTCATCAGCCACGACCTGTCGCTGGTGCGCTACCTCTCGGACCGCGTCGTGGTCATGTACCTCGGCCACGTGGTCGAACAGGGCACGACCGAACAGGTGTTCGGGCCGCCCTACCACCCCTATACCGAAGCGCTGCTCTCGGCGGTGCCGATCGCCGACACGCGCATCAAGAAGAAGCACATCGTGCTCGAGGGCGACATTCCCTCGGCGGTGAACCCGCCGCCGGGCTGCCCCTTCCAGACCCGCTGCCCGCGCAAGCTCGGGCGCATCTGCGAGACCGAGATGCCACCCGTGCGCGAGTTCGAAGGCGGCCACCGCATCCTCTGCCACATCGAGCCCGAAGATCTCCTGAAGATGGAGCCCGTGGTCTCGCTCGCCGAGGCGCAGGCCGCGGAATAGGCGGAGACGGCCCGCGGCGGATGCGTTGAAGCTGGCGGGCCCTGCCCTACCCTGTCCGGCGGGAGAGCGGGAGAAGCCCCTTGCCGGGTTCGCAGACACAGGTCTTCCGTCACCGGGTGCACGACCATCTGGCCCCGCCGCCCGTGGTGGTGCGGCCGGAGGACCGGGCGCAGGACGTGGTCGCGCGCATGGTGGAGACGCGTGCCTCGGCCGCCGCGGTGGTCGACGAGGACGGGCGCATCCTCGGCATCCTGACCGAGCGCGACGTGGTGGCGCGGATCGCCTGCCGGCGGATCGGCGAACAGCCGGTCGCGGGGCTGATGACCCGGCCGGTGCTCACCATTCGCGACGAGGACCCGCTCTATGCGGCGATCGGCTTCATGCGCCGCCACCGGCTGCGGCACATGCCGGTGACCGATGCCGCCGGCCGGCTGGTCGGCATGCTCTACCTGCACGAGGCGCTCGCGGTCGCGGCCGGGCCGCTCGTTTCCGACATCGACCGGCTCACCCACGAGGACAGCTTCGAGGGGCTGCGCGGTGTCAAGGCGGCGCAGGTGCAGCTCGCCGAGCGGCTGTTCGCCGACCATGTGCCGGCGCCCGAGATCCAGGCTCTTGTGTCCGACATCAACAACGACCTCTACCGCCGGGTGCTGCGGCTCGTGCTCGCGGAGATGCGGGATTCGGGCTGGGGCGAGCCGCCGGTGCGCTTCTGCTGCATCGTCATGGGCTCGGGCGGGCGCGGCGAGAGCTTCCTCTTCCCCGACCAGGACAACGGCTTCATTCTCGAGGACTATCCGGACGACCGACACACGGCGATCGACGGCTGGTTCACGGAGCTCGCCGACCGCATGGTACACCGTCTCGACGAGACCGGCTTTCCGCTCTGCCGCGGCGGGGTGATGGCGATCAACCCGCTCTGGCGCAAGACGCTGTCGCAGTGGAAGGCGCAGGTGTCGATGTGGATGCGGCGTCTGCACGAGATGATGCTGCAGATGTGCGACATCTTCTTCGACTTCCGCCCGGTGTTCGGGGAGACGGAGCTGGCGCGGGACCTTCGCGCCTTCGTCACCGGGGCGGCGGCCACGAACCGGCCCTTCCTCTACCAGATGTTCGAGGTGCAGGCGGACCACCGGGCCGCCATCGGCCTGTTCGGCCGCTTCCTGACCGAGCGCGACGATCCGGAGCATCGCGGGCACGTCAATCTCAAGTACGGCGGCACCCTGCCGCTCGCCGAGGGCGTGCGGCTGCTCGCGCTGCGCGACCGGGTGCCGGAGACGGGGACCCTCGCCCGCATCGCGGCGCTCGAGGCGAAGGGCAGCCTGAACCGCGACGACGCCGACTATCTCAGGAACGCCTTCGCCTTTCTCACGGGCCTGCAGCTCCGCCAGCAGATCGCCGACTACCGGGCGGGCCGGAAGATCGGCAATTTCGTCGACCCGAAGAGCCTCACCGAGCGCGAGGCCGACCGGCTGCGCGAATATCTCCGGACGATCAACGAGTTCCGCGCGCGGGTGCGGGCGGACCTCACGGGCCGGCTGCTCTGAGCCGGAAGCGGCGCCATCTCCGCGCATCGCGCCGCATCTCGCGCCATCGCGGCGTATCTCGCCGTATCGCCGCCTTGGCGGCCGCGGTCGGAGCGGGGCTTTTCGTTCTTTTTCAATGGGTTGAAAGCTCGTGGAGCTGCGGCCACGGCGAGCGGTCGCAAACCACGCGAAAGGACTATAGTCCGCTCTGGCCCGGGAGCGCAAGCCGGGCGTTGCATCGGCCGGCGGTGGCGCTATGATGCACGTGTTCCCGGAGTTCCGGGCGTGCTGTTTGGACATCGTGAGGTGAGGCGGATGCGCCTCTGTGCGGCGCGAACCACTAACTTTCGCTGTGCTTCCCGTTTTTGCGAACGCGGCCTGCAAGCCGTTGTCCCACCACGCTTTTTCGAGGGGGGTGAGTTCGAAGACCTGACCTGCTTCAAAAGGGATTGAGACTCGGGGTACATCCGCAGGATGCCGCCGCCTATGGCGTTCGAAGACCTGACCTGCTTCAAAAGGGATTGAGACCTCGGCCGGGTCCGCCTCAATGTCTCTCAGCAGGCGGTTCGAAGACCTGACCTGCTTCAAAAGGGATTGAGACATGGTGGCGGCCTCGGCCGGCGTTGCGCCGCCTGTTCGAAGACCTGACCTGCTTCAAAAGGGATTGAGACGTCATGCTGAGTGAGGTTCACGATTGCCATCGCGGTTCGAAGACCTGACCTGCTTCAAAAGGGATTGAGACTGTATTCGCGGACATGATCCGCATCATGGTACGAGTTCGAAGACCTGACCTGCTTCAAAAGGGATTGAGACTGGCGGCCTCGGCCGGCGTTGCGCCGCCTACCACGTTCGAAGACCTGACCTGCTTCAAAAGGGATTGAGACTCGATCGCGTCGATGACGCGCCGCCACCACGGTGTTCGAAGACCTGACCTGCTTCAAAAGGGATTGAGACATCCCGCTGGATCCGTTCCGCCGCCATCCCGCGCGGTTCGAAGACCTGACCTGCTTCAAAAGGGATTGAGACCGCCTGGGCGGCATTGATGTCTTCGACCCCGCGGTTCGAAGACCTGACCTGCTTCAAAAGGGATTGAGACAACGGCGCGCCGCCGATCATGGCGGCCGCGCGCTTGTTCGAAGACCTGACCTGCTTCAAAAGGGATTGAGACCTCGAGGCCGCGCCACAGTGCGCGCGCGGCCCGGCGGTTCGAAGACCTGACCTGCTTCAAAAGGGATTGAGACTCCCGGAGCGCCTCGGCTGCGCTCTCTGGCCGTTCGTTCGAAGACCTGACCTGCTTCAAAAGGGATTGAGACTCCGGCACCCCGCGCCTTGCGACGTCGCAAAGGTTCGAAGACCTGACCTGCTTCAAAAGGGATTGAGACGGCGCTCATCAGATAGAGGGCCCCGCCAATCATGGCGTTCGAAGACCTGACCTGCTTCAAAAGGGATTGAGACGCTGTCGACAACCCGGGCCTCCACGAGCCGCAGAGTTCGAAGACCTGACCTGCTTCAAAAGGGATTGAGACCAAGCCAATCGGGGACTACTTGGCGAGCGCGTCGGTTCGAAGACCTGACCTGCTTCAAAAGGGATTGAGACCCCCTTCTTCTTCCGCTGTTTCGAAGTAGCCGGGTTCGAAGACCTGACCTGCTTCAAAAGGGATTGAGACAACCGCCGTCCGCAGATCGCGCGCGATTTCGGTTCGAAGACCTGACCTGCTTCAAAAGGGATTGAGACAGAACGGCCGCATAGACGCGCGAAGCGGTCGCATGGTTCGAAGACCTGACCTGCTTCAAAAGGGATTGAGACGCAGTAACGGCGAACGCGTCCCAATCGCCACAGTGTTCGAAGACCTGACCTGCTTCAAAAGGGATTGAGACCGCGCGTGGACCTGAAGCTTCGGATAGCCGTCCGCGTTCGAAGACCTGACCTGCTTCAAAAGGGATTGAGACGCACGGGGGTGCGTTCGAGCTTGGGCGGGTCCACCAGGTTCGAAGACCTGACCTGCTTCAAAAGGGATTGAGACTCCGTAGCACGGACGAACATTGCCGTTGCGGTGCGTTCGAAGACCTGACCTGCTTCAAAAGGGATTGAGACCTAGCTGCGGAAGCCGAAACGACGCGGACATAGCGTTCGAAGACCTGACCTGCTTCAAAAGGGATTGAGACGCGTCTAATGCGGCGTCGGACCGTTCGAATTCTGTTCGAAGACCTGACCTGCTTCAAAAGGGATTGAGACGCTGAGAAGAAGCTCGGCACGTCGAAGCCGAGCGTTCGAAGACCTGACCTGCTTCAAAAGGGATTGAGACGTTTCGACCGCGGCGCGGAAGGCGTCGCGATCGGCGGTTCGAAGACCTGACCTGCTTCAAAAGGGATTGAGACGACGGAGAAGGCGTAGAGGGGTTTAATACCCCTCGTTCGAAGACCTGACCTGCTTCAAAAGGGATTGAGACGCCGCACGTAGCGGCGTCGGCCGGGCACGGTTCAGTTCGAAGACCTGACCTGCTTCAAAAGGGATTGAGACCCCGCGAGGCGCAGCAGCCGCGCGGTGTATTTTTCGTTCGAAGACCTGACCTGCTTCAAAAGGGATTGAGACACCTTCGCGAGCTCGGCATCTCTGCTGCTCGGTTCGAAGACCTGACCTGCTTCAAAAGGGATTGAGACTGACAGGTTCAGGGAGGCTTGACGGAGCCCGCGCGTTCGAAGACCTGACCTGCTTCAAAAGGGATTGAGACGGCGCATCGCAGCGCGCGTCGAGGGTGAAAGCTCGGGGTTCGAAGACCTGACCTGCTTCAAAAGGGATTGAGACCCGGCTTCCCCGCGGTACTCGCCGCGGTCCGAGTTCGAAGACCTGACCTGCTTCAAAAGGGATCGCGGCGCGCGAAACGCAACGGCCGCCCGATGGGCGGCCGTTGCACGGGAAAGGACGGGTGCAGGAGCGCGCGGGCCCCTTGGCGCGGTCAGGAAGCGGGTGCGGCGAGCGGTGCGGCGCGCAGGGCAGGTGCCGCCATCCGCGCGAGGAGGCGCGTGATCTCCGGCCGTTCGCCGACCACGCCGGCGTAGCGGATGGCGGGAAAGCCCGCGAGAATGCGGCCGACGTCGTCGCGGCCGTGCGGGCCGGCATCGACGAAGAAGCCGAGCGCCACGACCGGCCTTCCGGCGAGCGCGCGGGCGCGGTCTTCGAGGAACGGTTCCTGTTCCAGAAACGCCGTCTCCACCGCGGCGAAGCTGCCGCGGGTGCGCAGCCGTTCGGCCTGGAGTGCGAGGGTGCGGCCGCTCGCCGGATGCTTCGGCGTGCCGTGGCCGATCAGCAGCAGCGTCGTTGCCGCCGGATCCCGGCCGGCCGCCTCCGCCTCCTCCCGCGCCATGCGCGCGAGCACGTCGGCGATGCCGGGATCGCGGCCGAGCGGCGGCAGCAGTGCGAGCTCCGCGCCTCCGCGCCGCTGCGCGAGGCGCTTCTCCAGCCACTCCAGGATGTAGCCGTCGGCCATCAGGAAGGGCAGGACCAGCACAGGGCGCGCGCCGAGCGCGTCGAGCACCGCTTCGAGCGAGGGCTCGCCGCGAAGGCAGGCCGGACGCACCGGAACGATGCCGCACTCCGCCTCGAGCCGGGCGGCGTGATGCGCGGCGACGCCGGGGCCGCCTTCGACCCCGTGCGTCGCGAGAACGAGCGCGGGCTCAGTGGCTCGTGCCCTCGGACAAGGTGATCTTGTTCCAGACATTGTACTTTCCGGACGGCTTCGCGGCGGGAATGCGCTTCACCTCTTCGAGCGAGCGGTCGTCGTAGATCACCACCGCCCCCTCCTCGTCCTGGATGCTCACGAGCGCGTGCCGGCCCTCGCGGTCGAACTCGACGTGCGCCGCCGTCTTCCCGGGCGCCGGCCGGAGCGTGGCGACGATCTCCAGCGACTCCTTGTCGATCACCTGCACGGCATCCCGGTTGGGGCCGAAGAACACGTCCGTCCAGATGTGCGGGCTCGCCTCGTGGCTGCGCACGAAGAAGCCGGGGCCGAGCGTCTCGATCCGCTTCACCACTTCGAAGCTTTCGAGATCGATGACGCTGATCGCCGCTTCCTTCAGGTGCGGGGTGGCCACCACCCGCCTCCCCTGCCAGGTGAAGGCGATGCCGGAGCCGAGATGCGGCATGCCGGGAAGCGGGATCTCCGCGATGGCGCGGCCGACATCGAGATGGACGACGACCGCCCGCCCGCCGTCGCGCGCCGCCCCGATCAGGAATCGGTAGGAGGGGTCGAAGAAGAAATCGTCGAGCGGTTCGTCGAGCATTATGCGCCGGACCGGAAAGGGATCGGCGGGGCGCAGCGCCTCCTCCATGCCCTTCTCGAAACTGTGCGCGAACCCGGAGAACCGCCCGGGCGGCGGATCGCTCCAGGCGATCTCCCAGATCTCCGGCACGTCGCGGAGTGCCGCGACGAAGGCCTCGCGCTGCGGCGCCTGGTAGACGGCACTCACCCGCGATGTCGCCTTCTTCCAGCGGTCGCGCACCTCCTTCACCTGCAGCGCCCGGAGCGTGCGGGCATCGAGCATGACGAGCGTGCGCGGCAGCCAGTTCGCCACCGCCAGCACCCTTCCGTCCGCCGAGACGGCGATGTTGCGGGTGTTGATGCCGGCCCGGACCTCGCCGAGCTTCTGCAGGCTCCAGAGATCGAAGCGCTCGATCCAGCCGTCGCGCGACGCCGTCCAGACGAAGCGGCCGTCGGGCGAGAACTTCGGGCCGCCGTGCAGCGCACGGTGGGTCGGAAGGCGCGCGAGCCGTTCGAAGCGGTCGCCATCGAGGATCGAGATGTGGTGGTCGCCGGTCTCGACCAGCACGAAGAGATCGAGCGGATCGGCCTCGAAGACGGGCTGTTCGGGAAGCTCCGCGTCGTCGACGAGGATCGTCCGGCTCGCTTCGATGTCGTCGGCCGTCCAGCGCGGCGGCTCCGGCGGCGGTGTGAAGACATGGGCCACCAGCGCCTCGATCTCCGCCGGCGCAAGGACGTCCGCGAAGCCGGGCATCTGCGTCGCCGGCCGGCCGTGCGCGATCACCTCCGCCGCCTGCTCGCGCGTCAGCCGGCCGAAGGCCTCCGGCAGCAGAGCGGGGCCCGTGCCGCCGAGCCGGTCGGCGCCGTGGCAGGCGGCACAATGCTCGCGGTAGAGTGCCGCCGCATCCGGCTCCGCGGCCGCCGGTGCCGCGAGGGCGAGTGCCAGAAACAGCGGAAGGCTATTCCGCCGCCGCGACACGGGGGCGTCTCCGGTAGGGCGTGACGGTGAGACGTTCGCGGTCCTGCACACCGATCTCCGCATCCGAGAGATAGCAGGCCGGGTCCTCGGCCCAGGGGTCGCCGGTGAGCTGCATCGCCCGCACCCGCGTGTTGCCGTTGCAAATTCCGAGCCAGCGGCAGGCGGCACACCGCCCCCCGACCGGCCGCGGCCGGCGTTTCAGCCCGGCCATCACCGGGTCGGAGAGATCGCGCCAGATCTCGGAGAACGGCCGCTCGCGCACGTTGCCGAGGCTGTAGTGCCACCAGAAGGTGTCGGGGTGGACGTTGCCGAGATTGTCGATGTTGGCGACGTTCACGCCGCTCGCATTCCCGCCCCAGGCCTCGAGATGGGCGCGGATGTGCTCCGCCTTCTCCGGGAAGTGCCGCTGCACCCAGAGCAGGAAGTAGACGCCATCGGCATCGTTGTTGCCGGTGACGAATTCGGTGTCGCGCCCCTCCTGCACGTGCCGCCAGCAGCGCTCGAAAAGGAGGTCCATGACGCCGCGGGTGGTGCGGTGGTAGGCGTCGTCCTCCCGGTAGCGGTTGCCGCGGCCGGCGTAGACGAGGTGCGAGAGATAGAACTTGTCGATGCCCTCCTCTTCCACGAGGTCGAGCATGGCGGGGAGGCTCTCGACATTGCGCTCGGTGACGGTGAACCGGAGCCCGACCTTGACGCCGCGGTCGCGGCAGAGGCGGATCCCCGAGAGCGACGCCTCGTAGCAGCCGGGCACGCGGCGGAAGCGGTCGTGCACCGCGCCGATGCCGTCGAGCGACACGCCGACATAATCGTAGCCGATGGCCGCGATGCGGTCCGCGGTCGCTTCGTCGATCAGCGCCCCGTTGGTCGAGAGGCCGACGTAGAAGCCGAGCTCTTTCGCGCGCTTCGAGATCTCGAAGATGTCGGGGCGCAGCAGCGGCTCGCCGCCCGAGAGGATGAGGACCGGCACGCCGAAGGCGCGCAGATCCTCCATCACCGCGAAGACTTCCCCGGTCGAGAGTTCGCCCGGGAAATCGACGTCTGCCGACAGCGAATAGCAGTGGATGCAGTTGAGGTTGCAGCGGCGGATCAGGTTCCAGATCACCACCGGCCCGGGCGGGTGGCCGCGGCGCACCGGCGTCGGCACCACGAGTTCGCGCATGTAGCGGCTCAGGCGGAACATCGCTCGCTCCTTTCCCGCTCGGGGACGCGCAGACCGGTCTTCTTGAGGATGCGGGTCGACCACAGGATCTCGTGGCGGCGGCAGGCGGCACCGAGAATGGCGAGGATCTCCGGCAGGCGCGCCTCGACCTCGCCGCGACTTCTGCCGTGCACCATGGCGAAGAGATTGTAGGGCCAGTCGGGCGGCACCCGCGGCCGGCGGTAGCAGTGCGAGACGAAGGAAAGCGCGCCGACCTTCGGGCCGAGCTCCGAGATCCGCCCGTCCGCGACGTCGAACACGCACATGCCGTTCGCCGTGAAGCCGAGCCGGTAGTGGTTCGGCACGGCGGCGATGCGGCGGACCGCGCGGCGGGCGAGCAGCGCGCGGAAACGGTCGATCACCTCCTGCTCGCTCCAGCCGAGCCGCCGCGCGACTTCCGCGAAGGGACGTTCGCAGACCGGCAGGCCCTCCTGGGTCGCGCGCACGAGTGCGAGATCGCGCGGATCCACGCTCACGGCTCAAGCCTCAGGTCGAGGAAGTATTCTTCGAGCTTCGGCAGGTTCAGGACCGGAAGCCCGGTCGCCTCTTCGATGCGGGCGATGGTCTCCGGGATCTCCGCGGGATCGAGCACGGCGAGCACGAACCACATGTTGAACCGGCCGGTGCGCGCGTAATTGTGCGCGACCTCGGGGAAGCCGTTCACGATCGCCGCCACCTCCTCGAAGCGCTCTTCCGGCACCGCCATGGCACACAGCGTCACGGCCCCGCCGAGCCGTCCGGCATCGAACATCGGGCCGAAACGCGAGAGCCTGCCGTCTTCGCACATCCGCCGGAGGCGGCCGATCACCTCCGCCTCGTCGAGCCCGAGCTTCGCCGCGACGGTGGCGAAGGGCCGCGGCTCCACGGGCAGGCCCGCCTGCAGTTCGCGCAGCAGCAGCCGGTCGGTCGCATCCATCAGGCGGGCTCCGGTACGGGTGCGGTGCGCTGCGTCCCGTAGCGGGCACCGCGCTGCGCGAAACAGCGCCCGCTGAAGAGCACCGCCCGCGGCAGGTCGGCGATGCCGGCGGCGGCCGCCGCCTCCCCGACCAGCCCCTCGACCCGGGCGCGGTCGCGGCCGTGGATCATGCAGAAGAGGTTGTAGGGCCAGACGGGCGGGCGCCGGGGACGGCGGTAGCAGAGCGTGACCCAGGGCAGCGCGCACAGCCTGCGCGCCGCGTCCCTCACCTGCCCGTCCGGCACGTCGAACACCACCATGGCGTTCGCCCGATAGCCGAGCGCGCGGTGCCGCACGATCACCCCGAAGCGGCGGATCACGCCCGTGTCGATCAGGCGCCGCAGGCGCGCGAGCACCTCTGCTTCCTCCATGCCGCACAGTTCGCCGATGGCGGCATAGGGCCGCGGGACCAGCGGCAGGCCGCGACTCAGGGCACCGAGCAGGGCGTGGTCGCGGTCGCTCAGTTCCATGACAGCGGAAACCCGAGATCGAGACGGAAGGCCTCCTCGAGGGGAAGGTCGAGGACGGCGAGGCCGGTACGGTATTCGATGTCGGCGATCACCTCGGCGACGCGCCGGCGCGAGGGTGCGGCGACCACGAACCAGAGATTGATGGCGTGCTCGCGTTCGTAGCAGTGGTTCACTTCCGGGTGGGAGGCAACGAACGCACCGACCGCCTCCAGCATCTCCGCCGGCACCCGCATCGCGGCGAGCGTGCTGTACCCCGCCCGGTGCGGCTCGACCACCGCACCCACGCGCGAGATCAGCCCGCGCTCCTGGAGATCGCAGAGCAGGTCGAGGACCGTGTCCTCGTCGGTCCCGAGCCGCTCCGCGATCACCGCGAACGGGCGCGGGTGCAGCGGAAAGTCCTTCTGGAAGTCGTCCAGAAGCCGCTTTTCGAGATCGCCGGGATGTCCGCTCATGGTTCAGAATCCGATGCGGGTGGCACGGGCGGTGAAGAAGATGCCGGAGGGTTTCTTGGCCGGCAGACGCGCGAGCTCTTCGAAGGTCTCGGTGTCCCAGACGCTCACGCGGTCCGAGTCGCGTGCCGAGATCCAGACCTCCTGCCTGCGCGGGGTGAACTCCATGTGCAGCACCGCTTCGCCCGGCTCGAGGGTGGCCACCACCGAAAGCGAAGGCACGTCGATCACCTGCACGACGTCGTTCAGCGGGTGGGCGAAGTTGACCCACACCTGCCGGCCGTCGGGGCGGGCGATGGCGAAGACCGGCTGGCCGTGCACGGGAATGCGGGCGACCTCGGCGAAATCCTGCCGCCGGTCGACCACCAGCAGCTCGTGACGGCCGACGGCCGGCAGGAACAGCAGATCGCCCGCCTGCGACCAGCCCTCGAGATGCGGCATCTTGTAGACCGGAAGCGGCTCCTCGCCGCGCCCGTAGCCGTCGAGGATGCGCCGCGGCACCGGCTCTTTCTGCCACAGATCGAGCAGCACGAGCCCGTCCTCGCCGAAGAGCCCGGCGATGTAGAAGCGTCCGTCCGGGGTCACGAGAGCGTCGTAGGGCAGCCGGCCGATGCCGGGAAAGCGGGTGACGCGGGGTGCGGCCGGATCCTCGAGATCCACGAGCCGGATCTCGCCCGCGTCGTAGAGCGAGAAGGCGAAACGCCGCCGGCCCAGGTCCTCGAGCCCCACCACCCTCGAGCGCGCACCGTCGTCGCCGTGGACCGCGGGAATGTCGGCCACGGGCGCGAGTGTTGTGGCATCGAAGACGCGAACACCGCCCGGCTCGTAGTTGGCGACCGCAACGAGCCGGCCGTCGGCCGAGATGGCGCCACCGATGGAATTGCCTGCCTGGACGACACGCCGGTCGATGCGGCGCTCCAGAAGATCCAGCTTCGTGAGCCCACCGTCGCGGCCGAAGATGTAGGCGTAGCGCTGGTCGGGGGAGAAGACCGCCGAGGCGTGACTGAGATCGCCGAGGCCTTCGACGCGACCGAGGATCGTCCGCTCCGTCGTGTCGACCACCAGCACCGAACCGTCGGCGCGCTCGACGACGATGCCGAAATCGCCCGTGCCGCGGGGTTCCGCGGCGGGGGCGGCGTGCGCGACCAGCGCGAGGCCAACGGCCACGAGAACCCGTCTCACGGCAGCCCCCGCAAGAGTTGCCCGACCAGCCACCGCACCTCCTCCTCCGTGAGCTCCGGCCGCCAGGGCGGCATGGGTTTACCCGGCACGCCGTCGAGCACGATGCCGACGAGCGCATCGAAATCCTTGCCGGCGAGCGCTTCGGGAAGCAGCGGCGGGCCGAGCCCGCCCCGGAGCGTCATGCCGTGGCAGGAGCCGCAGTCCTGTCGCAGAAGATGCACGAGTTCGCGCTGTCTCTCCGGCGTCGGCCCGGCGGCCTGTGCCCAGGCCGAGGCTGCGAGGACCAGCACGGGCGCGAGCAGCGCGGCGCTACGCATGCAGCACCCGTTCCAGGAGACCCGCCGGAACTTCGGCGGGCCGCGCCGCCGGCACTTCCGCGAGCACGTCGACGACCTCGCCGACCACGAACAGGACGGGCGAGACGAACGCCCGCGCCCGCACCGCGTCGGCGACGGTGCCGAGCGTCGCCCGCACGCTGCGTTCGTCGGGAAGGGTCGCGCGCTCGACGGCCACGACCGGCGTGCCGGGGTCGAGCCCGGCGGCGATCAGGTGCGAGGTGATCTCCTCGATGTGCAGCAGGCCCATGTAGAGGACCAGCGTCGTCTGCGGGTCGGCGAGCCCGTGCCAGTCGAGATCCAGCCACCAGCCGTCGCGGCAGTGGCCGGTGACGAAGCGCACGCCCGTGGCGACACCCCTGTGTGTGAGCGGCACCTTCAGGGATGCGGCGGCACCGAAGGCCGCGGTGATGCCGGGCACGACCTCGACGTCGATGCCGTGCGTGAGCAGGTGCAGCGCCTCCTCGCCGCCGCGCCCGAAGACGAAGGGGTCGCCCCCCTTGAGCCGGACCACCGTCCGGCCGGGTGCCGCGAGCCGGACGAGGAGCGCGTTGATCTCCTGCTGGCCGAAGCGGTGCTCCCCGGGCTTCTTGCCGACATCGACGAGAAGCGCATCCGGGCGGACGAGTCCGAGCACACCGTCGCCGACGAGGCGGTCGTGGACCACCACGTCCGCCCGGCCCAGCAGCTTCCACGCCTTCACGGTGAGCAGGTCCGGATCACCGGGCCCGGCCCCGACCAGGTACACGAGGGGTCGCTGGGTCATCGCTGCCGCCTTCCGCCCGAAGTCCCTGCCGACCCGGCGTTGCCGGGCGGGACCCTCGCCCGCCCGGCGCCGGCGTGCATCAGTAGATGTCGTTCCTGGTGTTGGCGACGTTGAACTTGCCCGTCGGGGTGACGATCGAGGGCAGTTTCACGACCTTCTTCAGGCTCAGGGTCGCGTCGTCGACCACCACCAGCGCGCTCTCCTGGTCCTTGGCGTTCCACACCGAGAACCAGATCTCGGTGCCCTGCTTGTTGAACTCGCCCTGGACGACGCGCCGCTGACCCTCGGCGATGCCGGACCATTCGCCGACCGGCAGCACGGTGTAGCCGGCCTCGAGATTGTCGAGATCGAAGACGGCGACCGAGGACGAAATCTCGGGCTCCGGGTTGAGCGGCGTGTCGACGTAGAGATGGCGGCTGTTCGGATGGGTCTTGATGAAGAGCGAACCGCCGCCCTGCCCCTCGAGCGTCTCGACCACCTTCCAGGCGTATTCCGGGTGCCCCTCGGGGTCGGTGCCGATGAGCGTGATGGTCTCGTCGCCGAGATGCGAGGTCGCCCACACCGGTCCGTACTTCGGGTGCACGAAGTTGGCCCCGCGGCCCGGATGCGGCCGGTCGCCCTGGCTGTCGATCACCGCCACGAGCTTGCGCTCCTTCATGTCGACGACGGCGATCCTGTTGCGCGCGTTGGCCGCGACGAGGAAGTAGCGCTTGGTCGAATCGAAGCCGCCGTCGTGAAGGAAGCGCTCGGCCTCGATCTTGGTGACCTTGAGGGCCTCGAGGTCCGAGTAGTCGACCAGCAGGATGTGCCCGGTCTCCTTGATGTTGACGAGGAACTCCGGACCGAAGTGCGAGGCGACGATCGAGGCGACGCGCGGCTCAGGATGGTATTCCTCCGTGTCGTAGGTGTAGCCGCGGGTGCTCTCGATGCGGATCGGCTCCAGCGTCAGGCCGTCCATGATCACGTAATGGGGCGGCCAGTAGGCGCCGGCGATGGCGTATCTGTCTTCCCAGCCCTCGAACTTGGAGGACTCGATGGAGCGGGCCTCGAGTCCGATCTTGATCTCGGCGACGGTCGTCGGCTCCTCCATCCACAGGTCGATCAGGTTGACGAGCCCGTCGCGCCCGATCGTGTAGAGGTAGCGGCCCGACTTCGACAGCCGCGAGATGTGCACGGCGTAACCGGTATCGAGGATCTTGACGACTTCGTAGCTGTTGCCGTCGATCAGCGCGACTTTACCGACGTCACGCAGCGTCACCGAGAACAGATTGTCGATGTCGAGATCGTTCATCTGCTTCGTGGGGCGCTGGTCGACCGGCACATGGACCTTCCAGCTCGCCCGCATCTCGGCCATGCCCCACTCCGGGGGTGCCACCGGCTCGTTGAGCAGGTAGCGGGCCATGATGTCGACCTCGCGCTCGGAGAGTTCGCCCGAGGTGCCCCAGTTCGGCATGCCGGCGGGCGAACCGTACTCGATGAACGCCTTGAGATAGTCGTAGCCGCGCTCGCGGGTGATGTCGGTCGTGAGCGGCTTGCCGGTGGCACCCTTGCGGAGCGTGCCGTGGCAGCCGGCGCAGCGCTCGAAGTAGATCTTGTTGGCGATCTGCCACTCTTCGTCGGTGAGCGTCGGGATGCCTTCTTCGGCCCCCGGCTCCTTCATCTCGGCTTCCTTGAGCACGTCGAGGCTGGGCTCGTACTTCCCGCCCGGCGTGGTCTCGTGCTTCTTCAGCTCCTCGGGCGTGGGGGCCTGCTGCGCCGGAGCGTTGCCGGCCCAGAGGGCGATCACGGCGGCCGAGGCGAAGAGGGCTGCCGTCCGGATCAGTCGACGCGACTGCATGGGTCCGCTCCCCGTCGTCGTTGCGTGGTGACGGCCGCCATCAAGCCCGGCCCGTCGCCGGCAGCCTTGACACAGATCAAGGGAGCGCCTCGCTGCCGCAGGCACAGCGTGCCGACGTGGGCCTGCCGGAGAGCGCGCGGTGACGACCCTCCTGCCCGTGCTGGTTGCGGCTCTGCTCCTTTGCGGTTCCGGGCAGGTGGCCGGGGCGGCCGAACCGGTTGCGTCCTGGCTCGATCTCGTCCCGGGGACCGACCGCATCGGCAACGTCGAGGGAGAGCCGCCGGCGGCGCCCGTGTTCCGCGGCGAAGAGCTCGCCGGCTACGTCTTCTCGACGCGGGCGGTCGTCAATTCGACGGGGTTCTCGGGAAAACCCCTCGATGTCGCCGTCGGCATCGACATGCAGGCGCGGATTACCGGGGCACGGGTCGTCGAGCAGCACGAACCGATCCTGATCATCGGCGTGAAGCCCGGGGACATCGACGCCTTCGTCGCGCGCTACGTCGGCCGCGGGATCGACGAACCGATCCGGGTCGTGCGGCGCGGCGCGGGGCCGGGCGATGTCGACGCCATCGCCGGCGCCACCGTTTCGTCGCTGGTCATCAACAACGCGATCCTGACGGCGGCGCGCGCCGTCGCCACCTCCCGCGGGCTCGTCGCCGGCGGCACGCTCGATCTCGCCACCTTCGAACCCCTGGACTTCACGCAGCTGCTGGCCGACGGCTCCGTCGTCCGGCGCGGCTGGACGGTCGGGCAGATCGACGCACGGCTGGCGCCGATGCAGGCGACTGTCTTTCCCCCCGGCGACCCGGACCACCTCTTCGTCGAGCTCGCGACGGCGCTGGCCACGCCTGCGCGAATCGGCCGCAACCTGCTCGGTGACCAGCTCTACGAACGCGTGCTCTCGGAGCTCGGGCTCGGCGATCAGCTGATCTTCGTCGCCGGCCGCGGCCGCTGGTCCTTCAAGGGAACGGAGTGGCGACGGAGCGGGATCTTCGACCGCATCCGCCTCGTGCAGGGCGACCGCACCTTCACCTTTCGGGCGGAGCAGCACCGGAGGCTCGACCAGCTCGCGGCGGCCGGAGCACCGGCGTTCCGCGAGCTCGCGCTCTTCGTCCTGCCCCGGGACAGCGGTTTCGATCCGACGAGACCCTGGCGGCTGCAGCTCCGGGCCGACGGCCGGACCGGAGGCGGTGAGACCGTCTCGACGACGGTCGAGCTCGAATACCGCCTGCCCTCGCGGTACATCCGCGAGGCGCCGCGCACTTCCGGCCCGCCGCCGTGGCAGGACGTCTGGCGTCAGCGGTGGGTCGACGTGGCGGTCCTGGGCGTGGCGCTGCTGGTGCTCACCGGGTTGCTGTTCGCGCAGGAGAAGCTCGCGCAGAACCGCCGCGTGCTCGGCGTGATCCGCACCGGCTTTCTCTTGTTCTCGCTCGTCTGGATCGGCTGGTACGCCGCGGCCCAGCTCTCGGTGATCAACGTGCTCACCTTCGCGCACGCGCTGCTCACGGGCTTCCGCTGGGAGTTCTTCCTGCTCGAGCCGCTGATCTTCGTGCTCTGGTCGTATGTGGCCGTGGTCGTGCTGTTCTGGGGCCGGGGCGTCTATTGCGGCTGGCTGTGCCCGTTCGGCGCCCTGCAGGAGCTGCTGAACGCCCTCGCGCGGCGTGCGCGCGTGCCGCAGCTCGAGCTTCCCTTCAACCTGCACGAAGGCCTGCGCAGCCTGAAGTTCGTCATCTTCCTCGCGATCTTCGCGATCTCGCTGGGATCGATGGAAGCCGCCCAGCAGCTCGCGGAGGTGGAGCCGTTCAAGACCGCGATCGTCCTGCGCTTCGTCCGCGAGTGGCCGTTCGTGCTCTACGCCGCCGGACTGCTCGTCGCCGGCCTGTTCGTGCGGCGGATGTTCTGCCGCTATCTGTGCCCCCTCGGAGGCGCACTCGCCATTCCCGCCCGCATGCGGCAGTTCGAATGGCTGCGGCGGCGCCGGCAGTGCGGGACGGAGTGCCGCATCTGCCAGGTGCAGTGCCCGGTCGGCGCGATCCAGCCGGAGGGACACATCCATCCGGGCGAGTGCATCTACTGTCTGCGCTGCCAGGCCAACTATTTCGACGACACCGTCTGCCCGCCGCTGATCCAGCGCCGCCAGCGACGCGAGCGACGCGAGGCGGCGGCCACACGGCCGGCGGCGCCGAACACGCCGGGGCGGGAGGCGGGGTCCGTCACGCGTTGACGCTCTCGCGGCCGGTGCCTATCTGCGCGCAGGCAGCGCCGCCCCCGGGCGGGCGCGAGGGATTTCCGCTTTCCGCATCCTGTCCGAGGCAAGCGAAGGGACATCGCCGATGGCCGTACCCAAGAAGAAGGTGTCGAAGTCGCGGCGCGACATGCGCCGGGCGCACCATGCGCTCACACCGCCGACCGTGGTCGAGGACAAGGACACGGGCGAGTACCGCCGGCCGCACCATATCGACCTCAAGACCGGCATGTACCGCGGCCGGCAGGTGCTGGTGCGCCGCGAAGAGGCGGAGGAGGACGAAGGCGAGGAGTGAGGGCCGCGCCTGCGGCCCACGCCCCGCGGAGACCGCGCCTTGTCCGGTCCGCTCCTGTTCGGCCTCGCGCAGAGCCGCGCCTTCGCGGAACGGATCGCCGCGCACCTCGGCACGGCACTGGCGCCGCACGAGGAACGGGAGTTCGAGGACGGCGAGCACAAGACCCGGCCGCTGGTGTCCGTCCGCGGCCGCGACTGCTTCGTCTACCACAATCTCTACGGCGAGCCGCAGGCCTCGGCGAACGACAGGCTCTGCCGGCTGCTGTTCTTCTGCGCCGCCCTGAAGCAGAACGGCGCTGCGCGCGTCACCGCGATCGCGCCGTACCTGCCCTACGCCCGCAAGGACCGGCAGACCAAGCCGCGCGATCCGGTCACGAGCCGCTACGTGGCACAGCTTTTCGAAGCCGTCGGCGTCGACCGGGTCGTCGTCTTGGATGTGCACAATCTCGCGGCGTTCCAGAACGCCTTTCGCATCGAGGCGATATCTTTGACCGCCCGCCCGCTGTTCCTGCGCCATCTGCTGCCGCGGCTTTCCGGCGCGGAGCCCGTCGTGGTCTCGCCCGATGCCGGCGGGGCCAAGCGCGCCGAAGCCTTCCGCGAGCTGCTCGAGGCGCATCTGAACCATCCCGTCCCCCTCGCCTTCCTCGAGAAGAAACGAAGTTCCGGCGTCGTCAGCGGCGAGGCCGTGGTGGGCGAGGTCGAGGGCCGGATCGCGGTGGTGATCGACGATATCGTCGCGAGCGGCACGACCATGCGGCGGGCGGCCGAAGCGCTGCGCCGGCAGGGCGCGCGATCGGTGATCGCCTGCGCCACGCACGGTCTCTTCACGGAGGGCGCGCAGGCCGTCCTCGAAAGTGGCGCCTTCGACGCCTTTCTCGTCACCGACACGATCCCGCCGTTCCGCCTGCCGGCGGAGGTCGCCCGCGACCGCGTGAGCCCGGTCGAGACGGCGCCGCTCCTGGCCGAGGCGATCCGCCGGCTGCACGAGGACCTGCCGCTCACGCCGCTCGCGACGGAGGGCCCCTTCCCCTCGACGGCGGCCTGACGCCTTTCCTCAGCCGCGGACGATCATCACCGAGCAGGGCAGGTGCTCGGCGACCTTGATCGCATTCGCGCCGATCAGATAGTCCCGGAGGCCCGGACGGTGCGATCCCATGACCACGAGGTCGCAGCCGCGCTCTTCGGCGACCCGGACGATCTCGCGCCAGATGCTCCCCTCCGACACCACGAGGCGCACCTCGACCGTGTCGGGGACGGAGCGCTGGGCGATCGCCTCGAGCTCCTCGAGCGCCTTCGCCCGAATCTTCTCTTCCCAGTCGGGCGGGAAGTACTGGGCGACCGCGGGCAGGCCGAAGTCGGGCAACACCGTCTGCAGATGCAGCCGGGCGCCGAAGGTCTCGGCCAGGGTCACGGCGCTCTCGAGCGCCTTCCCCCAGATCTCCGGATCGTTCAGATCGACCGGGACCAGAATGTCGCGGAACATGGCGGTCTCCATCAGGCCGTGACGCGGGCCGCCTGCGCCGCGCCCGCCTCGCGTTCGCGCCGCCGCAGCTGCAGCCACACGATCCCGGCCAGCACCAGGAGGGCCGGGATGTACATCCAGTAATTGGAGGGCTGCGGCAGCGGTTCCAGCACCTGCAGCACCTCCCGGTCCCAGTCGAGGCCGACCTCCTGCGCCCGGCTGCCGTAGGCCACGTCCTCGACGAACACCCGCTCGCCGTCGACCCGCAGCGTGAGGCCGGCCGCCTCCAGCCGCTCCTCGCCCGTCGCTCCGGGCGGCAGATCGAGCTCGACAACGAAGCGGATCGGATCGCCGACCTCGTCGACGCCCGCCACCCTGAGCCGTAGCGGCTCGCCCGGAGGCACGTTGCGCGCCGCCTCGAAGATGCCGGCCGGCGGCCGGTCGGCGTAGGGCGGCGAGATCATGTCCATCCAGAAGCCGGGACGGAACAGCGTGAAGGCGATCAGCAGCAGCGCCACCACCTCGGGCCAGGAGCAGCGGGTCAGGAACCAGCGCTGGGTGGCGGCCGCGAACAGGAGCATGGCCACGGTCGCCACGACGAAGATGAAGCTGCCGTGCAGCAGGTCGACGTCGATCAGCAAGAGGTCGGTGTTGTAGATGAAGAGGAACGGCAGCGCCGCGGTCCGCAGGCTGTAGAAGAAGGCGACGAAGCCGGTGCGGATCGGGTCTCCCCCGGAGATGGCGGCGGCGGCGAAGGAGGCGAGCCCCACGGGCGGCGTCACGTCGGCCATGATGCCGAAGTAGAAGACGAACAGATGTACCGCGATGAGCGGGACCAGCAGCCCGTTCTGGATGCCGAGCTGGACGATCACGGGTGCGAGCAGCGCCGAGACCACGATGTAGTTGGCGGTGGTCGGCAGTCCCATGCCGAGGATCAGCGAGAGGATCGCGGTCAGGAACAGGATCGCGAGCAGATTGCCGCCCGAAAGCAGCTCGACGACGTCGGCGAGGGCCGAACCGACGCCGGTCTGCGTCACCACGCCGACGATGATGCCGGCGGTGGCGGTGGCGATACCGATGCCGATCATGTTGCGGGCCCCGGTGACGAGCCCGTCGACGAGTTCGTGGAAGCCGCGCACCGCTTCGCCGCCGAACGCGCCGCCCGTGCCGCGGAAGAGCGCGAAGAGCGGCCGCTGGGTCAGCAGGATGAAGATCAGGAAGGCCGTGCCCCAGAAGGCCGAGAGACCCGGCGAGAGCTGATCGACCATGAGCGCCCACACGAGCACCACCACCGGCAGCAGATAGTGCAGGCCGGAGCGGATCGTCGGTCCGGGCTCCGGGAGCCTCGTGATGGGGGCGTTCGGGTCCTCCATCTTCAGTTCGGGGTAGCGCGCGCAGTAGGCCACGAGCCCGACGTAGACCGCGACCAGCAGGAAGAAGACGATCCAGCCCGCGGTCTCCGGGAACACCGTGCGGATCCAGCCCATCCCCCAGTAGACGGCGAAGGACAGGACGCAGACGGCGACGATCAGCAGCAGCGTGTTCAGGAGCCGCTGCACCCAGGGCCTGGGCTCGACGGCGCGCGGCAGGCCCTGCATGCCGGCCTTCATCGCCTCGAGATGGATGATGTAGACGAGCGCGATGTAGGAGATCAGCGCCGGCAGGAAGGCGTGCTTCACCACCTCGAAATAGGGGATGCCGACGTATTCCACCATGAGGAAGGCCGCGGCCCCCATCACCGGCGGCACGATCTGGCCGTTCACCGACGAGGCGACCTCGACCGCACCCGCCTTCTCGGCCGGGAAGCCGACGCGCTTCATGAGCGGGATGGTGAAGGTGCCGGTGGTGACCACGTTGGCGATCGACGAGCCGGAGATCAGCCCGGTCATCGCCGAGGAGACGACGGCGGCTTTGGCCGGTCCGCCGCGGAGGTGGCCCATCAGCGCGAATGCGACCTGGATGAAATAGTTGCCGGCGCCCGCCTTCTCCAGCAGCGAGCCGAACAGGACGAAGAGGAAGACGAAACTCGTCGACACCCCGAGGGCGACACCGAACACGCCCTCGGTCGTGATCCACTGGTGGTTCACCACTTCGCCGAGGCTGTTGCCCTTGTGGGCGATGATCCCCGGCATCCAGGGACCGAGGAAGGTGTAAGCGAGGAACACGATCGCCACCACCATGAGCGGCGGGCCGAGCGCGCGGCGGGTCGCCTCGAGCAGCAGCACCATGCCGACGATGGCGACGATGTAGTCCTGGGTGATCGGCGCGCCGATGCGGGTCGCGATCGAGTCGTAGAACAGGAACAGGTAGGCCGCGGCGAAGGCGCCCGCGATCGCGAAGATCCAGTCCGTGACCGGGACGTGGTCGCGGGGGCTGCGGCGGAGAGCGGGATAGGCGGTGAACGCCAGGAACATGGCGAAGGCGAGGTGGATCGAGCGCGCCTCGGTATCGTTGAGGACGCCCACCCCGAAGATGAACGGCAGCGGCGAGGCGTACCAGAGCTGGAACAGCGACCAGGCGAGCGCGGTCGCGAACAGCAGGCGCCCGGCGGGACCGGCCGGGTGACGGGCGCCGGTGTCGGCCGCCGTCAGCTCCTCGAGCTCGATGTGCTTTCCGGTCTCGGCCTTCGCCGCTTCTGCGGACATGCGGATCCTCCCTTCGCCGGCCCCGGCCGCATCGCCGTACCGGGCACGTCCGCCGGAGCGGACGTGCCCGGACGTCGGACCGTCACATCCAGCCGCGTTCCTTGTAGTATTTCACCGCGCCGGGGTGCAGCGGCGCCGACAGGCCGACGCTGATCATCTCCTCTTCCTTCAGGTTCGCGAAGGCGGGATGGAGTTTCTTGAAACGGTCGAAATTGTCGAACACCGCCTTGACCACGGTGTAGACGACCTCGTCCGGCACCCAGGCGGCGGTGACGAAGGTGGCGCGCACGCCGAAGGTCTTCACCGGGTCGGGGTTGTCCCTGTAGAGCCCGCCCGGAATCTCGGCCCACGAATAGTAGGGGTTCTCTTCGACGAGCTTGCCGATCTCCGGCATGTCGACCGGCACCAGCACGGCGTCCACCGTGGTCGTCGCCTCCTCGATCGAGCCGTTGGGGTGGCCGACGGTGAAGATGATGGCGTCCACCTTGTTGTCGGCCAGCGCCTGCGCCTGCTCGGCGGACTTGAGCTCCGAGGCGAGGGCGAAATCGTCGAGCGTCCAGCCGATGGCGTTCAGCACGATTTCCATGGTGCCGCGCTGCCCGGAGCCCGGGTTGCCGATGTTGACGCGCTTGCCCTTCAGGTCGGCGAAGGTGCGGATTCCCGCATCGCGCCGGGCGACGACCGTGAACGGCTCGGGATGGATCGAGAAGACCGAGCGCAGCTCCTCGAACGCACCCTGCTCCTGGAACTGCGAGGTGCCGTGGTAGGCGTGGTACTGCCAGTCCGACTGCGCCACGCCGAAGTCCATCTGCTTCTGGCGGATGGCGTTGATGTTGGCGATCGAGCCGCCGGTCGACGGCGCCGTGCACTTGATGCCGTGTTCGGCCGTGCCACGATTGACGAGCCGGCAGATCGACTGGCCGACGACATAGTAGACGCCGGTCTGTCCTCCCGTGCCGATGGTGATGAAGGTCTCGGCCGCTGCGGGCCCGCCGGCGGCGGCCGCCACGAACAGCCCCGCGGCTCCCACGAGCGCGGTTGCGATGGACCGACGTCGCATGGCTTCGCTCCTCCTTTGGGCTTCGGTCTCGGCGACAGTAGACCGTCGCGTGGAAGGACCGTCGAGGAGAGGCAGGATCGTGCCGTCCGCCCGCAGCGTCCGCTTCAGCGACGCGCGACCCGTCCGCCGCCGCGCGGACGGCAGTAGGAAGGGAGCGTGTAGAGACGCAGGATCGGTGCGTCGTCGCCGAGTGCGGCCTCGAGCGGCCGGTAGCGTCCGCCCGAGAAGCGCGGGCAGTCCCGGGCGAGACCGAGGCGGACCAGATACGCGCCGAGATCGACGCCGGCGAGCTCGCAGACCGCGACGATGCGGTCGAAGGATCGCGTCCCGTCGGGATGGCAGACCACCCGGCGCCCGAGCACGAACGCCCGCATCGCCTCCGTCGCCGGCCCGCCGAGGAGGTGGTCGCGTTCGGGCGCCGCCACGCCCTGCAGGCGGACCGCGACACCCCCGACCTCGATGGTGTCGCCGTCGCGCACCCTGGTGACGTTGCCGGCGAAGGCGGACGGCGCGGCGCGTGCTGTTGCGGCCGCGAGCAGCGCGGTGGCGAGCGCCGCCAGCCAGACGAGGCGCATCAAATCCGACCCCGAGGCGTGTCCCTCGCCCGATGCGACCACGCCCGCGCGCCGCGCGCAAGTCCCGCCGCGGCCCGCTCACACTCCGGTACGAGCGGATCCGCCCGCAACGGCGAGGTGCCGGGCCGGCGCCGTTAACCGGCCGTTAACCAGCGTGTGCGAAGGTCCGGCCGTCACCGCAGAGGAGATCCGACCGTGGCCGTCGTCGCAGCCTTCTCCCTTCCCGGCACCCTGCGCCGCCTGCGTGGCCGGCTCGACGCGCTCGTCCCCGGGGCCGCACCACCCGAGGCGACCCGGTCCGGCGCGGAGGTGGCGCTGCCGCGTCGCTGGACGATCGCCCTCGCGGCGCTGCTCCCGGCCTTTGTCCTCGGCGAACCGCCCGCCGCCCGGGGGACCCTCGCACTCCTCGCGGCGCTCGCCGCCATTGCGCTCGCCGCCGTGGCCGCCCCTCCGCTCGTGGCGCGCCGCCCGGACCGTACGGTTCGCCGCAGCGGGCTCCTCGCGCTCGCCGCCGCTCTCGCCGCCGGCGTCTCGCTCGGCACCGGCTTCCTCGTCGATCTGCTGCTGCTCGGCGCCGTGCTGCTGCTCGCCGACCTGCCGGAGGTGCCACGGCCGGCCCGTCTCGTGCTGACCACCGCCGCCGGCGCGCTCGCGACCGACGCCGGTTCGGTGGCGCTCGGCACCGGCCGCGGGCTCGAACTCGTCGCCCTCGGCGCTGCCCTCACCCTCTTCGTGCGTCTCGTCGACGAGGGCCCGGACCTCGTCCTCGGCGCAGGCCGCCGGCGCCGGCCGGCCCCGGGCGATCTCGCGCGCGAAGGAGCGATCGCCTTCTGCGTCCTCGTGGCCCTCGTCGCCTACGTCGCCATCCTGTCGTCGCGCGCCGCCGCCGTCGGCGTGCTCGGCCTCGACGGCTGGTTCGCCCTCGCGCTGTTCGGCGGCACGCTCTGGCTCGTCTGGCTGCGTGGCCTGCGCGCTCCCGGCCGTCTGGACTCCGATGTCCCGGTCCTCCTCGCCGCCGCATTGACGGCGGCCGTCACCGCCTCCGTGACCGCCGCCGTTCCGGGCTTTCCCCTCCCCTGACGCGACGGGGCGGTGCAGCCGGCGGGAGAGCGGCGATGTCAGCGCCCGACGTCGGCACCGCCCCCACCGGGCGCGCCATCCGGCCCGAGACGCCAGCCGCGGGCGATCGCCGTCCGCTCCACGGCGGGATCGAGCGGCTGTGCCGGGCCGAGCTGGGCGAGCACCCGGTCGACCACGCTCTCGCCACCCTCCGCCGGCGCGTAGCCGCGCTGCTGCCGGGCAGGCCCCGCCGCGAGCGCGAGGGTCCGCCAGCCGCCGTCGCCGCTCCGGCAGGCGAGGCCCTCGAACCGCAGATCGTCGACGATCCGGTCGAAACGGCGGCACACCTCGCCGCCCGGCAGCCGGTAACTCGCGACCGGGACCACACCGCCCGGTCCGGGCTCGCCCGAGGGCGTGTGCTCGAGCGCGAGGGCCAGGGGCTCGGCCGGGGCGCGGCTCCAGAAGCTGCCGAGCAGGCCGCCGATCACGAGGGCGATACTGGCCGCGAGCGGCAGCGCCACGCGCCGCAGCCCGCGCCGCACGAAGGGCAGCACCTGGCCACCACCACCGCGGATGGCCGCCTCGAGCGTCGGCGGGACCGGCTCGGCGAGCGTCGCCTGGAACGCTGCGCGCACCATCGCGGCCGTCTCGCGGTAGCGCCGGACCCTCTCGTGCGCGCGGGCGTCCCTCGCGAGCCACGCCTCCACTTCGGCCTCCTCGGCAGGCGACAGTTCGCCGTCGGCATAGGCCATCAGGCGCAGTTCGTCGGACTCCCCGTATCCGCTCATGCCATCCCCCTCCCCTCGCCTCGCTGCGTGCTCCCCCCGGTCATCGGCGGCCCTCCCCGCCTCCGGCGAGCGGCAGCCCGGGCGTCGCCTCCAGCATCTCCACGAGCCTGCGGCGGGCCCGCCCGAGCCGGCTCATGAGCGTGCCGAGCGGGACGCCGATGCGCGCCGCGGCGTCGCGGTACGACAGCCCTTCGAGAGTGACGAGGACGAGCGCGAGACGCTGGTCCTCGGGCAGCTCGCGCACGCAGCGGCGCACCGCGGCCAGGGTCGAGCGCATTTCGGTCTCGTGGCGGCCGTCGTGGCCCGGCAGGTCCGGAGCATCCCCGAGCGGGACCTGCGTGCCCGCGCTGCGGCGACGGCGGCAGCTGTCGAGCCAGAGATTCTGCATGATGCGGTAGATCCAGCTGTCGAGACGGGTGCCCTCGCGGAACCGCTGGCGCGCGGCGAGCGCACGCTCGCAGGTGGCCTGCACCAGGTCGTCGGCCTCCTGGTCGTCGCGGCAGAGCGCCCGCGCCATGCGCCGCATCCGGGGCAGCAGGGCGATCAGCTCCTCCTCCACCACGGATCCCCTCTCGCCGTCCGACAGGCAAACGTCCGAAACGGGCGTTTCATCCCTCCCGCGACCGGGGATGATCCTTCGCCCCCGGACGTTGTCCCGCCGGAAGCGCTTCCGCACCACGAGTTCGACGAAGGAGCCCGATCATGACGAAGCGACGCCATCTCCTCGCGGGCGCGGCCGGCCTGGCCCTCGCCACCCTTGCCGTCGATCCGCTGCGGCTGCTTTCCGACGGCTCGGCCGGCATCGCCGGTGCCCGTGCCCGCGACGGACACGGGGGTGACCGCGACCGCAGCGACGATCGCGATCACGGCGACGACCACGGCGGCCGCGGCAGCGACCACGGGGCCGACGACCGGAAGGACGACGCTTCCGGCGGACAGGGTCGCGGGCGTGGCCGCGGACGGGGTCGCGGCGGCGACCACGGTCCGGACGACGGCGGGCACGCGCCCTCCTCCGACGATCGCGGCGGAAGGCGCGACCGCGATCTCCGTGTCGAGCCCGGCGACGACCATCGCGGAAGGCGCGACCGCGATCTCCGTGTCGAGCCCGGCGACGACCGTCGCGGCAGGGCGCGTGTCGCGCGTACGGAACGGCAACGCGGCCGCTCCGCTCGACGCTCCACCCTGTTCGAGTATCTTGCCGGCGGTCCGTCCCGCTGAGGAGGCCACGGGCCCGGGGGTCCGGTCCCCGGGCCCGCCCTTCCGAAAGACATGCCGATGCGCCTGCAGCTTGCCGCTCTCCTGCTGGTGGTGGCCGGACTGCTGCTCGCAGCCATCGCCTCCGGTCACGCGCCGATCCCGGACCCGTTCGCGGTCTCCGTGGCCCGGGCCGGCGACGACGACGGTGGAGGCAGCGGATCCGGAAACGGCGGCGGCGATTCCGACGACGACGGAGGCGACGACTCCGGCGGCGGCGACGCGGCGTCGGACGACGACAGCGGGGGCGACGGCGGATCCGACGAGGCGGCTTCCGACGACGACGGCGACGACGGCGGGCATGGCCGGGGCCGGGGACGCGGCCGCAAAAGGGGCGGCCGGGAGCCCGCACGCGAGACGGTCTTCTCGTTCTTCGGCCGGCTCGCCGGGCAGCGGCGCGACGATCGGGATCCGCCTCCGCCCGCCCTCCTCGCGGTCGATCCCTCGGCGGCGGAACTGGAGGTGCTGCGCGCCCGCGGCTTCCGCGTCCGGGATGCGCAGACCCTGCTCGGCCTCGATCTCGGTGTGGTGCGCCTGCAGCCCCCTGCCGGCATGTCACCGGAGCGCGCCGAGGAGCTGCTCCGGAGTCTGCTCCCGGGACGGCCGGTCGACCGCGACGCGCGCTACCGCCTGCAGGAAGGCGCCTGCCGGACTTCCGGATGCTGGCCGCTGCAGCTCGTCGGATGGCGGGCCGATCCCCGCTGCGTGCCGCGTCGGCCGATCGGCATGATCGACACCGGTGTCGCCGTCGACGATCCGCGTCTCGCCGGGGCGTCGATCCGCGTCGAGGCGTTCGCGGGAGGCTCGCCCCCGCACCTTCGTGCGCACGGCACGGCGATCGCCGGCCTGCTCGTCGGAACCGGCGTGCCCGCCCTCCTGCCGGGCGCCCCGCTGCTGGTCGCCGACGTCTTCGGCGAAGCGGCGGGCGGTGACGAGACCGGCGCCTTCGAGATCGCTCTCGGGCTCGACTGGCTGGTGCGCGAGGGGGCGAACGTCGTCAATCTGGCGCTCGCCGGGCCCGCCAACGCGGTGCTCGAGGCCGCCGTCCGGCGCGCCCGCGGCCGGGGCACCCATCTGGTCGCGGCCGCCGGCAACGACGGTCCCGCCGCGCCGCCGGCGTGGCCCGCCGCCTATCCGGAAGTCGTCGCCGTCACCGCCGTCGACCGCGGACTGGCGGTCTACGCCCACGCCAACCGGGGACCATGGATCGATTTCGCGGCACCCGGCGTGGGCGTGCCGGTCCTCGCCGCGGGCGGCGGCATGCGGCAGGTCTCCGGTACCTCCTTCGCGACAGTGTTCGTCACCGCGGCCCTCGCGCGCCTGCTCGCCGATGCGGACGGGCGCGGGCTGCCGCCGGTCGCCCGGCTCGCCCGCGACGCGCGCGACCTCGGTCCGCCCGGACGCGATCCGGTCTACGGTCACGGCCTGGTCCCCGCCGTCGAAGCCTGTGCGGGAGGTGCCGGTACAGGCGCACGCGCGCCCCGCCGCCGGCTCGCCGGCGCCGCACGTTAAGACTTTGTTGAAGGATCGCCGTTAGCCTCTCCGGCGGACACGGAAGGAAGAAGTTCTACCGGGGCTTGTTCGCGCGGAAGTTTTGTGATAGCGCGAAGCGGAGCCTATCGGGCGATCGGAACGGTTCCCCCTGACGGAGACGGGCGATGCGGAAATGGACACTCCTGCTCGGAACGGCGAGCCTGGCCCTGGCCCTCGGCGGCCCGCCGCCGGCCCTGGCCCTCACCGACCAGCAGACGGGGGCCCTGCAGCAGGCCTCGGGTGCGGGTGGGACCGCCCTGCGCGCGGCGGCGCTCGGGGTGGCTTCCGCCGAGCTCGCTGCCGGACGCCCGGTCGCCGCCGTCGCCGAGGAACTCCTCGGCGCCCTGATCGGCCTCTCCGCCGATCCGCAGCAGCAGGCCGAGTCCGCGCTCGTCGGCGTTCTCGCGCTCGCCGAGGCGGCCGACACCCGGCGCCCGGGCGGGGCCGCCGCGGCCGAGGCGGCCGCGGCGGCGATGGCCGCGGCATTGAGGCGTGGCGGCACTTCGGACAGCTTCCTGCGCGCCTTCGTCGAGGCCGCGGCGGCCGCGTCGGCCGGAGGCAGCAACGCTTACGCGGGTCTTCTCGGCAGCGCGATGCAGACGGCGCTCGAGACCACCGTGCTGCCGTCCGGGACACGCGAGACGGTCCAGCAGCTGGCGCAGAGCGCCGGCCTTCTCGCGGGCACCGGGCCTGCCGGCGGATCCGGTGGCGAGGGCGGATCCGGCGGCGGGGGTGGCGGGACCGGAGGCGGCACCATCGCCGGCAACCTCGGAGGCGGGCTTCCGGGCATCCCGGGTGCGGTCTCCTCCGACCGGCCGGGGGACGCCAGCGCCAGCCCGAGCTGAACGACGCCCGGGCCGGACCGCCGGCCGGTGGCCGCGCTCTCCGATCCTGTGCCCCGCGCCCCCGATGCACCCTGCCCGATGTGACCGGGATCCCCGACCGATGTCGGCGGGGCATGGTCGGACGCGTGCGCGATCGTCGCCGCTGCGGGGCACGGCGGCGGCCGTCGCGGGGCTCGGGCTCGGCTGCGCGCTGCTTCTCGCGGCGCTGCCGGCGACCCGGGTCGAGCTCCTGCTCGCGGTCGGCGATCCCGCACTCGCGCGCGTCGAGCGCGGTCTGCGTCCGACGCCGGCCGGCGAGGAGCGGCTCGAATGGTCGCGCCTCGCCGCCCGGGCGATCGCACCGCGGCCCTCGATCGCCCGGGATCTGGCGGTCCTGCACTTCGCCCGCGGGGCCCGGCTCGCCCGCGAGGGCGACGGGCGGGCCGCCCGCGAATTCGAACGGGCCGAGGCCCTGTTCGCGGAAAGCCTCGCCCGCGACCCCGCCCGTCCCGAAGCGTGGTACGGGCTCGCCGCGCTGCGTCTCACGCGCAGTGGCGACGCGGCCGGCGCAGCCGCGGCGCTCCGGATGTCCTACCGGGTGGCCCCGCTGCGTCCCAGCCTCGCGGATCTGCGCGCACCGCTCGGGCTTCTCGTCCTCGACCGGCTCGATCCCGGGAGCCGCCACCTCCTCCATCGCGAACTGCGCCTTCTGGCGCGGGACGATGGCGAGCGCCTGCGCGCCTGGGCGCGTCTCGCCGGGGTCGAGGAGGAGCTGCGCCTCGCGCTTTCGTCCACGGGGGCGCCGCGGCCCGCCCCGACACCGCACCGGCCCGCACCCGACCGCTCCTGATCGCTCGCGGCTCGTCGTTCTGTGACGCTGCGTCTGGCGCGGGAGGCTTTGCTGGAGGTGGAGGCTGGGGCGGCGTCGGTGGTGTGAAGAG